>Ga0181517_10003349_pt1 | contig 15323 bp, 10 predicted proteins | sample PEATcosm2014_Bin_31_FD_119748 | JGI IMG/M metagenome (GOLD analysis project Ga0181517, IMG submission 119748) | Peatland microbial communities from MTU Mesocosm Facility, Houghton, MI, USA - PEATcosm2014_Bin01_30_metaG | ecosystem: Environmental > Terrestrial > Soil > Wetlands > Peat | place... | reverse complement strand
CTTGTTTTGCACGGCATAAGTCAGTTCCACATAGCCGATCGAGTAATCGGTCTGCTGGATCTTGCCGGACACGCCCTCGTTCCTTTTTTCCGCCTGTCCGACGGGCCATTTTACGACCTGGCCGACGCCTGCTGTTTGCTTCCATTCCGTGCTGACTTTCGAAAGGTAATCGGTCCAAATATAGGTTGTGCCGCTGGCCTCGGCTCGGTGCACCACGCCGATAACGTGATTGGGAAGGTTGACCGCGGGGTTCGCTCTTGCGATCTCCGCATCGTTCCACTTAGTGATCTTGCCCAGGAAGATACCCGCCAGCGCCGCCGGCGTGAAATGAATCTCAGTCGCGACGCCGGGGATGTGATACGTCGGAACATCCGCGCCCAGCACCGTGGGAAAGTGCAGGACATCGCATTTGCGCTTCTGCTTGAACTCTTGAAGTTGCTGGTCGCTCATGGGGCCGTCGGAGGCGCCGAAATCGACCTTGCCCTCCGTGACCTGCTCGATTCCGGCTGCCGAACCGAGCGCCTTGTAATTGATTTCGACATCCGGATGAAGCTTATGGTATTCATAAAACCACTTCGAGTACATGGGGTACGGAAACGTCGCCCCGGCGCCTGTCAGCGACAGTGCGGCAACCGCAACTCCGGCCAGAGAGATTGCCGCGATACCCACAGCGATCATTCGTTTGCTCAAATTCCGCTCTCCTTTACGATGGCAAGGATAACGTCGTGAATGCGAAACGCGGATTACAGTAAGCTTACAGATTGGTGAAGAGTTGTCACGCGGTGTCTTTCGCCGCGGGAACGTATCCTTCGCGACATTTGCTGCGAGATTGGTGGCGGCATCTACGGAAAGGACAGGCCAAGCAGCCGTGCCAGACGGGATGCAATGTCGATCATCTGCATTTCCGGCTCTTCGCCGGCCGGAATCTCCGGCCCCCAGATCAGGAACACGCTTCGATAATCCTGCCGCGCCGGCCAGAAGCCATGATTCCCTCTCTCGAACGGCGGTGTGAAGTATTCGCCGTGCTCTGCCGGCCCGAACATCACGTGTTCGGCGGGTTCGAATACAGCCGCGACGGAAGCCAGGCGTGGCGCGTACCGCAGGATCTCGTCGCGCGGAATTTCGCGGCCGATCCCATTGGCGGGGTCCGCCGCTGCCTTCCTGAGGAATATCGCCACCGATCGATCCGTGGTGGCGAGGATTCCTCCCATGGGCTGCACCTCTCCGGTCATCCCGCTTCGAGCGAGAAGCACCCGCGGGTTGGCGGTTTTATCGATGCGTTCGAATCCATGGTCCGACACAAGAGCGAGGTCGTAGTCTTTCGGCAGCGCATTGACGATCTGCCCGATCAACTCGTCAGTACGCTCCAGAATTGCGTTGGCATCCGGCCCGAAGGGACCCCGATCGTGCTCTTCCGAATCGAGGTCCACCAGATGAACCAGCAGGAGGTCGGGGCGCTTAGCCTGCAGCAAATAGAGCACCGCCAGCGTTCGCGTCCGATCATCCACCCATTGTTGCGGAAAGGAAGGGTAGGCGCTCGAAATCTCGTCCACCAGGTTCGGGCTGGCCTTTGAGGCGACACCCTCGAGATCCATGGATCCGCCCTGCCGCCGCAGGAAGAACTCCGGCAGGTTGAAGTCGATGGAGGCGTTCGCCGTTACCGGCCAGGTCACCGATGCGACCGTCCAGCCACGGGCGTGCGCGGCCTGCCAGAGCGTGGGTGCCTTCAGCAGATCGGCCGTCCAATAGTAGTCGCCGCCTTCCGCTTGCGGGCGGCGATTGCCGAGAATGCCGTGCTGGTCGGGACGCACGCCGGTGATCAGTGTCGTGTGGGAAGGCCACGTGATGCTCGGCCAGACGCCGATCACTCCCTTAGCATCGCGGCCTTCTTTGAGGAGGCGCCGGATGTTCGGAATGCGCAGGCCGAACGAGTCGCGATCTCGCAGATAGCGCCAGTCCAGCCCGTCCACCGACAGAACCAGCAGTTTGCGCGCGGGTGGCGCGGGGGCCGGCGCGGCGAATAGCGCGCCAGCCCAGGAGGCCGAGAGAATCAGTAGACAGGAGGCGATGTGTCGCATCAGAAGTGAAGCCGGGCGCCGATCTGGATCTGGCGCGAGTTGAAATCCGACGTCACCTGCCGGAAATTCACATTGGTCGGAGGCGCCAACAGAGTCGGTCCGTAAGTGGTATTGATCGCGCCGCTGCATCCCGCCGCCGAGCACGAGGGATTAGTCGTATTGAACAGGTTTTCCGCTTCACCGATGATTTCGAGCGACAGGCGCTCGGCGTAAAGCGGAAAGCGCCGGCTCAACCGAACATTGACTTCCTTGAATCCAGGCCCGCGAAAATTGTTCCGGCCGCCCCAGAGCGGGTAGTCGTTGTTGACGCCGTCCCCATTCAGGTCGCTGCCGGCAACCGCGGTGAAAGGGAAACCGGAGCCCAGCGTGATGTCCGGAGCGAGGGTCCACCCGTTGACGATATGGCTTTCGGTGCCCGATCCCGCCAGGTGCGGTTGCCAGACGCCTTGCATCACGAAGCGATTGCGTTGATCGCTCGACGAGAACGCCCAATCGGCATGGAGGTTTGTCGGGTTGATCACGTTGCTGCCGCTATCGCCGACCGCATCGTTCTCATTAAACGCCCATCCCAGAGTATAAGACCCGACAAACTGAAAATCGCGGCTGAACCGCTTCGACAAGGTGACGAATCCGCCGTAGTAAACCGAGTTCGCGATGGAGCTCAGCTCGAAGATCTGGTTGTAGCTCGAATTGGGGCGATTGCTGCTGGAGAAGACCGGGCGGCCATCTGCCAGATACGACACGGGCGCCCCAAGGTTTGAATCGATCAACACCGGCGCCCGGTGACTGCCGTACCATTGCACGCCCACGGTGACCGCCAGATTCCGGGCCACCTGCTGCTCCACCTGCAGATTGGCCTGCTCCGCATACTGCGTTTTGAAGTCGGGCGAGAAGCCGTAAACGGATGGTTTTACCGCGTAACTCGCTACCGGCCCGGTGAACGCGTTGGGATATTGCGGAGCGCCGGCCACGCTGCCGTTTATGACATAGCTCTGTACCTGCGCCCCGTTGGAGCGATCCACCAGCGAGAGAAGCCGGAGGTTAAGCGTGTCGTAGAAGATCCCGTATCCGCCGCGTACTACCGTGTTCGGAGCGGCTTGCCAGGCCATGCCGAAGCGCGGCGCGAAGTCGCGCGGGTCGTTCGAAAGGTTGCGCGAGATCCCGAGCGGAGCGCTCTGGTTCAGCGTCGGATACAGGCGATACTCCCAGCGCAACCCGTAGGAAAGGGTTAGGTTCGGCGAGACGTGATAATGATCTTCGCCGAACACGTTGATCGGCATGGTGTGGTGTTCGGCGAAGTTGGTTCCAAACTGCTCCTGCATTTGGGCGTAATTGTACCCGGCAACGCCATTGATCGTGTTCAGGTATTGAGTCAGGTTGGAAAAGGTATATTGCAGGATCAGGCGATCTAACGAATCTACTTCGATCCGGTCGATATCCGTGCCGATCTTGATCTCGTGGTTGCCGTGGTGATACGAGAGGTTGTCGATGAAATTGAACTGATCTTCGTTGTAGCCCTGTTCGGCGCTGGAGTTTGAATTAAGCTGAGCGACTCCGCTGATGACGATGATCGGGTCCAACCCGGCGGTAGTTGACAATTGCGACAAGTCACTGGCGTTTCCGACCTGCGGGCGGTTGAATACCCGTTGCAAATATCCGAAGCGCAGCTCGTTGACGGCATGGGCGCCGATAATGCTGGTCCACTGGGCGGAGGCCGTCTGATCGAAATCGTTGAAGTTATTGCCCGCTGTCATCTCCAGCAGGCCACCGGAAGTGTTGTATTGCGAAGGCGTTTGATACTCGCTGTAACGGAAGTAGAAGTTGTTGTTCGGATCGTGCTGATAATCCACGCGACCGAGATAAGACTGAAAGCGCTGTTTGAACGGTGCCGTTCCCAATTCGGAAGCGGGCAAACCGAGAGCGGCCGCGTTCTGGGGCGTAATGGTGATCGGATAGGCTCCGTCTTCGGGCTCGTATTCGGCGCTGGCGAAATAGAAGAGCTTATTCTTCTTGATGGGACCTCCGACGTTTCCCGAGAAGACCCCCCATTGTTGGAACGGCTTCGGATAAGAGAGCGGCGGGCGCGCGATCAAGCCCGGGCGGCGTTCGAGCACTAATACCTCGCCGTGGGTATCGTTGGTGCCGCCTTTGGAGGTCATGCTGATAATGCCGCCGATGGTTCTGCCGTATTCCGCGTCCATGTCGTTGGAGAGCACTTTGATTTCGGCGACGTCTTCGGGAGAGAAGATGCCCAGGCGCCCAGGCCCGCCGCGCTGGGAATTGTCGACGCCGTCCATGATGTAGCCTTTGCGCTGCATTCCGCCGAAAGCGTAGGTCGGGTTGCCAAACTCGTTGTCGGGTGTGCCGTTGTAGCCCGCTCCATAGAGCCCAAGGTTGAAAGTGTTGCGGGACGTGATCGGCAAGTCTTCGACCGATCGCGCATTCATGGTCTCGCCCACATCGAAGGTTTGAGTATCCAGGATAGTCGCGTCGGCTTCGACGGTGACCGACTGTTGGTCGGAGCCGAGCTGCAGCGAGATGTTCACTTCACTCGCATTATCCAGCCGGACGGTGATGCCGGTTTGCTCGTATCGGGTAAAGCCCGGAGCGGTGACGAGAATCTTATAGGTCCCGATCGGCAGCAGGGGCACTTCATATTGGCCGCTCTCGTTGGACCGGGCATTTCGTTCGAATCCGGTCGCCATGTTGGTGACCTGAATCGCCGCGTTCGAAACCCGGCCTCCGCTCGGGTCGACGATCGATCCGGCAATCGTGCCGTTGACTTGACTGATTTGGGCGGTTCCCGTGGCAGCCGCGCAAAAGATTATGAATAAGGACTGAGCCAGGGCTTTCGGTCGTTTGTAGGACATGGTTTCTCCTTCAGTCTCTAAACCAATGTGGGATCTTCGAGGATTCAGTTATCCATCGTAAGAGAGCCGGCATTTAGGCTTGATGACGTCCCAATTACAGATTGGTCAATTGGCTTCGGAGCAGGTTTCAGAGAGACTGGAAGGGAAGGCCGTTAAGTCCACGCAGCGTGGCGCGGAAATACGCGAACGGAGGCCGGGGAATCGGGGAGCGCGGCAACTCGCGCCGCCGCGCGCCCCCGCCTTCAGAGCAGCACGATTTCCCGCTGGATCTCGCCGGTCACACGCGCTTCCCGCTCGCCGGCGAACATGTCGATCTCCGCGCGCACGCCGAACTCCGCCAGGTACACGCCCGGTTCGATCGAGAAGCACGTCCAAGGGGCGACGCGGCGCTCGTCGTGGGTTTCCAGGTTGTCCATGTTGGCGCTGCTGCCGTGCACGTCCTGCCCGATGGAATGGCCGGTGCGATGCGTGAACCACGCGCCGAAGCCGCGGCTGTCGATGTAGCCGCGCACTGTGTCGTCCACCTCGAAACCGCACAGCGCCTGGCCCTTCGCCACGGCCTCGGTGACGCGCTCGATCCCTTTGTCGCGCCCGCCTGTCACTACCGCGAAGACGTTGCGCATCTCGTCCGTGGGAGTCTCGCCGCAAAAGCCCGTCCAGGTGATGTCGTAATAGGCGGAGCCCGGCTGGTCCAGCTTGGCCCACATATCCAGCAGCACCCAATCGCCGCGGCGAATCGGCGAGCTGACTTCGTCGCTCGGTTCGTAATGCGGATTGGCGGAGTTGGCGTTGACCCCCACGATGGGGCCATCATCGCAGATCAGCCCCGCTTGAGCGAAGCGGTCGCGAACGAAGCGCTTGACCTCGATCTCCTGAAGCGGCACCCCGTTGCGCGTGCGCTCGCGGATCAGCGCGAAGGCCTCGGCGCGAATCTGGTCCACCCTCCGCCCAGCCTCCAGGTGCGATTCCAGCATCGCCGGCGTCCAGCGCGCCTCGAAAGTCTGGATCAGCTCCCCCGAACTGGCCACCTCGATTCCCAGGCCGCGCACCAGCTCGAGCGTGCCGCCATCCACCATCGACACATACGGGATGGCGCACTGCGGCGAATACTGCATGGCCACGCGCCGCATTCCCTTGGTGAGGCGCCGCAGCCCCTCCAACTGCTCGGTCCAACTGGAGTAGGGGATGCGCTCGCCCGGCAGCGTGCCGAGCATGCCGGCTTCGATGCGATGCACCAGCCCGAGCGGTTCGCCCTGCGCCGGAATCATGTAATACCAGCGCCGCGTGGGCAGGCGCGGCGGCTGGAATCCCAGCACGCGGTACCCCAGCGGGTCGCGCATATGATGATCGAAAAACAGCCAGCCATCCAGGCCTTGGGCGCGGATTTCGCGCTGAATCGATGCGAGTTCCATAAGCTAATTCAGTCTACCGGAAATTGCCGGGCATGCTTTGCCGCGTTTGGCGCGCTCAGTCCCATCCGTGGGCGTCGCGCACGGCCGCCATCGCGCGCAGCACGTCGTTCCAGATCTTCGGCTGGAGCATCATCTCGTTGGGGAACATGCAGCCATCCCAGCAGATGTGCGCCAGCGCGCGCGTGGGGCGCCCGTCCCCGCCGCGCAGCCATGGGCCGGAATCGCGCACGATATCGAGCTTGCCGTGGGGATCGCAGGGCGGGCAGTGCTTGCCGGTCGTGTCGTGCGAACCCGATCCCTTCACCGTTCCATCGTTCTGGGCGACGTGAAAATCGAGGGTCCAGGGGCGCAACGCCCGCGCTACTTGAGCGTATGCCGCCGCCAGTTCTTCGCTCCGGCTCCAGTCGAAGCCTTCCGGCAGCAGGCGGTCCTCCGGCGCGTTGTATCCCAGGGTGAAAAGCAGGGTATGCGCCATGTCCGCCTGGAATCCCAACGTCCGCGGCCGGTCCACCATTTCCAGCAACTGCACGTTCCGCCGCCAACTGTGCATTCCGCCCCAGCAGATCTCGCCCTCGGCCGCCAGCCGTTCGCCGTAATCCTCGGCAACCGAGCAAGCCTCGCGGATCGTCGCGGCGATCCGCCTGGTATTCGCTTCCGGATCTTGGGCCCACGCTTCCACGTCGGTAGCGGAATCGATGCGAATCACGCCATAACGCCGGATACCGATCTCGCGCAGCGTGCGCCCGATGCGGCAGGCCTTCTTCACCTGGGTGATGAAGCGGGCGCGCTCGGATAGATCGCCCATCGCCGATCCGCCGCCCGTCGAGGGCCATACCGGCGCCACCAGCGAGCCGGCCTTCAGGTTCCTGGAAGCGAGCTTGTCCGCCAGTATCTTCAGGCCGTCGCCCGAGGAATCGATATCGGTATGCGGCAGGCTCAGGAACAGATCGACGCCCTCGAACCGCGCGCCATCGGCTTCCGCGGCGGCCGTCAGGTTCAGCATGGTATCGAGATCGATGGGCGTTTCGCCGCCCGGACCTTTGCCGACCAGCCCCGGCCACATCGCGTTGTGCAGCGCCGGATAAGCGTGTTGCGCATTCATCGGCTTTCTCCTGCCGCCTATGCCCGGGCAGCCCCGCCGCGCACCGGCACGTCCACCCAGGTCCCCGCGCGGGCGCTCTCCAGGACCGCGTCGCACACCTTCTGCGTCTCCAAGCCAGCGCGGAAATCGGGCTGCGCCGGCACGCCGCTCTCGATTCCCACCACGAAATCGGCAAGCTGGTTCAGGAACGTGTGCTCGTAGCCGATGCACGTCCCCGGGACCCAGTAGCGGCTCATATAAGGGTGCTCCGCATTGGTCACATGGATCTTGCGCCAGCCGGTCAGGTGCGATTCGATCTTCTTGCCGGATTGCAACTGCCTGTACTCGAAGAACTGCAAATACTCCGGTTCCTCGAGATCGAAGTAGAGGCTTCCATCGGCGCCGTTCAGCTCGAAGGTATTGAAGTTCTTGCGGCCGCGCGCATAGCGCGACGATTCGAACGTCCCCAGCGACCCGTTGGCAAACACCGCCAGGAACATGCAGGCATCGTCGATCTCGACCGGCTCCATCGCGCCCGAGACCACATTCTTACGCTCCTTAATGAACGTCTCGGTTCTCGCCACTACGCGCGCGATCGGCCCGTTGAGCCAGGTGGCCGTGTCGATCGAGTGGGCTAGCAGATCGCCCGTGACGCCGCTGCCCGCCGACCGGACATCGAGTCTCCAGAGCGCGTCGCCGCCCTGCGGAACGTCGGCGGAAATGGTCCAATCCTGCAAGTACGTGGCGCGATAGTGAAAGGGGCGCCCGATGCGGCCCTCGCCGACGATCTGCTTCGCCAGCGCGATGGAGGGCACGCGGCGATAGTTGAACGAGATCATGTTGGCGACCCCGGCTGCCTCCACCGCCGCCACCATCGCCTCGCCTTCGGCGGCATTCATGGCCAGCGGCTTTTCGCACATCACCATCTTGCCGGCGCGCGCGGCCGCCACCGCAATCTCCTTATGCGCGGAGTTCGGAACGCAGATATCGATCAGCTCGATATCCGCGGCGTCGATCAGCTTCCGCCAATCCGTCTCCGCGCGCGCGTAGCCCCACGTCGCCGCGAATTGCAGCGCCTTTTCCGGCGTGCGCGCACAGGCGGCCTTCAGCACCGGGCGGTGCTCCACGGGGAAGAATTGATTCAGCCGCAGATATGCGTTCGAGTGGGTGCGGCCCATGAAGCCGCACCCCACCAGGCCGATGCCCAACGTCTTCGCGGCCATCGTCATTGTCCTCGGTCGAATGTAAGATCAGTTTGCGATCAGCGGCATGGCGTCCGGATTGCCCGGGCCGAAATGCTTCAGCATTACCAGGTTCTCGGTCTCGCTGGTGTTGGCGATCTTTAAGCCGGATTTGGCCGCTCCCGCCGTGACGAACACCTCGTCGCGGGTCATCTCGCCGAACCGGATCATGTTGGGCGTCTCCACTTCCAGCTTGCCGATTTTGCCGCGGCCCTGCGTCAGGATCACGCCGTAGGCCGCCGCGTCCGTGATGGTGACCGACCGTCCCGGATGCACGGTCAGCTCTTTGGCGCAGTAGAACTGCCGGCCGTAGGCGATCCACATCTCGCTGTAGCCGGCCTCGCGCATCTCCGCTTCGGGCTTGACCGGCTTCGGAAATACCTTGTTGCGCCTGCCAAACTCGGGATCCACGTTCTTCTCCCAATCCAGCATGCTGACGATGTAATCGAGGTCATTGTGCAGCTCCGGCGGCACGTCTTTCACCAGCAGCGAGCGCGGCACGGGCCGGTCTTCCACCAGCGACTGGAACATACCCAGCACGTCCGAGTTCACCTGCGGCTCATAGGTCACCAACGACCCGGGCGCGTGCAGAACTCCCGCGTCGATCTGCCATCCCGTGCCGGGCTGCAATTTGTAAGCCTTGGCGAGGTACAGAATTCCGTTGTCGCCTTCGTTCCAGCGCTCCAGGCAGCGGCGCACATCTTCCTTGGTTGTGCCGGGTTCCAGACCCATGTAGGTGTGCGGGAAATTGTTCCCCGTGAAGTTATACTGCGGCGGGAAATAATAGGCCTCCGGCTTGCCTTTCCGGCCCACCTTGGCGGCGTGCTCATCGCTCTGGTGCATGTGGTGGGGAATCGGTCCCTGGTTGTCGAAGAACTTGCAAAGGACGTTCCACCCGCCCTGCTGCGCCATCACGTCCTCGCCCAGAAACTGGTCGCCCGCGACCGCGATGGCCTCCTTGAGCAGAACCCGCTTCCCGTTCAGGACGATGTAGCTCAGCCCCTCGTCGGCGGGCGTCCCCGGGCCGTTGTCGGCATTCGTCGTCGACGAGAACCACCGTTCATCGATGCCGCCGCGATCGGTGCCGAGCGCGTACAGATCGCGCGGATCCAGTTTCAGCCGTCCGCCCGGCATCACGAAAGAGCGGGGGACCCAGCTCGGCGCCAGGCGAACTACTCCATCGCCGGCACAAAGCGCGTCTGTGATTATCGAAGCGTTGCTCACTGGTTTCTTCCTCCAAGAAAAACTGAGTTCGACGGAAACGGTTTCAGCCCCGTTCGGCGGGCCGTTCAAAGCGGCGGGCCGCTCAAAAAGCGATCCGCCCACGACGATACCGCAAACCGCGCGCCGTTTCAAGAACGCCCCTCCCCGAGCACCGGCTTCGCACTCGCAGCCACGCGAGCGAGCGGGATTTTCGTTGAAGCCGGTCCGCGAACCGTATACGATCTGTGATGAGGAGAATCGTATGGAATCCGGCCGCCGGCAGTTCCTGGAATTTACCGCGGTGGGCATCTCGGCCGCCCTTGACGCGCATACCACGCCTCCGGGCAAACCGGTTCGCCTCGGCGGACCTGTTTTCCTGAAGTCCGACGATCCCGCGGCGCTCGCCCGCGAGCATCGCCGCCTGGGCTATAGCGCCGCTTATTGCCCGGCTGCCGAGATCGCGGACACGGCCCGCATCGCGGCCATCGAAAAGAGTTTCGCGGCGGAGAACGTGGTCATCGCGGAGGTCGGCGCCTGGGTCAACATGCTCGATCCGGATGCGGAGAAGCGCGCCAAAAATGTGCAGTATGTGGTCCAGCGCCTGGCGCTGGCCGAGGCCGTGGGCGCGCGCACCTGCGTGGATATCGCTGGTACGTATAACCCGGATGTCTGGTATGGCCCGCATCCCAGGAACCTCTCGCAGGAGTTCTTCGACGCCACGGTCGAGAACTGCCGCAAGGTGATCGGCCAGGTGAATCCCAAGCGAACCAGGTTCTCGATCGAGATGATGGGCTGGAGCATCCCCGATGGTCCCGATAGTTACGTGAAGCTGGTCCGCGCCATCGACCGCAAGGCATTCGGCGTGCACATGGACGTCTGCAATGGCGTCAATTGCCCGGCCCGCTTTTACCAGAACACCGCTTTCATCCGCGAGTGCTTCGACAAGCTCGGCCCCTCGATCGTCTCCTGCCACGCCAAAGACCTGGATTGGATCACCGAGCTGAACGTCCACTTCCTGGAAGTCGCCCCCGGCCTCGGCAAGATGGATTACGCCACCTATCTTCGCTGTGTTGCCTCTCTCCAGGCTGATGTCCCGCTCATGCTCGAGCATCTAAAGACCGCCGACGAGTACGCCGGCGCGGCGCGCTATATCCGCAAAGTCGCGGCCGAAGCCGGCGTGTCGTTTGCCTGAGCGGATGCGCGAACCGCTCGGTATCTCGCGAAAAATCCGCCCGCAATGGCCCGCCAATCGAAGAAGGAACGGCCAATTGTATTGGAACTCCCTTTTGAATTCGGATTAGAGGCTCCGAATTTGCCATGCCTCTATACAATCAATAGTGGCCGGAAGGCGTAGCCGCGCGGGCGGAGGTCGGGAGCTTCTTTAGGCCTGCGCGCGAGGCTGAGCCGTCTGCGCCATGAGGGCAGGTGGGGGAATAATATGACAGAAAAGAAGCTGACGACCAACGTGGATGCGCCGGTCGTCGACAATCAGGACGGAAGGACCGCTGGACCGAGTGGCCCGGCGCTGCTTCATGTCTTCTTACAGCGACACCCAGCGCTACCGGCTTGGCGTGAACCCGGCGCAGATCCTCGTCAACGAGGCCCGCTGCCCGGTCCAAAGCTACCATCGCGATAAGGCAGTGCGAGTGGACCGCGTTAACGCCCATGGTCATGAGCCCGGCCGACGGCCTTTCGACCAAGGCGTCCGCTAAGACGGTATTACCCCGAGCCACGCGGCAAGCTCGCTCAATTCCGCCACGACCGCGGGCTGATTGTATCGAAAATCTCTTTGGAAATCGGATTACAAGCTCCGATTGTGCTCTAGCTCTTTACAATTAAAGTTTGGCCGTAGGACTCAGCCGCACAGGTCCGGGCAAATCCCGTTGAGCCTGCGCGTGGGGATGGACTAACACGTCCGCGGCCATGAGGGCAGGAAGGGGAAGAAATATGACAGAGAAGAAGCTCACTACTAACGCGGGTGCGCCCGTCGTCGACAACCAGAATGTGATGACCGCGGGGCCTCGCGGTCCGGCGCTGCTTCAGGATGTGTGGTTTCTGGAGAAGCTCGCGCATTTCGATCGCGAGGTGATCCCCGAGCGTCGCATGCACGCCAAAGGGTCGGGCGCGTACGGCACCTTCACCGTGACGCACGATATCACGCGCTTCACCAAGGCCAAAATCTTTTCCGCGATCGGCAAGAAGACCGATATGTTCGCCCGCTTCTCGACCGTCGCGGGCGAACGCGGCGCCGCCGATGCCGAGCGCGACATCCGCGGCTTCGCGATGAAGTTCTACACGGAGGAAGGGAACTGGGATCTCGTCGGCAATAATACGCCCGTCTTTTTCCTGCGCGACCCGCTCAAATTCCCGGATCTCAACCATGCAGTCAAGCGCGACCCGCGCACCAACCTGCGCAGCGCCCGCAACAATTGGGATTTCTGGACCTCGCTGCCAGAAGCCCTGCACCAGGTCACCATCACGATGAGCGAGCGGGGCATTCCGTCCTCTTACCGCCACATGCATGGCTTCGGCAGCCATACGTTCAGCATGATCAACGCCAACAACGAGCGCTTCTGGGTGAAGTTCCACCTGGTGTGCCAGCAGGGCATCCGCAATCTGACCGACGCCGAGGCCGAGACCATCGTCGCCAAAGACCGCGAGAGCCACCAGCGCGACCTCTTCGACAGCATCGAGAAGGGCGACTTCCCGCGCTGGAAAATGGCGATCCAGGTGATGCCTGAAAAGGACGCGGCCAAGCTCCCCTATAACCCGTTCGACCTGACCAAGGTCTGGTTCCACAAGGACTACCCGCTCATCGATGTCGGCATCATGGAACTGAACCGCAACCCGGAGAACTATTTCGCCGAGGTTGAGCAGGCGGCGTTCAATCCCGCCAACATCGTCCCCGGTATCGGCTTCTCTCCGGACAAAATGTTGCAGGGGCGCCTGTTCTCCTACGGTGATGCTCAACGCTACCGCCTGGGCGTGAACCACGAGCAGATCCCGGTCAACGCGGCCCGCTGCCCGGTTCACAGCTATCACCGCGATGGCGCCATGCGCGTCGACGCCAACTACGGCGGCACGCTCGGCTACGAGCCGAACAGCTATGGAGAGTGGCAGCAGCAAGCGGCCTTCGCCGAACCGCCGCTGAGCATCGAGGGGGCCGCCGATCACTGGAACTTTCGCGAGGACGACGACGACTATTACTCGCAGCCCGGGCGTCTGTTCCGCTTGATGACGGCCGACCAGAAGAAGGCGCTCTTCGAGAACACCGCCCGCGCCATGGGCGATGCCCCGGAGGAGATCAAGCTGCGCCACATCGGTAACTGCCTGAAGGCGGATCCGGCCTACGGCGAAGGCGTGGCCAAGGCGCTGGGCCTCTCGATCAAGTCCGTTGCGAAAGCGGTATAACGCCAGAAGACCACTCCCTCACCGACCGAGCCACGACCGTGAGGGAGTGGTTGATAACTAATACAGCACCAGTCCGCCGCTAACTCTTCCTCGGCCAGAACTTATAAACGTAAAAGCCGCCCAGCGCGAGCAGCAGTAACCCCCACCACACCGCTGTGTGGTATCCGCTCAACACGGTTCCCGCAGGATGCGACCATTCCCGTATCCCGGTAACCTCGATAATCGACCCGTCGATCGCCAACACCAGGCCAACGAAGAACCACACCGGGACCATATGTCTCTCTTGCATTCGGCCGCTCCCCATCTACCAGAAGATCAACTGCAGGACCGCGAACATCACCGCCACGCCCCCGGCCCAGAAAATCGGCCGCTTATAGAGCGGCAGGCCGCCATCGCTGGGTATATCGGTAAGCCCGTAAACCAGCCCTTTCAATTCGTGGGTGGGCTTGGGCTTGGTCAAGAGACTTACAATCACGGTGACCGAAACGCAGATCAGCCAGGACCACAACGCGCGGTACAGGTTCTCCGCCATATCTTTGGCGCCCGGCGAGAGCGCAATCCAGGCCAGTTTGCTCGGATCGACTTTCACCATCACATACATCCCGATGGACGAAGTAATTCCCGCGAATAACCCCCAGAAACCGCCCTTGGACGTCGTCCGGCGCCATAACATTCCGAGAATCACGGTGCCGAACAGCGGCGCGATAAAGAAGCTCACCAGCGCCTGCATGTAATCCATGATGCTCTTGAAGTGCGTGACCACGTATGCGGCGCCGATGCTCACCAGCACTCCTACGATCGTGCACCAGCGTCCCATCTTTACGTAATGCTCGTCGCTGGCGTTCCTCCGAACATACGGGCGGTAAAGGTCGTAGGTCCACACCGTCGCGAAAGCGCTCACATTGCCCGCCATGCCCGACATGAATCCCGCGATGAGCGCCGTAATCCCCAGTCCCAATAAGCCCGGGCCGCAATAGCGCGCCAGCATCAACGGCAGAACTTCGTTATAACTATGCAGCCCCGGTCCGGCGGCGCTCTCCGGCACTAACTTGAAAGGCAGCAAACCCAGCGCCAGCAGCCCCGGAAGAATCACGATGAACGGCACGGCCATCTTAAAGTACGCGGCGATGATAGGGGCCAGCCTCGCCGAGCGCAGGTCTTTGGCCGCCATCGCGCGCTGCACCACCAGGAAATCCGTCCCCCAGTAGCCGCCGGCAATCACCAGGCCCAGGCCCAGCACAATTCCGGTCCAATGCACTCCCATCGGATTACTGGCGAAGCTTCCCGTGGTCCGCCAGAGATGCACATAGTCGCCCTGCGGGAAGTTATGATGAATTCTGGCCACCAGGCCCGTCCAGCCGCCGGCTTCGATAAGTCCCAGGATCGGAATTAACAACGCCCCCAGCCAGATCAGGAAAAATTGCAGCACTTCGTTGAAGATCGCCGAATACAGCCCGCCCAGCGCCACATAGATCGCCACCGTAAGAGAGGAGGTCCAGATGCTGAAGTGAATGTTCCATCCCAGCACGACCTTCATGACCAGCGCCATGGCATACATATTGATGCCCGACATCAGAATGGTCATGAAGGCGAATGAAGTCGCCGCCAGCGCGCGGGTCGATTCGCCGTATCGTAACTGGAGATAGCCCGGCACCGAATGCGTCTTCGAGATGTAATAGAAGGGCATCATCACCAGACCGAACAGCACTAATATCGGGAAAGCTGCGATCCAATAGAAGTGTGCGGCCAGGATGCCGTATTGGTAAGTGGAAGCCGCCCATCCCATCAGCTCCAGCGCGCCCAGGTTCGCCGATAAGAAGCTCAGTCCCGCGACCCATGCCGTCATCTCTCTTCCGGCCAGGAAGAAGTCTTCGCCCCGGTTGGCATAGCGCTTCAGATAGATTCCGATGCCCAATACCATCGCGAAATAGACCGCGATGATCGCGATATCCTGCGGGCTCAGCGATATGAGGCGGGCGTTCATCGGCACAGCTCCTGTCTTGAAGAGTCGATGCAGTCGAGCAGGT
>Ga0181517_10003348_pt1 | contig 15324 bp, 11 predicted proteins | sample PEATcosm2014_Bin_31_FD_119748 | JGI IMG/M metagenome (GOLD analysis project Ga0181517, IMG submission 119748) | Peatland microbial communities from MTU Mesocosm Facility, Houghton, MI, USA - PEATcosm2014_Bin01_30_metaG | ecosystem: Environmental > Terrestrial > Soil > Wetlands > Peat | place... | reverse complement strand
GAGTTTCTCGAACTTCGCGCCCAGCAGGCCGTCCTTTTCACCACCGTCACCGTTATGGCCAATCCCAATGCGCTGGAAGCGCCACCCGATCTCGGGAATGACATCGTGGCCGCCTATCTCTCCGGTGACGTTCAGATCGAGACCACATCGCCCGGCCCATTGAAGCCCGAGCAGCGCCTGGCCGCCGACCAGGTGTACTACGAATTTACCACCGATCGCGCCGTGCTGACCAACGCCGTGCTCCATTCGCTCGACGTCAAACGCCAGATTCCCATCATCATCCGCGCCACGACGCTGCGGCAGCTATCTCAGGACGAGTTTACGGCCGATCACGCCTCCATGACCACCAGTTCCTTCGCCACGCCCTCCTATGCCATCAATTCCGACAAGGTGTATATCCACCAGGTGGACACGGGCGATCCGTACATCGGCTGGCAAACGCATTACACCGCCAGCAACGATGTGCTGACCATGTGGGGCGTGCCGGTGTTCTATTGGCCCTGGGCCAGCGGGGTGCTCGACCAGACGCCTTATCCGCTGCGCAATATCGAAGTGGGAAGCACCAACCAATACGGATTCGGGGTCACGACGACGTGGGGGATTTTCGAGTCGGCCGGACAGCCGCCGCCGCGCGGACTCGATTCGACTTTCAGCCTCGACTACTTTGGCAACGGCGGCGGCGCTTTGGGGCTGGGCGCCGATTACAACGGCGGCCTTGTCGATTCCCGCACCAGGCTGCCCTGGGATTTCTTTGGCGATTTCAAGGGGATCGTCATGGACGACACCGGCGTGGATAAGCTGGGCGGCGCGCGAACCGACGTCACTCCGCCCCGGGATATTCGCGGGCGTGTTCTGTGGGATCACGAGCAGTTCTACGCCGACAACTGGGAGCTTCAGGCGCGCGTGGGCTATGCGTCGGACGCCACATTTTTGCCGGAATGGTATCCCGATGAGTTCAATAACGATCCGCCGGAGAACGCGACGATCTATCTGAAGCACCAGACGGGCACCGAAGCGTATACGTTTCTGGGCTCTGTTGACACCACGACGTTTGTCACGAGCGCGGATCAAATGCAGGAGCAGTTCGATGTCGAGCAGGTTCCCGAAGTGACCTATCACCGCATCGGCGACAGCTTCGGCGACGACCAGTTCACGTTCTACAGCGATTCCAGCCTCGGCGCCCTTCGCTTTGCACAAAGCCACGCATCATTGGCGCAGCAGGGATTCTCGCCGGGGCTGTCGCCGGGGTTGCCCGACGCCGGAATGACCGGCCTGGCCCACGGCATCAACTACCGCGGCGACACGCGCGAGGAAATCGACGATCCCATCGACCTGGGGCCCGTTCGCGCCATGCCGTATGTCATGGGACGCTACACCGGCTATTCCGACAGTCCCACCGGGTCCGAGCCGCAGCGGGTTCTTGGCGGCGTCGGCGTGAAACTGGTGACCGATTTCTGGAAGGTCGATCCCAACGTCGAATCCGACCTTTTCGATCTGCACGAACTTCGCCACGTCATCGAACCGCAGCTCGATCTGTACACGTCGGCCGAAAATGTCAGCCCCGACGAGGTTCTTATCTACCAGCCCAACGTGGACCAACTGCCGGCCATCAGCGCCGCGTCGCTGAATTTGCACCAGGCATGGCAGACGCAGCGCGGCGGACCGGGCCACTGGCAGAGCGTTGATGTATTCACGCTGGACATTCAGGCCGACGCCTTTTCGCACAAGCCGCCGAACAGCGCCTTGGCGCCCGACAATTTCCGCACGCTCTATTTTTCGAGCGATCCCGAGGCGTCGATTCCGCGCGACGGCGTCAATGCGGACGCGGCCTGGCGCATCAGCGACACGACGGCAATTCTCTCCGACGCCGACTGGAACTACGACCGCCAGGAACTGGCGACGGCGGCGGTCGGATTCGCCGTCCAGCGCGATCCGCGCGTCAGCTATTACCTGGGCCTGCGTTATGTCGATCCGCTCGACTCCGACATCGGCACCGCGATGATCAATTACCAGATCACACAGGAGTATTCGGTGTCGATCGGCCAGAACTACGATTTCGATCAGAGCCGCAATGTCAGTTCGTCAATCACCATTGTCCGCCGTCTCGATCGCCTGATCATGACCTTGTCGCTCTTCACCAATTCGATCAACGGCCAGAGCGGGTTCCAGTTCAACATCATCCCCGAGGGTCTGGCCCAACACGGCCAATCCGCCGGCCAGATCGTCAACAACGGCTTCGGGCCGCATCCGTGATTTATCGGCTAACGGCCCGCCCGTGCGGCGGCCTCGCGGCGGGCGGCGTCCAGCGCCGAATCCCGATCGGCCAAACGCCCTTCGAGTTGCGCGTCGTATACCGCGTCCAGCACGGCCTTGAACATCGGGCCCGGCGTCAGACCCATCGCGGTCAGGTCGTCGCCGCTGACCAGCGGCCGGGGCGCAACATCCTGCCCGTCGAGTTGCGATAAATCCTGGCGCAATTGTGCAATCCGTTGCTCGTGCAATCCAACCGCCGCAATGGCATCCAGGAGCCGGCGCGAGGATGCCGCCGTCGCGCCGGCGGCAAACCGCTTGCGGGCCGCGAGACTCGGATACCGGTCATCAAGCAAACTCGCGATTCCCGCCAGCGTGCGTGTCATCCCGTCGCTTTCCTCGTTACTGATCCGCAAACAGCGGCGCATAGCACGATGACAATCGTGTAGAGCCGCGGCAACCAGAAGGGATCGGATATCCGGCCCGTCGCCGGCCGCGTGCCAGCGGATCTCGAGCGTCGCCGCCGCCAGAGCGAGCGGGAAATCAATCGGCGATCCCGGCGCCAGCGCCAGCAGGATCGAGCGGACCGCCGGCGCCGCTTTGGCGCGATCCACGCCCGGCAGAAATCGGAAGCACGGCGCGAGCAGTCCCAATCGATCGAGGGTTGGCCAGGCCAGAGCCCGCGTCGGCGCCGTGAGCATGCGTCGCAGTTCTTCGCCGATGCGTTCGGGGCTGATGGCGATCAACTTCCCCGCATCGCGCACGATGGCCTGCTCGGTGCGGGGCTCAATCTCCAGAGCGAATCTGGCCGCGAAGCGCGCGGCGCGGAGCATGCGCAGATGATCCTCCGCGAAGCGCTCGTCGGGGTTTCCGATCGCCCGCAGCACTTTGGCCGACAAATCCGCCAGCCCGCCCACATAATCGATCACCCGCTGGCCGCCGTCCGCCAGCGGGTCGAGAAAGAGCCCGTTGATCGTGAAATCCCGCCGTTGGGCATCATGCTCGGCGTCGGTGAACTGCACGTCGCGCGGCCGCCGTCCGTCGAGGTATTGGCCGTCGCGGCGAAACGTTGCCACTTCGACGTGGCTGTGGCCGATGCGCACCAGGATGACGCCAAACGCCGCTCCGACGGCCTGCGTGTTGGCAAAAGTGCGTCGCACGACATCCGGCGGGGCGTCGGTTGCGACATCCCAATCGGCCGGCTCCAGGCCCAGCAGCGTGTCGCGCACACAGCCGCCGGCGAAATAGGCGACATGCCCGGCGTCGCGCAGCCGCCGCGTGACCGCCAGGGCGTCCTCGCGGCGGCAGGGTGGCTTGGTGCGGATTTCGGAGACCTGGACCATACGCAACAGCCTACGCGGGTTGCGGTGTAAAATGAATCGGCAAATCCGCGGTACCATGATTTTGCCAGGATCCGGCAGCGGACGCCACGAATGCCTCCGGGCGGTCCTGTCGCGCCTTCATGGACCGTGCGTCGGCGACTTTGTAATATGCCCGCGGCTAGGAGGATCGCATGGCGAATCGGTTTTTGGCGTTTGATTTCGGTGCTGAGAGCGGCCGGGCCGTTGTCGGCACGCTGGACGGTCAGAAGCTTTCCTTGGAGGAGCGGCATCGGTTTGCCAATCCCAACGGCAAGATACTGGGCCGGTTGCATTGGAATCTGCTCTCGCAATGGGAAGAGATCAAGGCCGGGCTGCGCAAGAGCGCGGCCGGCGGGCCCCTGGCCGGCATCGGTGTCGACACCTGGGGCGTTGATTTCGGATTGCTGGACGGCGACGGCTCGGTCATGGGCAATCCGGTGATGTACCGCGATTCGCGCACCGACAAGACAATGCCCAAGGCGTTTGCGCGTGTTCCGAGCCAGCGCATCTACGAAGTGACCGGCATTCAGTTCATGCCGTTCAATACGTTGTTTCAACTGCTGGCGATGGCCGAGCAAACCCCGGCTGAACTGGCTGCCGCCAAGACGCTCCTTTTCATGCCCGATTTGTTCGCATATCTGCTGAGCGGCGTGGCGAGGGCGGAGTTATCGATTGCTTCGACGAGCCAGATGTACGACCCGCGCGGGCGGCGATGGGCTGCGGATCTGCTCAAGGAATTTTCGTTGCCGGCGCACATCCTCCCGCCGATCGTTTCGTGCGGGACCGTGCTGGGACCGATGCGCGATGACGTGGCCGGTGATTGCGGCATATCGGCAGCGCCGGTCATCGCAACGGCGGCTCACGACACCGCCGCCGCCGTCGCCGCCGTGCCCGCGTCCGGGGACAGTTGGTGTTACATCAGTTCGGGAACATGGTCGCTGATGGGCGTCGAACTGGATGAGCCGCTGATCAACGAAAAAGGTCTCGCATATCAATATACGAATGAAGTCGGCGTCGAAGGGAAAATTCGTTTTCTCAAGAACATCATGGGCCTGTGGCTGGTTCAGGAATGCCGCCGCCACTGGCAGCGGGAAGGGACTGAGCATAGCTACGCCGATCTGACCGCCATGGCCGAGCGGGCCGAGCCGTTCATCGCCCTGATCAACCCGGACCACGGCCCGTTTCTTTCTCCCGGCGACATGGTGGGCAAGATCGACCGGTATTGCACAAAGACCAGCCAGCGCACTCCGCGTACGCACGGCGAATACGTCCGCGCCTGCCTGGAAGGTCTCGCACTCACTTATCGACGGACGCTCGAAGGCATGGAGAATGTCCTGGGGCGGCGGATCGAGGTCATTCACATCGTCGGCGGCGGCACGCAGAATCAGCTTCTGTGCCAGATGACCGCCGACGCCTGTGCCCGCACCGTCATCACCGGTCCGGTCGAGGCGACGAGCATCGGTAACATTCTTACGCAAGCCATGGCGGTCGGGCTGATCCGCAATCTCGCCGAGGCCCGCGCCGTCGTCCGGGAGAGCTTCGACGTCAAGACCTATACGCCGGGCAAGACCTCGGATTGGCAGAAGGCGTACGGGCGATATGTCGATCTGGTCAAGGCGTCGTGAAAGGGCATGGCTCGGTCGCCGCTGTCGGTGCGCAAGTATTTTCGAACCTTGCGTTATCCCCTACGTATCTCTCCAGGAGATGCAGCGGCTTCCGGAGGAGCAGAATTGCAGTTTCGCAGATGGGCAGGCACTGCCGGTGCGACCTACTTGTTGGCGTACATGATATTCCGCATGCCGATCCAGTAGGTGACAAAGAGATAGCCGGCCGAGAGGACGATTTGGGTGCTGAGGAAGATGAGATAGACGGTCATGCCGCGGACTGCGGATTGGGGGGTCGCGATCAGGGGACGGAAAAAGAGGATGGTGATGGCGCCCAGGAGAGCGACGGGGAGGTAGTGGGCGGCGTGGTAATAGAGGGCGCGCAGGACGACAGGATGAGGCAGTCGCAGGCCGCGGTAGGCGGCTTCCCAGCTTGAGAGCCGTGCGGCGATGTGCGTAATGCCCAGGAAAAAGAGATAAACGCCGGCGCCAAGGGGAGGAACGAGAATCCAGAACAGGGCGGCATGGCCGGGGCGTTCCATGATCCACAGTGCATGGGACGAACATGCGATTCCCAACAGTATCGAGCTCAAAAGCCAGTTGATGCGGGCGAAGGATCGGCCGGCGGCGATGTATTCGGGCGGGAGCGGGGTACGCTGGCCGCTGGTCAAATGTCGATAGAAATAGGTCGGGCGGAAGATGACCTGGAAGGCGGTGGCCCAGAAGGCGGCGACGGGCGATCGGCCCTCCGGCGATTCCCAGGCCGGCGGGAGGCGGTGATGGCCGATGCTCTCGGCGGATGGCTTGCCGCATTCGGGGCAGGGGTGTCCGTCGGGCAGGCCGTTGAGGAGATAGCCGCAGCCTTCACAAATAAGATCGCTGGACGAGGGTACGACGTTGACAGAGCGGGGCATTTGTGGGGATTATAACGGCAGGTTGTGCCGAATGTTGAGCGAAATTTCCGTGTTGACTGGCGGAAACATGCTATAATGGCAGCGGAGACCTGATGGGGAAGAGGCTGAACAATATCGGACGTTGGGTATTGCGGGCGTTTGCGGTGGCCGGCGCGGTCGTGGCCGTATGCGCGTCCGGATGCGAAAAGTCCAGCCAAAGCCCCAGCGTCAGCAGTGGCAATACGACAACCAATCCATCGAGCCCGGCCACGCAGCCGGCGTATTCGTTCCTGATGATCGACGGCAAGCTCGAGCAGTTTCCGCCGGCCCTGTTGCGTCTGCAAGCCAAGGGCGGGCAGGTGACGGCGCTGTTGTGTACGGACGATCCGCCGGAGGCGCTGAACGATTCGTATCAGGGCAATTCCTTTTACCTGCCGATGGTGCTGGACATCGCCGATCCGGCGGACATCGGAACGGCACAATGGAAGTGCAGCGCTGGCAACGACCACATCGATTCGCCCGAGGGAATCTTTCTGCACGGGGCGAAGCTTCAGCTTCAGCCGTTCAAAGATGTCGAGGTGGATTTCGCCGGCAGCGAGCCGAAGGTAACCGTATCGGTGAATGGGCAATTCCTCGCGGCCAGCACGGTGCGCGGCGGCCCGGAATCGCTGCCGAAATTCTCACAGGTCAGTGGAACATTTCCCAGCCAGGCGACCGAGCCCAAGTAGCGTTGTCTTCCTTTTGAAGAGCCCGAATTACGACGCGGAGCCGGTTTGGCTGGCGCGCGTGACGGCGGCGAGGATTTCCTGTTGCACGGCGGCGGGCTTGGCGACGGTCTGCCAGTAGATGGCGGGATGACTTGAGTCGCGCGGGGCGATTTCGATGGAACCGACGGCGGTGAGTCGTTCGCCGACGGTTGGGAGCAGCCGCACGTTTGCCACCTTGCGCAGCGGGCAGGACACCACGTCGATGGTGAAGACGCCGCCAAGTTGCAGGATGCGCAGATCGGTGAGCAGGTAAAGCCGGCCCATCCAGACGAGGATCGACCAGGTGACGCGCAGGCCGGCGCCGACCACGGCCAATTCGATCGCGAACCGCCGATAGGCCATCGTGCGGGCAATGTGCAACGCGACCGCCAGAGCGACGGCGACGATCGAGAGCGCCGGCCCGGCCGAGAGCGGGATGAACCAGAGCGAAGGTTTGCGCGCCAGCAGGACGGTTTCGCCGCGGTTGAGGAACGCCGGATCGAGCAGGGCTGCCAGAGGCGAGACCAGCGACGGCGAAGCGGCGTCGGGGCCTTGCGTATTGCAGGCGAGATTCCGCGGTGGGTGATCGGCCGGGCGAGTTTCAGGAAGCGTCGGAATCATGCGTGTCTCCGCATGGCGGCCGGCGTGAGGGTCACGATGTCCGGCAGGTTGCGGTAGTAATCATTGTAGTCCAGGCCGTATCCGACGACGAATTCGTCGGGGATATCGAAGCCGACGTAATCGACATGGGTTTCACGTGCGGAGGGACGATCCTTGCGGAGAAGCACGCACGACTTGACGCTGGCGGCGCCGAGATCCTGGATCATGGGGACAACGGTGCGCAGCGTTCCGCCGCTGTCGAGGATGTCGTCAAGAACAAGCACGTGGCGGCCGGCGAGGCGGTCGAGCTGCTGGCCGAAGACGCGGGCGCCCTGCGAGCGCACGGCCGAGCCGGGATAGCTGGTCACGGCGACCAGGCCGATCTTCATGCGAAGAGGAATCTGTCGGATGAGATCAGCGCAGAAGATCATGGCGCCGGTCATGATGGGGACGATGACGATTTGGCCATCGACGGCCGATGCGCTGTGATCGTCGGTGATGCGCAGAGCCATTTCGGCCACGCGGGCGGCGATGCGGTCGTGGGAAATGAGCACGCGCTCGATGTCGAGCTTCATGGGGACATATTACCACGCCGGGAAGAATGGTCACGCAAAGACGCCAAGCGCGCAAAGAAAATGGCGGTCAGGCCACAGAGCACACAGAGGCCACAGAGAAAGAGGTACTGGCTCTGTGTCCTCGGTGTCCTCAGTGGCTGGAAGTCTCTTCCTGGCGGCTCTGGCGAAGTCATGCCCGGTCTTGCACGTTCCGCTCCTCGCTTCGAACTGTCGGATCGCTGTACGGAGTGTTGATTGGCCTGGCGTCGGCAAGGGCGCCGAAGCGGCGGACTTGCGGCCAGATGAGGGCGACGGCGATGACGGTGACGATGGTGCCGATGCCGCCGACGACGGTTGACGTGATGGCGCCGACGGCGCCGGAACCGAACAGGCGGGCGGTGGCGCCGCTTTCAAAGCCGCCCAGTTCATTCGAGCTGCTGATGAAGACGCTGTTGATGGCCGAGACCCGGCCGCGCATGGCGTCGGGTGTAAGAACCTGCACCAGTGTGTGGCGGACCAGGACGCTGATGTTGTCCACCGCGCCAGTGATAAAGAGCATGGTGAGTGAGAGCCAGAAATTGCGCGACAAACCGAAAACAATCGTCGCTACGCCGAAAGCTGCGACGGCCAGGAGCATGGCCCGGCCGGCGCGCTTGAAGGGGCGGGAATGGGCGATGACCATCGCCATCGTGACGGCGCCGACGGCGGGAGCGGCTCGGAGGTAGCCGTATCCGTGAGAGTCGCAATGGAGAATGTCTTTGGCGAAGATCGGCAGAAGATAGGTCGCGCCGCCGAGGAGCACGGCGAAGAGATCGAGCGTGATGGTCGCAAGGATGATCTTGGTGCCGTAGACAAATCGCGCGCCGGCAAGGAGCGTATCCAGCGTTGGTGCGGAGCGAACAGGAGCAGGCGGGGGCGATGCGGACGATGCGGTACGCTCAACCGCATCGTCAATGGGCGAGCGAGACGGATCGATAAGAAACGCCAGCACGGCGAAACAGCCAGCGGCGATTGCCGCGACAAAATAGGCCGGCGCGGCCGAGTGAACGATCAGGAACCCGGCGATGGCCGGCCCGAACGTCGCGGCAAGCTGGAATCCGCTGCTTTGCCAGCTCACGGCGTTGGCGAAGATGCGGCGCGGCACGAGCGTGGGAAGAAGAGCCGCACGGGCGGGATTGCCAATCGCCTTGCATAGCGCCGCCAGGGCGACCATGAGATAAATCAACCCGATCGACGCTCTGGCCGCCGACGCCGCAGCCAGCCCGAAGATCGCGCCCATTGCGCAGATTTGGGTCACAATGATGATCCATCGGCGTGGAAGGCGATCGGCCAGGTGCCCGGCAGGAATCGCCATGCAGATCACGATCGATGCGATGATCAATCCCACCCAGGCCAGCGAAAGGGGATTCCCAGTGCGGGCGTACAGATCCCACGCTACAGCGGTTTCGACCATCTGCTCGCCGGCCGTGTTGGCGATCAGACCGATGACATAGCGGCGGAAATTGACAGATCGGAGGGCAGCGTAGGGATCGTGTCGCGGGAGCGTGGCAAGTTGGGGGATGGACATCGTGGCGAAATATCTCCGGGTCGTGAATTTGGATTGATTGTGTCAGTGAACCAGCGACTTTGCGAGAGCTTCGACGAAGAAAAATTCTCCCCACATGACGGATTCATCGATGCCTAGATTCTTATGAATGTGATAGACGCCGCGCTTGAGAATGCCTTCCCAATCAAAATCGCCCTCGGCCAGGTAGGGTGGCTTGAGCAGTGTGGCAAGGATGTTGAATGCGGCGTCACGGTAGGCGGCGGATCGAGTTGGGTTGAATTTCGACGTGGCGTCGGACAAATCAAACAGCCCGCTGGCAAAGATCGCTGCGGCGGAACTGTCAGGTTGCGTACGCGACAAACGGCCGTCAGCAGGGGCATCGTAATCCCACGGCGGAACGCCGCCGGGAGGCGCATGGTCGAGATAGAATTGTGCGTTCAACTCGGCCGTCTGGAGGAATCGACTATCGCCAGTGAGCTGAAAGCAGGTGGTGAATCCGTAAAGCGACCAGGCCAATCCGCGGCTCCAGCAACTATCGTCGCGATATCCCTGCTTTGTCGATTGGCGGATAAATTGTCCGGTGGCCGTGTCGAAGATGCCCTCGTGGCTGGTCGAGCCGTCGCCGCGGACGAGCGTTCGCCGCGTGGTGAGGCAGTGCCGCATCGCCTTGTCTAATAGCGATGCATCACCGGTTTGCTTGGCGGCGTAGAAGATAATCGGCACATTCATCATGATGTCGATAAAGAGCGATTCGTCGCCGATAAACGACCGGAGATAGTTACCGGCCGGCTTGAACCGCATCGCCAGCACCTGCCCGGCCCGGATGACAACATTGTTGAGGGACGCATCCGCCCGGCCGGCGCGGACCGAGTCGTCGTACCATCGTTTGTAGCTGCCGTGATAGAATATGAACCCTAGGTCGTGAACCTCGCGGTCTTCCTTGCGCGGCTCAAGCTGGCGCGAATAGGCGTAGGCTTTGTTCAGCCAGTACGCCGGATCGTCGGCCGTCTGGCTTTCCAGGAATATCCACATCATGCCGGGGAGAAATCCATCGCACCAATGTGTCCAAGCGGGTTTGGAATGCATCCACCGGCCGGCGTCGGTGTAGAGAGGATAATAGCCGGGGTGCCGCTCGATGAGCCGGCGGACCTGCGCCTGCGCGAAAATAAGTGCGCTGCGGGCTTGCTGGCGGATGGCGGGGATATCGACGGTCACGAGAGTCTCTCGATGGACCGCCTGATGTTCTCTCTCGCGGCAGACTCGTAACGGCCTTGCATGGCCTGGGTGAAAAAGAGCGAGGGCCTTTGGAGAAAACGGCGGAGGAAGTCGGCGCGGCCCTGGCGGAAGGCGGCGTCGGGGAGGTATTTGTACTCTTGGCTGATCGCATGCTCATACGCTTTGAAAATCGGCCAAGGTTTGCCGAGAATTGACAGGTCGATGTCGGCCAAAACCTGTGCATCCTGGTCCGTCGGCGGAGCATCGTGTTTTGTCGCCAGGATCAGGCGGCAAATCTCGTCAACTACTGATGGGGACACGCCGGCGGCGCGGAGATCCTGGGTCGCGACCTCGGCGGATCGCTGTTCATTGTCGGGGCGTGCCGGGTCGTACACGATGTCGTGGTACCAGATTGCGGCCTCAATTGCGTGGGGATGCTGGCAAAGGGAGCGCACCGTGTCCAACTCGCGCAGACAATCGGCGATGTGACGCAGATTGTGATAGTGGCGATCGGCATTCTGATAGGCAATTATCAGCGCCGCGATTTGTGGGATCAGGTCGGTGCTGACGCCAAGGCCGAGCCAGGTCCGCTTCCATCGCTTATGCAGATCGGATGCGTCGTCGCTGTTCCAGGCCAGGTCCATACTTGGCGCGTCGGGCGGTTCCGGCGGCATGGAATTGTCTATGTGGCCGAAGCGCTGCACGAACAAGTGGAAAACCGCTTCAGGGACATATCTTCGCAGCACCGGTTCCCAATCGTTGGGGCCGACTAGGCCCTTGACGAAACTGGAGCTGACCTCGACCAGCTCACGCGGCGGGACGAGGAACACCGACTGGACATTGGCGTCGAGTTCGGCGTTGACATAGCGCATACCGCGTTCATATTGGTAATCCTGCTCATTGCGGATTCCGCGCAGGATGAAATCGGCCTGGACCTGGTGTGCGTATCGGACGAGAAATAGATTCTCAAAGCTGGCGATCTTGACGTTGGGGCAGTGACTGGTGACGTGCCGGAGCATGTCGAGGCGGTCGGCCAGCGGAAAGAGGTAATGTTTTTCCGGATTCACGCCGATGGCGACGATCAATTCGTCGAACAGTCGGCAGCCTTGCTCGATCATCCAGAGATGGCCGAGTGTGATCGGGTCGAAACTCCCAGCGTAGACGGCGCGTCGCATGGATGAGATTCTTGACGGCGCAGGACGAACGTCAAGGGGCGGGGGAACAAAAGCGATTTGATGCGACAGTGGAGAACATCGATGATGCCGCGATATCATCACAAGAGGAGGAACAGGCGCATGAGTACAATTCCGGTTCGGATTCGGCTCGCGATTGCTTCATTCACACTGATCGTCGTGGCTTTGGTTCTCCCGCTGTCGCATGCGGCCGATCCGGCGACGGCGCCTTCATCGGTTGCCGGGCCGGCGACGATGGCGTTTGATCCGCCCCTGGGGTCAGGAAAGCTGTTGCTGTCGGAGGATTTTGAATCAACGCCGGTGGGCGAGATTCCCAAAGGGTTCACCAAGACCGGGGCGGTGGGTGTTGTGGATGATGTATCACACAGCGGGAAAAAGTCGCTGCGCATGGATGCCAAGGCATCCGGCCCGCGGCGGATCACGCTCAAAGGAGACATTCTCACCCAACTGGGCGGAACGTTCTGGGGACGGCTGTACTTCAAGGTGCAATTGCCCACGCCGGTGCCGGCCGGGGGCGGGAATTTCCCGGTGATTCACTCGACGCTGGTCTCGGGAATGGCAACCAGTCCGCTGGCCAATGATCCGATTGAGGTGCGCGTGCTGGACACCGTGCTGGGCCCCAACGGCACGCACCAGTTTATCTACAATGTGCAGCCAAGCAGGCGGCCGGAGTTCGGCAAGGGCGGCGCGTATACGCATCGCTATACGGATCAGTGGACGCTGGCGGAATGGTATGTCGATTACGCGACGCAGACGTATCGCCTGTTCATCGACGGCCAGGAAGTGAAGGACGTCACCCTGCACAACGGCGCGGGGAATTTCAACAAGACTGAGATTCCGCAGGTGTTCCAGAGCCTGTCGTTTGGCTGGAACAACTATCAACAGGCCGGCACGGGGTTCGTCGCGTGGATCGATGATATCGCGCTGAGCAAGGAACGGATAGGAAATCTGGGCCTGACGAGCGGGGCGACGACGCGGCCGTAGGTGGCCCAAGTTCGGTTGGATGAGAGCACATGTGTCCTGGGTGACAAAATGCAGGCCATTGGTCCTGAGTTGGAATACATGTACGGCATAGCCGTCAGCCTGAGCCGCAATGAGGTTATCTACTGGATGGGAGACTGAATCACCCGCGCGCCGCCTTGCCGCCGACCGGCGCTCTGTGCTGATTGCCATTTCGTCGCCGGACCAGCGGGATCAGGCATCGCAATGCCCGGTTCACGGCATCGGAACTCCTGAATACCGCGCGAACATCAGGCTCCAACAGAACGGCACCGTCTTCCAGTGTAAAATGCTGCACTGACACGGAACCATCAGCCCGCTCGATGCGCACCTCGTGGCCTTGTTGATACCGTTGAGCGTGATCCGTTCGCGTGCCATTGCTGAAATCGTATTGGCGTCTCATGCCGTTACCCGCCGCCGAGTCGTTTGTTCGTTTTTTCATAATCAACTTCCTCAGTTATTGTAGCACGGCGGCTGCTGATCAGTCGGATGGCCTCACCGCGTTCTGTGTACGCGACTATAAGCAATCGGCCGCGCGCTGAGATTCCGATGCGCACCCATCTGTCCTCATCCCTGGAGTGTTCCAAGTCCGGAATGACGAGCGACAGAGGATCGCCGAACACCGTTTTCGCCTCCTCAAACGCGACTCGATGTTTGCGAAGATTCGCTGCAGCCTTGGCTTCATGCCATTCGAACGTCAATCCCATACCACGGATTGTACTGCGGGACGTTCGGCTTTGGCATAGCGCAAGGAGCAAGCGCTATTGGTTATTCCTGTCCAAGTTCGCTTCCCTGACCAAAACGAAAATCGCCTCGGTGGCGTTGCGGTTGGGGTCGTCTTCGACGAAACGGCCTTCTTCACGGTTGAGGCAGACTTTGCGCACGATCGAAATGCCCAGGCGATGGCATAGGTCTTCGACATCGAGGATCGAGGCGAAGCGGCGGTTGGGGGTGTCGTACCAGTCGAAGCCAAATGAGCCTTCCATCTTGGGCGAACGGCCGTCACGCCAGAACATTTCGCGCAGGCGGCGATAGGCGAAGTTGGGGAAGCTGACGATGGCCAACCGGCCGATGCGGACGATCTCGTTCAGGATTCGCTCGGTGTCGGCGATGCATTGCAAGGCTTGTGAGAGCACGACGGCGTCGAATTGATGGTCGCGGAAAGCGGCCAGGGATTTTCCGACGTCGGCATGGACGACATCCAGGCCGCGTTGCACACAGGAGATGATGGCGTCGGGTTCCAATTCGACACCCATTCGCCGGCCGGGCGCGGCGCGGGAAAGTCGGGACAGCAGCTCGCCGTTGCCGCAGCCGAGGTCCAGGACACTGGCGCCGGGCGGGACAAGGCCGAGAATGGCCGAGTGATCGGGACGGTTGCCCGTGAAGATCGGCAGTGGCGCCAGCGCGGCGGGCGGCTGAGGCTCAGGTGTTTGCGACCCGGCCGCGACCTCATCATTGCCGACGAGAAACGCGCGGATCAGGCCGCCGTAGATGTTCAGGCTGTCGGAGAGAAGAAACGCGTCGTGGCCGGAGGAAGTTTGCACCTGGCAGGAACTGACGGGTTTGTCCCTGCCGATCAGGGCATCGACAATTTGTTGGCTTTGTTGCGCAGGAAACAGCCAATCGCTGGAGTAACTGATGACCAGCCACCGGCAGGTGGCCGGGGCAAAGGCATCGCTCAAGGCGGCGTGCGAGTGGCCGAGATCGAACAGGTCCATCATCAGGGAGAGCGTGACGTAGCTGTTGGCGTCAAATCGCTCGACGAACTTGTCGCCCTGGTGGGCCAGATAGGCGCCGACGGAAAAACGCTTCTCGAATGCAGTGTGGACGTCAACCGGACGCAATCGGCTGGGATCGAACTTGGCGGTCATCGCCTCCTGCGAGAGGTACGTGATATGGCCGAGCATGCGGGCGATGGCCAAGCCGACGGCCGGTCCCGGCGGGCGATCGTAATAATTGCCGCCGTGGTAATTTGGATCGCGGAGGATGGCATTGCGGGCGACGACGTCGAAGGCCAGGGCCTGACTGCTGAGTCGAGCGGCGGTGGCGATGAGAACGCACGAATGGATGCGATCGGGGTAGCGTGTGGCCCAGAGCATGGCCTGCTGGCCGCCCATCGAGCCGCCGACGACGGCATGAAGGCGCGCGATGCCCAGATGATCCAGCAGTCGGCGATGCACCTCGACGGTGTCGCCGATGGTGGCGGTGGGGAATGCGGCGGCATAGCGGCGCTGGGTCGCGGGGTTGATGGAATTCGGTCCGGTCGTGCCGCGGCAGCCGCCAAGAATGTTGGGGCAGAACACGAAGAAACGATCGGTGTCGATAGACTTTCCGGGTCCGACGACGATGTCCCACCAGCCGGG
>Ga0181517_10003346_pt1 | contig 15334 bp, 8 predicted proteins | sample PEATcosm2014_Bin_31_FD_119748 | JGI IMG/M metagenome (GOLD analysis project Ga0181517, IMG submission 119748) | Peatland microbial communities from MTU Mesocosm Facility, Houghton, MI, USA - PEATcosm2014_Bin01_30_metaG | ecosystem: Environmental > Terrestrial > Soil > Wetlands > Peat | place... | reverse complement strand
TGCCCCCCATCGCTCGAAACGCGCCCGGCGGACTGGTCTATCACGTTCTCAACCGCGCTAACGGCCGGCTTCGGCTGTTCAGGAAGGATGACGACTTTCTGGCCTTCCAGCGTGTGCTCCTGCTGGCGCACGGCCGCGTGCCCATCCGCATTCTCGACTGGTGCCTGATGTCGAATCACTGGCATCTGGTGCTTTGGCCCCGGCGGGATGACGAGCTGACTGGCTTCCTGCGCTGGCTGACTCTCACGCACGCCCAGCGTTGGAAACAGGCTCATGACGCGGTCGGGCACGGACATCTGTACCAGGGCCGGTTCAAGAGTTTCCCGGTGGAACAGGATGAGCACCTGCTGCGCGTGCTGTGTTACGTGGAACGCAATCCGCTCCGCGCCGGGCTGGCTCGGCGTGCCGAGGACTGGCCCTGGGGAAGCTGCCATGTCCGACAACACCGCCAGCATGAACTCCATCCGCTGCTGGGCGATTGGCCGGTGCCCCGACCCAAGGGCTGGCTGGCGAGGGTGAACTTGCCGGCCGATGAGGACGAGGAGATAATGATCCGCGATGCGATCAAGCGCAACCGTCCGGTGGGCCGCGAGGCGTGGGTCGAACAGACGGCTCGGGCCCTGGGCCTGGAGCAGTCCCTGCGACCCCGCGGCCGCCCGGTCGGATGGCGCAAACGCACGGGTCCGAGTGGGAAAGGCATCTAACGGTTCGCGGGACCTTTATTTCGTTCTTGTAAAGGTATTTTACTTTGGGGTGCGCGGGGAGCCGGCCGACCCCTGAACGGAGTGTCGGATGTTACGTAGCAAATTCGGCGGGTTGCTGACTCGTTCGGGGCGCACAGGTTGCGCGATCCGCGCGGCGCCGTGGGCCGTGTTGCTGCTGTTGGCGGCATGTGCTCACGCGCCCAGCAGCGAGCGCACGCTCAGAGAGGATTTCGCAGCGTGCGCCGATCTCTCGGCACATTCGGGAGAGATCGTCTATTGGGAGGGTCCACGTGATCTTAAGCCCAGCGGCGTCCCAACAGGGGGAATCACCAATGCGACCCCATTGGTGCAAATTTGGCATGCGAAGCCGCCGTCGGAGGTGGACCGCTACGAAAGAAGCGCACACGGCGAGGCGCTATTGCCGAGTTCGGCGGTCCTGTTCGCCGGCACGTTAAGGAACCCCAAGGATGATGAGCGGCTCGTCGAGGTCTTGTGGGACAGCCGCGTGATGCAGATGGACGCGTACATCAGCTTATTTGGGGTGGGGGTGGACCGAATCAGCCCGGCGGGCTGTGCGGAAACGGTGTTCGCCAGAATGTTCCAGGCCAAAGACGCCGGGGAATCGGTCGTGTGCAATGGTCGGAAGATCTTTCGCCTCTATTTCGGGCACGTTGACCCGACCGATCGGCACTCCGTCCTGATTCCGTATTCGGACGGCGACGACCGTGGCGAAATTCGCGGGACGCTTGTGGAGGGGGACAAATTGACGATCGCGTACATATCGGGCCCGGGTTTCGTGCCCAGTCAGGACCGCGAGACGCTCAAGCCAGGAGTAGAACGGGGACGGAGCTAGCACTGGACACAAGGATAACCGGGTAACTAAGGGGAACCCCACCCTTTGGCGAATGGGTGCGGGGTGCGGCACGCGAAATGGCGGGAACCAAGCCAATAGCGGTCGCGTCGGCGCTGGTTTTCGCGGCCGTGGGGGATATTTTCGCGGGCGTGCAGGGTGACAAAAACGCGAAAAGTGTCACATTCTGCCACCCCCACCCAACAGAGCTTCCAACGGCTGCGCAACGAGGCGGGTTGGGAGCCTGAGGCTGCGATTCGGCCTGAACTTCATCCTTCGACTTCCGCGCCTATCGGGGCTGAGTAGCCGGTGGGACGAATCTTCGGGCGGGTTCTTGCACTTCTCATCGGCTCACGGAATGATAGTGAAAGTGAAGCGGTTCGGTTTTGGTTCTGGCGAGGAGATCAAGCCATGCAAGGAATCCCTGAAAAATCAGACTCAAGTGCGCCATATTCTCCAAAATGCAGCGGCCCTGCCGGCCGTGTGATTGAATCGGAATCGGCCCCGCAATCGCCGGGCGGGGGCTGGCGATGGTTCCGGTTTGTTGCGCCGCTGGTGGGCATCGTGGCGGCGATCTGGTTCCTGGTTCGCGTCATTCCCAAGCCCAGCCGTGCCACCTATCCGTGCCAGCGGGCGGCATTTCCGATCGCCAGTTCATTTGTCATCTGGCTCCTGGGCGCGCCCAGTTGGGTGGCGGGAGTGCGGCATCTTGGCCGGAAATTGAACGGCCATCGGGGGCTGACGCTGGGAGTGCTGGCTGTGTCGGTGTCGGTGCCGGCGTTGTGGGCGTTGGACATCATACAGGAGAACAGCCAGGCCGGGCCGGTGGCGGATATCACACACTGGCACTGGAAACCAGCGGCGGTCAACAAGCCAATCGGCATCGCCCGCGGCATCAATCCCGGCCGGGTCGTGTGGACGCGGGATCCACTGGCCACCAAATGGGCCGGCAACTGGCAGCAGAACAGCGACCAGTGGTGGTCTGAGAACAACACCGACCAGTCCCGCGTGGATGCCATGCTGAGCATGACCATCCAGAAACTGACGAGCACGGCCAGCGACGAGGCGGCCTGGCAGTCGTTGTTCAATTTCTATCAGAAGGCTCGCGGGTTTGAGGTCAAGGGCTATCAAAGCGGCGAAGTGGTGGCCGTCAAGATCAACCTCAACAACAGCGCCGCCAACAAGACCGACAACCTGATCGACGCCTCGCCGCACATGGTGCTGGCGATGGTACGGCAGCTTGTCGAAAAGGCTCACGTGGCGCAGAAGGACATCATCGTCTACGATGCCCAGCGCGATTTCTACCCGGCGATCCTCACCCACGTCTGGAACGCCTACAAGGACGTGCGCTTCCTGCAACACAATCCGCCGGCCGCAAATCAGAAGAATTTGGGCTTCGGTTCAACGCCGCCGCTTGAATCGCCCCGGTGGGTGGCGGGCGTGGTCTATTCAGCAAATAACAGCACCTACAATCAGGCCAAGAACATCCCGCAGCAGATCATGGATGCCAAGTACATCGTCAATCTGGCGCTGCTGAAACTTCACGCCTACCCGGCCATGCCCGAATACCAGTACATGGAAAAGGGCGACGACGGGCAGATCGCACTGACGATGACCGGCAAGAACCATTTCGGTTCGATCCAGGGCACTCCGGAACTTCACGCCGCCATCAACACCATGCAGGATGGCAAACCCGGCGCCTATTCGCCCATCGTCGATCTGGCCGCCTGCCCGAACCTGGGCGCCAAGACGGTTTTGTACATGCTGGACGGCCTTTACGGCGGGCGGCGCTGGAAGTCGTATCCGATTCACCTGCCCAATCCGCCGTTCAACAACCGCGTCGAGCCGTATAACAACACGGACTGGCCGGCCTGCGTGCTGGCGTCGCTGGACGGCGTGGCGCTGGATTCGGTCGGGCTGGACATCATGAATTCCCAGAGCAAGAACAACACGTTCACCGACGCCAAGGGGAACGTCATCTCGCGCATCCTGATCCGCGAGAACGCCGACGATTACCTGCACGACATGGCCGAACCCGACAAGGCGCCCTCGGGCGTCGTGTACAAGCAGGATGGCAAGCCGATCACCAGCCTGGGCACGACCGAGCACTGGGATTCCGACGCCACGCGGCGTTATTCGCGCAACCTCGACCGCGCCGGCGGCAAGGGCATTGAACTGCTCTTCCAGCCGCTGAACGAGCCCGCAACGGCCGCACCGACCGGCACCATGACCAATGGTCAGGCGACGCTCGCCTGCGCCGACAACAAGGCCCGCATCTATTTCACACTGGACGGCACGACTCCGACGGATCATTCCACGCTCTACTCGACGCCGATGAAGGTGCCCGCCGGTGCCGTGCTCAAGGCCGTGGCCATGACCGATGACCATCGCGACAGCGCCGTGGTGGCGGTCGGGCAATGACCGTCGCCCGCGGTGGTGAAGGCGTTGCAATCCCCGGCGGGCGCGCGACTCAACCAGCGGCCCTCTCTACCCACTCGCCCTGTACTCAGGGAAAGGGTAAAGAAGAGCCAAGCCGCCGATCGCGTCGCCCGCCCGTCCAATCTGTCCGAGTTGATTTAGTGCTGTATCTGCGGGGGCATGCCAATTATAATGCCGGCCACAGGTTGAGATCGCGCAGGGGGGCATTTTGGGCCAGTCATCGAGAAAGGTGCGGCTATGGAAAAGACGTTTCAGTTCACCGTCAACGGGAAGAAGCAGAGCGTGACGACGGACGGCGACCGGCCGTTGCTGGATGTGTTGCGCGAGGATCTCAAGCTGACCGGGACGCGGTACGGTTGTGGGGCCGGCGAGTGCGGGGCGTGCAGCGTGCTCATCGACGGCAAGCGGGAATTCTCCTGCTCGACGCTCATGTCGGATATCGACGGCAAATCAGTGACCACCATCGAAGGGCTGGCCGACGGCGACAAGCTCCATCCGCTCCAGGAAGCGTTCATGGAGGAGGGCGCGTATCAGTGCGGATACTGCACGTCGGGGATGATCATGACGGCCGCGGAACTGCTGCACGCCAAGCCCAAGCCGACCGAGGCGGAGATTGTCGAGGCGATGAACGGGAACCTGTGCCGGTGCTGCGGCTATCAGCGGATCGTGGCGGCGATCAGGCGCGCCAGCGGCCAGCCGGTGGCGCAGGCGGCGATGCGGGACGATTTGGCACTGTCTACCGCGAGGTAAGCCATGAGAGACATTGACGTTGAAGCGATGGCGGCGATTGATCCGTTTGCCGGCGAGGAACTGGCGGCCAGCGTGGTGTCCAGCGGCCGGGAAGGCGCGGGGGCCGCCGGCGGCGGAATCTCGCGGCGGCGGTTCATGCAGGTGCTGGGAGCGGGGCTGCTGGTGGCGGTGACGCGGGAAGGGGCGGATGCGGCCGCGCCGGGCGGCGCGGCAGGCGGTGGTCGCGGCGGCGCGGCGCGGGGCGGCGGTGGTCGCGGCGGGGCGGGTCGGGGCGGCGGGGGGTTTGGCGGGGGCGGAACGACAACCGTGGCGGCCCGGCTGCATATCGGGCAGGACGGCGCGATCACCGTCATGACCGGCAAAGTCGAAGGCGGACAGGGCGCCAGGGCGGAGATCACATCGGCGGTCGCAGAGGAATTACGCGTCCCGATCGGGCAGATTACCGTCATCCTCGGTGATACGGACCTGGTTCCCGACGACGGCCCAACCGTCGGCAGCGGGACCACGCCGCGAACTATTCCCGCCATCCGCCAGGCGGCGGCCGGGGCGCGAACAGCGCTGATCGCCTTGGCGGCGTCCAAGTGGGGCGTGGCGCCGGCCGATGTGCAGGCCAATGAGGGTAAAGTCACGGCAGGTCTCAAATCGGCAACCTACGGCGAACTGGTCGGCGGCGATTCCAACACGATCTTCGCCGCGCAGCCGGCGGCGAACGTGACGGTGACGGCCGTCAGCCAATGGAAGGTCATGGGCACGCCGGTTCTTCGCAACGACCGCAAGGACATGGTCACGGGAAGCCATCAATACCCGTCCGATATCACTGTGCCGGGGATGATGTACGGGAAGATCCTGCGTGCTCCCAGCTACGGAAGGACGGCGGGAAGCGGGGCGCCGCTGGTATCGATCGACATGACGGCGGCGACGAAGCTGCCGGGCGTGCTGGCGTTTCGCGACGGCGATTTTGTTGGAGTGGCGGCGCCGACGAATTTTCAGGCCGAAGCGGCGCTGGCGGCTCTGGCGGCGACGGCCAAATGGAACGAGACCTCGACGCTCACCAGCAAGACATTGTATGCCGATCTGCTGGCGGGCTCGCCCAACGCGGCGGTGAATCCGTACGCGGCGGATGTGGTATCGGCGGCCAAGTCGGTCAAGGGCGAATATCACGTCGCGTACATTCAGCACGCGCCGCTGGAACCCAGGGCGGCGGTGGCCCAGTGGAGCAACGGCAAGATGACGGTCTATACCGGCACGCAGATGCCGTTTGGCGTGAAAACGCAGGTGGCTTCGGCGCTGGGCATCAGTGCCGCTGCGGTGCGCGTGATCGTGCCAGATTTTGGCGGCGGCTTCGGCGGGAAGCATCAGGGCGATGCCGCCGTCGAGGCGGCGAGACTGGCACGCGGTATCAACCGCCCGGTGTGGATCCGATGGACGCGGGAAGAGGAATTCACGTGGGCGTATTTCCGGCCGGCCGCTGTAATCGTGGCCGAAGGAGGGCTGGACGCACAGGGCCAGATCACAAGCTGGCATTACGCGAGCATCGGGCCGGGCGGGGCGGGTGTTGCCTCGCCGTACAACATTCGCAGCGGCCGGAACCAGAGCACCAGCCTGGCTTCGCGGGCGCCGCTGCGGGAGGGGTCGTATCGCGGGATCGGCGCGACGGCGAACCATTTCGGGCGTGAAGTGTTCATGGACGAACTTGCGACGGCGGCGGGAATCGATCCGCTGACGTTCCGGCTGAATCACATATCCGACCCGCGGTTGCAAACGGTGCTGCAAACGGCCGCGACGCGGGCGGGGTTCACCGACAAGTGGAAGAACAAACAGCCGAACATGGGCATCGGCCTGGCCTGCGGTACGGAGAAGGGCGGATATCTGGCGACGTGCGCCCAGGTGACGGTTGATCGCAAGAGCGGAACAGTCAAGGTGAACAAAGTGACCGAGGTGTTCGAATGCGGGGCGATCGTCAATCCGCACGGGCTCTTGTCGCAGGTGACCGGTGCCATCGTGATGGGCCTGGGCGCGGCAATCCGGGAGGAAATCATGTTCGATAAGGGCCAGATCACCAATGGCACGTTCGGCAATTACCAGCCGCCGCGATTCGCGGACGTGCCCGAGTTGGACGTTCACCTGATCAACCGGCCGGATATCGCATCGGCCGGCGCGGGCGAATCGCCGATCATGGGAGTGGGCCCTGCGGTGGCCAATGCGGTATTCAATGCGACGGGAATTCGCGTGCGGCAGATGCCGGTGAAACTTCCGGCGCAGGCGTGAATGTTGTTGTTGGGATGGGCGCGAGCTTACAATGGGGTGAGGGTGCGCACGCCACTTAGGGTGGTAGAAGGCGAGGCGTTATGACACGACTGGACCAACACGTTCGTTTGGTGCAGACCAGGCAGAGTGTCAGCCTGTTTCTGTTGTCGGCGGCCTGGACGAGCATGGCGCTGGCGGCGGCGGTGCTGTTGGTGCTGCTGGTTGATCGGCTGTTTGGGTTTGCGTTGCCGAGAATGCGACTCTGGACGGAGATCGCCGCGGGCGTGGCGGCGGCGGGGGCTCTCGCGTGGACGATCTTGCATCGGCCGGGCGCGGCGGCGGCGGCGGCTCTCATCGACGAGCGGCTTGTCCTTCAGGAACGATTCAGCACCGCGATCTATGCGCGAGGGTCGAGCGATCCGTTTGCAAAATCAGCCGTGGCCGATGCCGAATCGGCCGCCAACAGGGTGAGCCTGGCGGGGCGGTTTCCGGTGAGATTTCCCCGGCCGGCGATCGGGACGGCTCTCTTCGCGGCGGCCGCACTGGGTGTGTTTGCGATGTCGCCGCTGGATCTGCTGGGGCACAGGGAGGCGGTGAAGACCAGCGACGCGATCAAGGAGAAGAAGACCGATGACGTGAAGCGGCTGTTGCAGCAGGTGGCCAGCGTGGTGGATTCGGCCCCGCCGTCGGTGATCGCCACGCCGCAGATCATAAAGGCCCGCGCCCAGATCAACGATTTGCTGGCCCATCCGCCGCAGAATCCCGATCAGGCCCGCCGGGATGCCCTGGACGCGCTTCAGCAAATGCAGGAGGCGATTAAGGAGGAGATCAAGACCAATCAGGCGTTCGCCGACAACCAGAACGACATGCGGACGCTGGCCAGCCTCCCGAAGGCGGAAGATCCGTCCACACCCATCGGCGCTGCCCAGCAGGATTTGCAGAACGGCAATTTCAATGATGCGGTGAAGGATATTCAGAAGGCCGTGCAGAAGTTCGACAACGCGACGCCGGAAGATCAGGCGAAACAGGCGCAGCAGATGCAGAATCTGGCCAACCAGATTCAGAACCTGGCGAATAATCCGCAGGTTCAGCAGCAGGCGCAGAATCAGCTTCAGCAGATGGGTGCGACGGCGGCACAGGCCCAGCAGATATCGAGCTTGATGCAGCAGGCCGCCCAGGGTCAGGCGACGCCGCAGCAGGTGGCTCAGGCGATCCAGCAGGTGACAAGCCAGATGAACAACGGCCAGGGACCGACCGCGCAGCAACAGGCCAAGATCAACCAGTTGACCGCCCAGCTCCAGGGCCAGGCCAATGCCCAGGCTCAGGCGCAAAATCTGGCCGGCGCGGCACAGCAATTGGCGGCCGGCATGAAGCAGCAGGCGCAGGCCGGCCAACAGGCTCAGAATGGTCAGAACGGTCAGCCGGGCGGTTCGCAGCCGCAGCCCGGCGGGCAGCAGGGGAACCAGCCGGGTTCCGGTCAAATGGCAGGCGGCGGCCAGGGGAGTCAGCAGATGCAGCAGGGCCAGGCGGCGATGAATCAGGCAATGCAGGCGATGGCGGCGACGGCCAGCGATGCCCAATCGGTGTCGGCGGCGCAGCAGGCGGCAAATAGTGCGGCCCAGCAGGCGGCCAACGGATTGAACGGCGGCCAGGGCGGCGGCCAGGGCAGTCAAAGCGGCAGCGGCAATCAGGGAAGTGGTTCAGGGAACGGCAATGGCCAAGGCCAGGGCAGCGGCAACGGCCAATGGGCGGGCGGTGGCCAGCAGGGTAACCCCGGCGGCGGGGGCGGCTTCGGTGGTGGCGGCGGACAGAATCCCGGCCTGACAGTCTCCCCCTATACCACCAAGCAGGAAATGGATCCCTCCAAGGCCACCGACAACGGCAAGATCCTCGCCTCATCGCTCATCAAGAGCGAGCAGATCAAGGGCGAGAGCAAGGCCCAGTTGAACACCATCGCCAAGCAGGCCGCCGATCAGGATACGCCCGAGGATGTGGACACCGAAGGCGTTTCCGGCCAAAGTCAGAAGGTCGTTCGCGACTACTTCGGCGCAATACAAAAGGATTCACAATAGACGGCCCTGTGATGCCGCTGGAAGTTGTTTTCCGTGGCGATGGATCCAATGAGCATTCAAGTATGTGCCGCCACGCTGGGCGGCCGTGAAAGTTCAAGCCAGAGCGAGATCATCCGTTGAGCTTTTTTCTTCCATCGACGCCCGCTCTGGTGATGCCGCTGCGGTTGCAGTATTTCTCGGCGTGGACGGCCCTGGCGGCGTTTGCGATTCTGGCATTCCCGATCGTCTTTCTGGGCATCCGCAATCTGGCCGCCATGGGGCCGGTGCGGCAATGGGTGTCCATCGGCGTTCGCCTGCTTGTGCTGCTGGCGATGATCCTCATCCTGGGCGGCATTCGCTGGCAGCGGGTAAACGAATCGTTGGAAGTGATGGCCGTCAAGGACATCAGCCAATCCACCACACTCGTCACCGATTATCCCGGCAAGGCGCAGGGCAAGTCGCTCCAGGATGCCCTGGATGATTTCCTCCGCAAGGCCTCCGATCCAGCCAACGATCCGCGAAAACGGCCGGGTCAGGACAGGATCGGACTTATCAGCTTCAATGAGGAGCCGCACGTCGAGTTGCTTCCGCAGGACACCTACCGCACCGATGCCCGGGCGGTGCGCGGCGCCGGAACCGGGACCGACGCGGCGGCGGCCATTCAACTGGCCCTGGCCACCATGAGCCCCGACAGCCTGCACCGGCTGCTGCTGATCTGGGACGGGAACTCGACGGCCGGCGACATCGAATCGGCCATCAATTCCGCCGTCGCCCAGCATATTCCCATCGACGTGATGCCGTTGAACTACCACGTCGAGCACGAGGTCATGGTTGAGCGTGCTGACGCACCCACCGTTCGCCGCGAAAACGAGGCCTTCGACCTGCTGATTCATCTCAGGAGCACCAACCTCACCGACGTGACCGGCCACCTGAGCGTCACGCACAACGGCGAGCTGATGAATCTCGATCCCACCACGCCCGGTATGCACGATACGCGCACGATCACCATCAAGCCGGGTGCGAGCGTGCAGGATGTCTGGGTTCCGCCGCAACCGGCCGGCGTGCATGAATTCAAGGCTACCGTTGATGTCGATAACGTGACGACATCGACCAGCGAGTCCGTGCCGGCCGATACCATTCCCGATAACAACGTCGCCAACATCTTCACGTTCGTACACGGCAAGGGTCAGATTTTGTATGTGGACAACGTGAGCGACGGCGGCGATCCCGGTCCCAAGGCGGGTGGAAATATCCTCGCCGAGGCGCTGGAGTCCGAGCAGATCAAGGTCGATCGCATAACCGTTCCGCAGTTTCCCACGTCGCTGGTGCAGATGCAGGCCTACGACGCCGTGATCCTGGCCAACGTGCCCCGGGGCAGCGGCGGTCTCAGCGAGGACCAGGACCAGATGCTCGCCAACTACGTGCATGACATGGGCGGCGGTCTGGTCATGATCGGCGGCCCGGAAACTTTCGGCGCTGGAAGCTGGCAGGGAAGCAAACTCGAAGCCGAATTGCCCGTCGATATGGATATCCCCGCCGAACGACAGGTCGGCAAGGGCGCCCTGGTGCTCATCATGGACCCGGCCGAAGCACCCGAGGGATCGTACTGGGGCGAACAATGCGCGCTCAAGGCGGCCGACACGCTCTCGGCGTATGACGAAATCGGGATGATCAGCTTCGACTACGGCCGGGGCGGTATGAATGGCAATGTCTGGGATGTCCCGCTTGGTCCCAAAGGGGACGGCAGCAAGATCGCCAACGCCGTCAAGAAATGGAGCCTGGGTGACCTGCCCGATTTTGATAGTGCGATCACCACGGCCTTGGGCGACAATACGACATACGGCCTGCTGGCCAGCGATGCCAAATACAAGCACATCGTGCTCATCACCGACAACGATCCCTCGATGCCCACCGACGCGACGATCCAGAAACTCATCGACAACAAGATCTCCGTCTCCACCATCACCGTTTATCCGCATCCGCAAATGCCGCAGTTCGCCAGCGGTATTGTCGAACTTGCCAAGAAGACCGGCGGCCGGTCGTTCGGCCCAATCCAGGGCGGGTTCAATACTCTCCCGCAAATCTTCATCAAAGAGGCCCAGGTCATCCGCCGTAGCCTCATTCAGGAAGACGAGCACGGAATGGGCATCGGCAAGACACTGTCGGCCAGCGAACTGATCAAGGGAATCACCAAGTTCCCGCCGGTCTATGGCATGGTGCTGACGCAGATCAAACACAATCCGCTGGTCGAGGAGCCGCTGGTTGTCGGTCCCAACAAGGATCCGCTGCTGGCCCACTGGCAAAGCGGACTGGGGCGAGCGGCCGTTTTCACCAGCGATGCTTTCAATAAGTGGGGCGCCAATTGGGTTTCCAGCGGCCAGTTCAGCAAGTTCTGGGCCCAGGTGGTCCGCGGCGTGAGCCGGGCCGCGGTCAGCACCGACTTCAAACTCGAAACTCGCCAGGACGGGTCCAGGGGTCACATCACCGTCGAGGCCGTCAACAAGGACAACGGCTTTCTCAATTTCGTCAATATCGCCGGCACGCTGGTCGGTCCCGACGGCAAGGCGCACGACATTCGCCTGGAACAGACCGGCCCCGGCGAATACGAAACCGATTTCGATGCCTCAGCACCCGGCGATTACGTCTACATGCTCAATTACACCGGCGACAAGGGCAACAGCGGCGTGCTCCCGCCCGGCGGAATCGCCATCAATGGATCGGCCGAGTTGCGCGAACTCGACAGCAACGAGACGCTGCTCCGTCAGATCAAGGAGCGCACCGGCGGGCGATGGCTCCAGCCGTTCGACGCCGCCAGCGCCGACCTCTTCTCGCGCGAGGATCTGAGGATCACTTCCTCGCCCCAGCCGATCTGGGACCGGCTGATTCCGCCGCTGCTGTTTCTCATCCTGATCGATGTGGCGGTTCGGCGCATCGCGTGGGATTGGCTCTCGATCCGCCGGCTGGCCGCCTCGGCGGCGCATCAGGTCCGCCTCTTCACGCAGACCACCCGGGCCGTCGAATCCAGCGAAACGCTCGATTCCCTCAAGCGCGTCCGCGGCGAAGTTGCCGAGTCGCACTTCAAGCCAGCAGATGCCGCCGGCGCCCCGGCCGCCGCGCCGGGACAGACTCGCGCCGCCGGATCACCGGCGGCCCGACCCGATCCCAGGGCCAAGTTCCGGGCCACCGGCGTCGAAGGCGATATTGCGTCGGTCGTCGGTGGCGCGGTGGACAAGCCCGCTCCGTCCCGCGCCCCGGCGGCATCGACGGCCACGATCGATACTCCCGCCACCGCGCACACCGGCAGCCTGCTGGAAGCCAAGCGCCGTGCTCAACAACAAATCAAGAAGAAGGAAAACGATTCCGCGTGATGAGCGATACAAACGATAGCTTACAATTATAAAGCCCGCGGACAGCCGTCCGTCGCTTCCTTAAGGATCATGCACTATGTCCATCATCGCCCCCCCGGGCGTCGACCCGGAAATCCATCGTCTCTGTGAAGAATTCCGCCGCGACTACCGCGCCGTACAGGCCGAAATCGCCAAGGTCATCGTCGGCCACGAATCTATCGTCGATGGCGTCCTGACCTGCCTTTTTGTCGGCGGCCATGCGCTGCTCGAGGGCGTGCCCGGCCTGGGCAAGACCGCACTCATCCGCGCCCTGGCCGCGGCTCTGGACCTCAAGTTCAGCCGTATTCAGTTCACACCCGACCTCATGCCCGCCGACGTCATCGGCACCAACGTGATCATGGAAAATGACCACGGCCAGCGCGCCTTCACATTCATGCCCGGACCGATCTTCGCGCAGATCGTCCTGGCGGATGAAATCAACCGCGCCACCCCAAAGACCCAAAGCGCCCTGCTGGAAGCGATGCAGGAAAAGCAGGTGACGGCCGGCGGCGCGCTGCGGCCGCTTGTGGCGCCGTTCTTCGTCATGGCCACCCAGAATCCGCTGGAACAGGAGGGAACCTATCCCCTGCCCGAAGCCCAGCTCGACCGGTTCTTCTTCAAGCTCCAGGTGCAATACAGCGGCCGTGAAGAACTCCGCACCATCCTCGAACGCACCACGACCAACCAGACGGCGACGATCACACCGGTGCTGAACGGGCCGAAGATCATCGCCCATCAGGAACTGGTCAAGCGCGTGATGATCGCGCCGCACGTGCAGGATTATGCGATCCGCTGCGTGCTGGCAACCCATCCGCAGGGGATCTTTGCGGTAAAGATGACCAACCAGTTTCTCCGCGTCGGCGCCAGCCCTCGCGCGGCCCAGGCGATCGTCCTGGCCGCCAAGGTCCGCGCCCTTCTCGACGGCCGGTTCCACGCCAGCTTCAAGGACATCAAGGAAGGCGTCGTTCCGGCGATGCGTCACCGCGTGATTCTCAACTTCGAAGGCGAAGCCGAGGGAATCACGACCGACATGGTCCTGGAGAATGTCATTGCCGAGACCCCGACAAACTATGACGAGGATGCGGTGATTGCGAAGGCGAAGGCATGATGAAGGAAATATCCCTCGCAGAGGCGCAAAGGCGCAGAACCAGCAGCAGAACAATAGACCCGGATTTCAACGAAACTCTAAATATGATTGGCAGCCGCCGCATAGCCAATGACCGCCTGAACTCAGAAACGAACTCTGCGCCTTTGCGCCTCTGCGCGGGATCTTCTTCATGACTTCCCCCGTCACTGAAAAATCCGGCCTGCTGCTCTCGCCTGACTTCATGGCCCGGCTGGATCAGCTTGATATTGTTTCGCGCAAGCTGCTGGCCGGAAAGCTCAAAGGCGAGCGGCGCAGCAAGCGGCGCGGGCAGTCGGTTGAGTTCGCCGACTATCGAAATTACGTGATCGGCGACGATCTCCGTTTCATCGATTGGAACGTCTACGCCCGGCTCGATCGGCTCTTTCTCAAGGTCTTTCTCGAAGAGGAAGACCTCTCGCTCTACATTCTGATCGACATGAGCCGCAGCGCCGATTACGGCAACCCGCAAAAGGCCGCTTATCTCCGCCAGGTCGCGGCCGCACTGGGCTATGTCGGACTGGTCAATTCCAATCGCGTGTCCGTCGCTGCCATGACCGGCGGAAGCATGATCGAAACCGGCGCCATGCGCGGAAGGAGCAAAGTCTCGCAGCTTATGGATTTCGTCGGCAAGCTCGAACCCTCCGGCGCCGGCGACCTGGCCGATGCCTGCCGGCGCTTCGCTCTGGTGCATCGGGTCAAGGGCGTCTGCGTCGTGCTGAGCGATTTTTTCGACAAGGGCGGTTTCGAGAACGGCCTGCGCTACCTGGCTGGCGGGAAATACGACCTGTTCTGCGTGCAGGTCTTGTGCCCGCAGGAGATCGATCCGGATTTGCAGGGCGATCTCAAGCTCCGCGACATGGAAGATGACGACATGGCCGAAGTCTCGATCACCCAGCCGCTGATCAAGAAATACAAGGCGAATCTTAATGCGTATTGCCTGGCGCTGAAGGATTATCTGAGCCGTCGCGGCGGAACGTATTTGTTTACCAGCACGGATGTCCCGTTCGACACCCTGGTGCTGAATTATCTGCGCGAGCGCGGACTGTTGGGCTAGACGATCGTATGACGCACGAGAATGCACAACTTCATGAGGACGGCGCGCCCGAATTCGCGCCCGGCCGTCTTTTCCTCCTCCCCTTGTATTCAGGGGGAGGAATGAGGTGGGGGTTCTTGGCGGGTGGTGCTCGACTGCTCAAACCGCTCAAAGTGCGGGCACGGCTCACCCCCACCCTAACCCTCCCCCTGAGTACAAGGGGATGGGAAAAGAGGGTGTCCGTGTCGATCTGTGCAGGGGGCCGGCCATGAGTTGGTTCCCGACATTTCTCAACGCCGGCTATGCCGCCGCCGCCGCCGCGGTGGTCGTGCCGCTGCTTCTGTTGCTCTATTTCCTCAAGCTGCGCCGCCGTGAATTGCCGGTCAGTTCGACGCTTTTGTGGCGAAAAGCGGTTCAGGATCTCCAGGTCAACTCGCCGTTTCAGCGGCTGCGCAAGAACCTGCTGCTGTTTCTCCAGATGCTCATCCTGTTGTCGTTGGCGTTGGCCCTGGCCCGACCGGTGGTCAATTACACGCCGCCGCCCGGCGGATTGACGGTCATTCTCATCGATCGCTCGGCGTCGATGAGCGCGTTTGACGGGAAGGTGATGCGCCTGGACCAGGCGAAGAAGACCGCCGACGAGATCATCGACGCGCTGCCGCGCGGCGGGCGGGCCATGGTCATCGCCTTCGACGATTCGGCCCAGACGGTGCAGCCGTTCACCACGGATGCCACTGCTCTGCGCAAC
>Ga0181517_10003343_pt1 | contig 15340 bp, 11 predicted proteins | sample PEATcosm2014_Bin_31_FD_119748 | JGI IMG/M metagenome (GOLD analysis project Ga0181517, IMG submission 119748) | Peatland microbial communities from MTU Mesocosm Facility, Houghton, MI, USA - PEATcosm2014_Bin01_30_metaG | ecosystem: Environmental > Terrestrial > Soil > Wetlands > Peat | place... | reverse complement strand
CGATCGATGATTCAAGCCGTGGCAAACGATCGCGGGTCCGTGCTCGCCGGGCCGGTGCGCCGGCTGCTGCGGCGCCACGTGATGCTGCGGCGGTGGTCGGCGGCGGTGCAGACGGCGGGCCGGGCAACGGCGGCGTGGATGGGATTGATCGCGGCCGCGTGCATCGTCGATCGCCGGCTGCAATTGGGCGCCCAGGTGCGGCTGGCGTGGCTGATCGTGACGACGGGCGCGGCGGCGGCCATGATCGGCTGGCGGTTATGGCGCGTGCTGGCTCACAGAATCGACTACGTGCTGGCGGCCCAGTCGCTGGAACGCTCGTGCGACGCGTTCCATGAGGAACTGGTGACGCTGGCATCGCAGTACACGTTGCCCATCGATCAGCGCGGCGCGGCCGCATTGCTCGCGGCCATCGGGGAATCGGTGAGCCGTCGGCTGGCGGATGTGCGGCTGCTCAGGACGGTCTCGTGGCGGGCGGCGGCGCTGTGGTGGATGTGGGTGGTTGTGGGTCTGGAATTCGCGGCGGCGCTGTGGCCGGTCGCGTACCTCGGCGAGCAGAATCTGATGTCCCGCGCCCTGATGCCGCTGGCGAGAGTCGCCCCGGTGACAACCACTCGCCTGGTTGTCATCGGCCTGAGAAACGTGGTTCGCGGAAGTCCGATGACCGTCGTTGCCCTGGTCGGCGCCGACGAGCAGCCGGTCCTTCATTATGCCTCCGCGGCCGGCGGCATCGGCGGATGGACCGAAACGATCATGTCCGCCGCCAAGGCGCCTCGCGTCTTCGAGGTGACTCTCCCGTCGGTGCAGCGGAGCATGCGCTATTACGTGACCGCCGGCGACGCGACCAGCGATATGCACGCTGTCGATGTGCGCGCGATTCCGGCCGTTCGCGAATTTGCAATCGACTACGCGTACCCGCCCTACACGAAGCTGCCGGATCGTTCGGTCGCCAACGCCAACGGCGTGATCACCGCGCCCACCGGAAGCAAGGCGACGGTCACGATCCACTGCACGACCGATCTGACGGCGGCTGAGTTGATTGTCGGCGGCACAAGCGTGGCGATGAAAGGCGGGCGGGCCGAGTGGTCGGCGACCGTCACCGTCAGCGCCGAGTCGCGCCTGGCACTGAATCTGCACGGCGCCGACGGGGTGTTGGGTCATGGGCCGGTGACGATGGCGATGCACGTGGTCGCGGACCGGCCGCCGCAGGTGTCGATGGCCGAACCGGGCGCTGATCTGGAGCTTGGGCCGGCGGACCACCTGACGTTGCGTTACCGTGCTGGCGACGATTACGGCGTGGTCGGGGTGAATCTGTCGGCGACGGTGCTGGAGGGGGCGCGGAAGAAGCTGCAACAGACCTGGCCGGTGTCGGGCGAGGACCAGGGGCCGTCGGCCGCGGGAGCCGCCGACGTCGATCTGGCGGGATTGAACCCGTCCCTGGGCGATCTGGTGGAATTGCAATGGACAGTGCGCGATGGGGCGGGACAGACGGCATCCAGCGAGACGGCGCGCCTGCTGGTATCGGCCCGGCCGGTCGATCTGGCGGCCCGGCGTCGGGTCGTCGAGTTGCGGGTGGCGGATCGGCTCATCGGTACGGCGTCGGCGGCCCTGGCGTCGGCCGACAATTTGGTCAGCGCCGCGACGACGCGAGAGTCCACGGAACAACGCGCCGAAAGCGCCCGGCGGGAATTGGCGTTGGCCGCCGAATCGCTGCGCCAGGCCGAGCCGCCGATGTTGCGCGTGATCCCGACCTGTGGCGATGCGCCGGACGTCGCGGCGATGTGTGCCCGCTGGCTGGACGATGTCGAGACGTCCTGGCGCGAGATTGGTTCGACGGGGCTCACCACGGGTGGTTCGACGGGCTTGACCACGGGCACGACCGCGAGCGCGGCATTGCAAAGCTCTCGCGTGCGGGCCTGGCGTGATCGCGTTGCCGCCGTGCAACGCGACATGGATGCGGTGCTGCGGGGCGAACTGGCCGATGCACTGCTGGCCGAGCGCGCGGATTTGGCGGCGGCGACAACACGGCCGGCTGTGCCGTCGGGCGATCTGGCGGACTTCGTTCAGAAGCTGCAAACGGAATGGCGCAGCGGAGCGGCGGAGCTGGGTGTCAACGCCAATGCGCCGAATGTGACTCAGTTGCTGACCGCCATCAGGGATGCGGAATCAACGATCCTGCGATCGTGCGCACCGGTGGATTTTGACCAGGCGGCGGCGCAGTGGAGCGGTGGTCCTTCCCAAATCGCCGATGGAATTCTGCCAGGTCGTCTGAAGTTGGCCAGCGCGGCCGAAGCAATGAGGGCGGACGCGGATTATGTCTGGGCCTGGGATCTGCAACTGGCGGGGAGTGCGGCGGCGGTGATCGAGAGCCTGGGGCCGACGGGAACGCGAGGACTTTACGCAATCCATTTCCATGGTATGCAACGTGAGCGCGATGCGGATCGATCGGGCGCGTCGGACGTGCCCGCGACTCGGAAAGCGGCCGACGAGGCGCGGCAGATCATGGCAGCGTGGAGCTTGGGCCGGCGGGCGGGGCCGGTCGCAGGTCGCTCGACGACACAGCCCACGACCAGCGGCAATGCGCTGGCCGACGTGGGCGTTTACGAGATGGGCTATGCCGGGCGGGCGGTGTCCAGCGGAGATTGGGATGCCATTGCGGCGTCGGCGAATGCGGCGGTGGCGATGGGACGATTCGGCTGGGCAGGTGTTCTGGATGAGATGACGCAGCGGGCGTGGAATGCGACAACACGGCCGGCCGGAGGGGCGACCGGCGGCGATGCCAGCGGATCGGTCGCGGATTTGCGGCAGGCCGGCGAGTGGAGTTCGCTTGCTCAGGCGATCGATGCCCTGCAACGGCGGCAAATCGCGATTATCTCGGCCGCCCAAGGCGGGGAATCGTCCGCCGACCTGTCGCGCCGGCAGATCGAATTGCGCGACGATATTGGCCGCGCCATGCAACGCCAGTCAAGGCAAATGGCGAGCGTTGCGGCGGCCGACGGCGCTGTGGCCAGAGCCAGCGCCATCGCGGAAATGACGGCGCTGCGGCGGACGATCGACCAGACCATCGTGAATGATGCGATGATAGCGAATGTTGTGAATACTGTTGGCTGGGCGATTGACGGGTGGATGGTCCAGAAGACGGCGCAGTGGCCGCTGGATGTGGCCAACGCCATGGCCGGCGATGCGGCCGGGCGGATCGCTGCCGGGGCAGGGGATTCCGCCTTGTCGCGGCAGTGGGAAGTCATGCAAGGGTTGGAGTGGGCGCGGCGCGATGCGGTCCGCAGAAGCGCCTGGGCACGGCTCGGTGCGGTGAGCGCTGCCGGCGGCGGCGCGGCGGCCGGGCCGGGCGATACCGTGATGACCGGATGGGGCGCGGCCGCTGGCGAAAGCGGGCGCGGCGGGACGCGGCAATTGACCCGGCCGCGAGTTCCGCCGCCCCCTCGAGGCGCGACGACGCGCCCGGCGGATGTGGCCGACTATCAGGATGCGATTCAAGCGTATTTCGACGCTTTGGGACAGAACCAGGTTCAGCGATGAATGGACGGTCGATCATGACTGCGAGGTTGCGGACGATGTTCGCCGCGGTGGCGCTGGTGGCGGCGCTGCTGTACGCGCCGAGCGCGCGCAGCGCTGAGCCGGCAACGGCGCAATCCGCCCCGACATCACAGCCGGCCTCGGGCCAGTCGGCATCCAGTAGCGCATCGGCTCGGGAAATGTCGGCGGATATGGATGAGGCCGTCAGCCGCGGCCTCTCCTTCCTGGCGAAAAACCAGAACGGCGACGGATCGATCGACGGCGGCGCGCCGACGGTGGCCACCACCGGCCTGGCGGTGCTGGCCATGTTGGCCTCCGGCCAGGCGCCCGACGAAGGGCGTCTGGGCGTCACGGTGCGCACGGCCGTGGATTTCCTGTTGCGCCAGGTTCCCGACGACGGGTATGTCGGCAAAGTGGACGGCAGCGGCATGCGCGGGCAGGCGATCGTCACGCTGGCACTGGCCCAGGCCAGCGGCGTGGAGACGGATCAGACCCGCCTGAAGCGCACGCGGGCTGCGCTGGGGCGATTGGTCGATGTGATTCAGCGGGCTCAGGATGTGACGAAGGACACGGCCAATAGCGGCGGATGGGGCATTGAGCCGAATTCGACGGACAGCGATTTGTCGGTAACGGCCTGGTGCGTGCTGGGTCTGCGCGCGGCGGAGAATGCGGGAATCGCGGTGGACAAGATCCGGGCGGACCGCGCGGCCGGTTTTGTGATGGCGTGCTGCCAAGCCGGCCAGGGCGAATTCGCGTCGCGGCCCGGCGCCGATGCCAGCGCATCAATGACCGCCGCCGGAGTGCTGGCCCTATCCCTGCTGGATCGCGCACAAAGCGACGCGGCCACGGCCGGAGCGCCGTATCTCGTCGATCATCCGGCGACGCAAACGACGGACACGCCCTACGACGCAATGTACATGGCGACAATTGCAGCGTATCGCTGCGGCGGCGCAACGTGGTCGGAACTCTGGTCGAAAACGTCCACCCGGCTGATGGCCCTGCATGACAAAGACGGCGGCTGGCCCGCGGGCACCAGCAGCCAGAACCCCGGCCGAGTCTACGCGACGGCGATGGCGACGTTGACGCTGTCGACGCCGTATCGGTTGTTGCCGGCATATCAGAAGTGAGGCAAGGAAACGTCGTGCGACGCATTCGGATCATGCCGCCGGTGTATCTGGCCGTGGCCGTCGGGGTGATGGCTGTGCTGCATGAGTTCGTTCCGGTCGCGAGGTTATTTGGCTCGCCGGGGCGCTGGCTCGGGTTTGTTCCCATGGCGGCGGCAATTTTTCTGGGCGGCTGGGCGCGTTGGCTGTTCAGTAAACATCAGACGACGATCCGGCCGGGCCAAACGTCGCGTCGGCTTGTGACCGAGGGGCCGTTTCGATGGACCCGGAATCCGATTTACGTCGGCATGGTAATGGTATTGGCCGGCGTCGCGATTCGCTTCGGCAGCCTTTCGCCGTGGGTGATGGTTCCGATCTTCATCGTCGTCATCGCGCGGAACGTCATCCCGGTCGAGGAGGTAATGCTGCAGGAGACCTTCGGCGCGGAATACGAGCAATCCCGGGGTCGAGTTCCAAGGTGGATTTGATTCGGGGAATTGACCCGGCGGCGGGGGCAAACTATATTTGCATAGGCGAATATGCAAGCGGCGACGTCACGACCATCGGTGGACCGCATGTTCCGGGCGTTTGCGGATCGGACCCGGCTGCGGATTCTCCATCTCCTGGCGCCGGGAGAACTGTGCGTGTGCGATCTGGTGCGCGTGCTGGGCGGCCCGCAGCCGAAGATCTCGCGGCATCTGGCGTATCTGCGGCGGGCCGGTCTGGTGACGGCCCGGAAGGACGGACTGTGGATGCACTATAGCCTGTCGCCGGCGAAGGGACGGTTCCATGCGAAATTGATGGAGTGCCTGGCGTGCTGTTTGGCGGATGTTCCGGAATTGGCGCGGGATGCGAAGCTGCGGGCGCGCGGCCGCTGCGACGGCGGAACCTGCCGCAAGTGAGTTTTTTGGCTCAAATTGCATTCGCCCAGGCGAATGGAGTGAACGGCGATGGCAAAGACCAGGATATTATTCCTCTGCACGGGCAACTCGTGCCGCAGCCAGATGGCCGAGGGGTGGGCCAGGCATCTGAAGTGCGATGCGATCGAGGCGTACTCGGCCGGCGTAAAGCCGCATGGGATGAACGAATTGGCCGTGGCGGTGATGAAGGAAGCGGGCGTCGATATCAGCCGGCAGCGGTCGAAACACGTCAATACCCTGCGCGAGGTGGCATTCGATTTCGTGGTGACGGTGTGTGACGATGCGCACGAGAATTGCCCGCTCTTTCCGGGGAAGACAAACGTCGTCCACGTCGGTTTCGACGATCCGCCCCGGCTGGCGAAAACGGCAAATTCGGAGAGCGAAGCAATGGGCCATTACCGCCGCGTGCGCGACGAAATCCGGGCGTTTATCGAGACGTTGCCAGAGAGTCTGACGACGCGCGGCGCGCAATCCAAGAGGGCCGGCCGATGAGGAAATACGCGGCCGAAGTTCTTGGAACCTTTGCACTGGTCTTCGCCGGCACCGGGGCGGTGGTCATCAACGACGTGACCGGCGGTGGAGTCACGCACGTGGGGATCGCGGCGACGTTCGGGCTGGTGGTGATGGCCATGATCTATGCGGTTGGGGACGTGTCGGGGGCGCACCTCAATCCGGCCGTGACGATCGGGTTCTTTCTGGCCGGGCGGCTGCGCGGCCGGTGCGTACTGCCGTACATCGCCAGCCAGATCGCCGGGGCGTTTGCGGCCAGCGTGGCGCTGCTTCTGCTCTTTGGAGATCGCTCGCATCTGGGGGCGACATTGCCGGCCGGTTCGGCATGGCAATCGTTCGGTCTGGAAGCGATGCTCACGTGGCTGCTGATGTTTGTCATCCTGTGCGTATCGACCGGATCGAAGGAAGTGGGGGCGATGGCCGGGACCGCCATCGGCGGCGTGATCGCGCTGGAGGCGATGTTCGCCGGGCCGATCAGCGGGGCGTCGATGAATCCGGCCCGGTCGCTGGCCCCGGCGGTGGTGAGCGGGACGCTGGCGAGCTTATGGGTATATATCGCTGCCCCCGTGCTGGGAGCGGCCTTGGCGGTGCCGTGCTGGCGAATGACGCGCGGGGGCGGAACGGCGAATTCAGGCGAGGAGGCACGAAACTCCAGTTCCCAAACTGCACAGCAATAATGGTCTTGTCGGGCATTGTCCGGCACGTTACTTTTTCTGGCCATGTCGAAGCGTCAAATCTCAATCCTTGCTTCCGCTCTACTGGTAACCGGCATCGGACCGCGACAGCTTTTCGCCGCTGCCGCAACGCAGCCGTCTTCCATGCCGACCGGTTCCAGAGTGGCGATTGACCCCTCGGCCGGCAGGCCCGTCTTTCTTTTCGACGATGACGATGACGACAACCCAAAGCCCGCGGGCTTGCCGACGTCGAATCCGACATCGGGCCGGTACTTCTTTGGCCTGCTGGACAATCGCTCAAGCTATGGCAAAGACTTCTTTCCTGACCCTTTCATCGGGCCGGAATTTGATTCTGAACAGCAGGTCGAATTGGATTACCTGCATGGCGCAAAAGCCGGCGCGCGGGAGGACGAAGTTGATGCGGGGATTCAATGGAACGTCGTCGGCCAACTCACCCTCGCCGGTGAATTCGGCCGGGATTCGCAGCACGAACCCGGCATTGGAAATGGCCCCGAAGGCGATCTGGCTGAACGGGAGGACGGCACCGGTTTTGAAAACGCCGACCTGGCCGCTTATCACCCGATCTTTCAATACGTCAGCGCGGATGGTCAATTCGATTACACGGCCGTCGTCCGCTTCGATGTCGGCATCCCGACTCGCACGCGTGTTTCGGGCAAAGACGTCCAACTGACGCCGTACCTGGGCCAACTCCTTCGCGTCGGCGACCACGTGAGCATCGAGGCGTGGACCGGCTCGCAGTTCACCATCGCACCCCGGCAGACGGACCAGTTCGTCTACGGCGCCTCCGTCGGCTACCGGATATCTCACGAGCAATTGCCTCTGCCGCTGACGGAACAAGTCACTCCGCTCTTTGAACTTGACGGCCAGACGCCGTGGTCGGGCAATGGCCAGGATGCGTTGTTCGGCGTAACCGGGCTGAATATCCAATTCAAGTCGTTGGGCAAAATGCAGCCGGGCGTCGAATTGGGATATCAATTCCCCATCGACCAGGGCGCTCGCGAACAGTTGCATTGGGGCGTCGTCACGGAATTCCTGCTGGAATTCTAAAGACAAGGGCGCGATTTGATTTTCCCATGAAATCGCGGCCGGGCGTCTGTACAATCCGTTCATGATGCCAAACCGAGAACCACGTCACATCGCGGCGAAGACATTGATCTGGTGGATGGCGGCGGGGCTGGCCGGGGCATGTTCCTCGGCCATGGCCGCCGATCCCACACCGGCTGCGGTGATGCCGAGCACGGCGCCGATGACGGCCAGCGCGGCGAGATTCGTCATCACCGATTTCGGCGCCGTCGCCGATGGGAAAACCCTCAACACCGCGGCGATTCAAAAGACGATCGATCGAGCGGCCAGTGCCGGCGGCGGGATTGTGGTGGTTCCATCCGGCACGTTTGTGACCGGCGCGATCTTCCTTAAGCCCGGTACGGGGCTGGATGTCGAAAAGGATGGCGTGCTCAAGGGTTCGACGAATATCGCCGACTATCCGCAGCGGCTCACGCGCATCGAGGGTCATTTTCAGCAGTGGCTGCCGGCCCTGGTGAATGCCGACGGGGTCGATCATCTTCGCATCGGCGGGGCGGGCACGCTGGACGGCAGCGGCACGCCGTTTTATGCGGCGTTCCAAACCCAGCGCCGCGCCAATTCCGCGACAGCGAATCTGGATGTTCCCCGGCCGCGGATGGTGTATATCGCCAACAGCGCGGATGTGAAGGTTTCGGGATTGCATTTCCTGAACTCCGGGTTCTGGAACCTGCACGTGTACAAATCGCACGATGTGGAAATCCAGGGGCTGGACATCCAGGCGCCGACGACAAGCCCCAGCACCGACGGCATGGATATCGACAGCTCGCAGAACATCACGATTCACGATTGCAGCATCGTCAACAACGATGACGGCATTGCCCTCAAGGGGAGCAAGGGCGTGGATGCGATGGACGACAAGGACAGCCCGCCGGTTGAGCATATCCACGTCTACGATTGCGTGTTCGGCCATACCGGGAGCTTCGTGACCTGCGGCAGCGAGGCGACGATCATCCGCGATGTCGAGGTCGATCATTGCAAGGCCAGCGGCGCCGGCAGCGCGCCCACGATGATGCGTCTGAAATTGCGAACCGATACGCCTCAGTTGTACGAGAACATCCGGTTCCACGACATCACGCTGGACGGCAGGGGCGCGATCTTCGGCATGGCGCCGTGGACGCAATACGCCAACCTGCAGGGCCACGCCCCGCCGACCCACACAGTGCGAAACATATCGATCTCGAACATCACCGGCACGTATGGCAGCTTCGGGTCGATCCGCCCCAACGCCGGCGATGTGATCGACCACATGACGCTGGAGAACATCGACGTGAAATTGACCACGGCCACGCCGACCTTCACGGGCGTGACAAATCTGGTGGTGAAGAATGTGAAAGTGAACGGGACGGCCTACGCGGGGCCGGGAAGGTGACGGGGCGGGTAGGAATCCGCGGCGGGAGGCGGCATTGCCGGACGAGACGCAACCGATCCACAAGCTATCGTATCACGCGATTGGTCCGCCGCGGATTGAACGTGCGCGGGAGTGGCTGTCGCGATGGCCGCTGTGGGGGATTGCGCTGGTCATGATCGTGCCGGTGGTTGTTGTCGGCGAATTCCATATAGAAGATTGGCTCGGAAATGACATGGTGTCCCGCATCGGTTGGCGGGTGTTGGGCTACGCATATATCGCAGCGATGTTTTTGCCGCGTGAGTTGCGGTCGTTGAGCTGGCGTCGGGGGGCGGTGGTGGCGGCGCTGGCGGCCGTGGTCTATGTGCTGGATTTGACAAACTGGCAGGGATCGATCGTATTTCCGTACACCATGCTGACATGGTATGTACCACTCGTGGGCGTTGGCGACTGGGCGGTCAACGGGCCGCGCAAGCCTCGTACTCTCGTTTGGACATTGGTGTTGATGCTCGCAGTTGTCGCTCTCTTGGCGAGCGTTTGCCAGCCGCTACGGTTCGCAAACTGGACTATCCGCCGGGCAATATCGCATCCGGGAGGCACGACGATATACACCTTTGATTTTGCGTGGCCGTCTCGTTCGGCACTTCAGGCTGTGCTGATTTGGCTGGCAATACCTGCGGCACAGCGGCTGGCGGATACACGGAACCGGTTTGCGGCGTGGGTTGCCGTCTTTTCCACCATGGCATGCGCGGCGTGGTTTGCGATCTTCTTTCACATTGTTGTCTATCGCCTTGCGGCGCGGTCGCTGGCCAAGGGGTGGCCGTTCGATCGGGACTATGCGGTGTCGATTCTGCAGTTGCGTGACGACAAGGCGGACGAAATCGTCTTCTGGCAGGCGGTTGAGCGAGCGGACTGGTCCTCGCCGCCCGACGATCTGAGGTGGCATTACCCCGGACGCTGCATCAAGATTCTGGCGGAGCGTGATCCCGCCGTAACGGCCGAGCGCCTTTCGGTGCTCTTGCGCGGCAGGCCGTCCTCGGCGCTCGCCGAGTGTGCCGCGCCGATTCTCGCACAGCAGCATCATTATGAAACCGCGCCGGAATTGATGCGCTACGCGCTGCTGGGCAACAACGATTGCTTGGAGGCTCTGGATTCGATGCGGGTTCCGCAAGCGGCTCTGGCGGTAATAGCAGAAAGCGAACGATATCGCCGGCCGCGGAGTGGCACTGATCCAAACGAATTGTCACTGGCGTCGGAAAAGGAATTGGCGGACCTGCTGGGGGAAGATGTCGGACCAAAAATCAGCGATTGGAACAACTTATACGACCGCGTGATTTCTCAACGACTAACGCCACTGTCGGTGGACCAGGCGTCCGAGACGGATCGCGTTTCTCGCGCGCTCGCCATGTATTGGGACGCGCAAGTGCATCTCCTGTTTGCGGGGCGACTTTCATCGGTGCCCAAGCCGAATCTCGATGTGCCGACGACCGCCGGGCTGGAACAGGAGATTCGGAAATATTGTGCAGCGGCGACATCGGCGACGGCGCCGAGCAGCATGCCGGCTTCCAAACCGTCAGCGCCATAGCGGCGACGAAAGGCCCCCAACGCAGCAACGCGAGTCGGCAAAGAGCCCTCGCTCACGGCTGCTGCATCGCCGCGTCATCGGGAGGAGGCGTTGCCGGGGGCGGTGGCGGGGGTTCGGGCGCGACGGGCGTGGGGGTGATGCCCAGCCCGGACAAGACCTTGGCGTATTGATCGCGGTGGTCTTGTATCAACTTGATATTCTGCGGTGGAACATCCTTGGCCAGCGCGTCGGCATCGGCCGCGATCTTGGCTTTGGCCTCGTCCACGCCGGCGGCGAACTTGGTGGCGTCCTCGATGTCCTTTTGGGCCGCGGCAATGGTGTCTGCGTTGAGCTTGTCGATCTCGGCCTTCTCCGCCGCCGTGGCGGGAAGATCGGGATGAGCCAAATGGGCGTCATCGGCCTTGATGTGGGCGTTGTCCAGATCGATATCGCTCTGAGCGTCGGCGACTGCGCGGCGTGCATCCTCGATGGCGGAAAGAGCCTTTTCGCGATCGTCGGCTTTCTGGAGTTTGTACGACGCCTCGGCGACGGCATCCAACTCCGAGGGCGGATTCTTGTAGTCCGTGTCCGCCGTCGTCCATTCCTGCTGATGCCTCTGGACGGCGGCGTTGGCCGCTGTCAGGGCGTCGGTGTCCTCGTGAAGCAGGCCTACGGATTTTTCCTTGTCGGCGGCGGCGGCCTGGGTGGTGGCGGCCTTCTGCGCGTCGGTCATCACTCGCCGGCCGTCCTTTTGAGCGGCGGTGTACGCGGCCAGATTCGCCTTGGCGGCGGCGAACTTGGCGTTGTTGGCCTCCACCTGGGCTTCCAAATCCTTGTTTTTCTGATCGGTGAACTGCTCGACGCCCAGAAGCGCGTTGTAGGCCTTCATGGCCTGGTCGTCGATCCAGTCGTATTCCTCGCGTGAAAGCTGCTGCGCCGCGGCACAGTCGGTAACTTTCTGATTGGCCGCGGCCTTTGCGGCGGCCTCGGCGTCCGGCGTCTGGGCGCTGTCCAGTTGTTGTTGAAGCGCAGGCACCGCCTTGACCAACTCGGTCTCGGCAGCCATATAGGCCTTGAACTGCGCCTCCGAAATGACATCATTGGCCGGTGCCACGAAATCGGCCGCCAGTGCCCGCCCGCACAGGGCCACAACCACGATGCAGACGAAAACCCCCCGCCGGGACAAAGTGCTCATAACTTTCTCCTCTGGCCGACGCGCCAACACTTTGGCGCCCCGGCATCCACGTTCCGTCTGGGCCCTGCCTGAATACCCAACGGCCGTCGGGCATTCAGGCAGGGCCTGTCACGTTCCGCCGCCATTATGTACTACGCGCGCGTCAGGCAATTGTTATCGACGGATCAAGATAAACATCCTGAATGAGGTTCAGGAGCTTGACGCCGTCGGCCATCGGACGCTGGAAGGCCTTGCGCCCGCTGATCAGGCCCATGCCGCCGGCGCGTTTGTTGATGACGGCGGTCTTGGCGGCCTCGGCAAAGTCGTTGTCGCCGGACGCGCCGCCGCTGTTGATCAATGGGGCCCGGCCCATGTAACAATTGGCGAGCTGATAGCGGGTCAGTTCGATCGGATGATCGCCCGGCGTCAGTTCGCTGTAGACGCGCTTGTCGGTCTTGCCGAACTTGAGGGCATTGAACCCGCCGTTATTCTCCGGCAGCTTCTGCTTGATGATGTCGGCCTGAATGGTCACGCCCAGGTGATTGGCCTGGCCGGTCAGATCGGCCGAGACGTGATAATCCTTCTCGGCCGTCTTGAATGCCGGATTGCGCAGATAGCACCACAGGATGGTCACCAGCCCCAGCTCATGGGCATGGGCGAAGGCGGCCGAGACTTCCTGAATCTGCCGGGTCGATTCCGGCGAGCCGAAATAGATCGTTGCGCCGACGGCCACCGCGCCCATGTCGAACGCCTGCTTGACCGAGCCGAACATGATCTGGTCATAGCGGTTGGGGTAGCTGATGAATTCGTTGTGGTTCAGCTTGACGATGAAGGGGATGTGATGGGCGAATTTCCGGCTGACGGCGCCCAGCACGCCCAGTGTCGAAGCGACGGCGTTGCAGCCGCCTTCAATCGCCAGCTTCACGATGTTCTCCGGATCGAAATAGATCGGCACCTTGGCGAAGCTTGCGCCGGCGGAATGCTCGATCCCCTGATCGACCGGCAGGATCGAGACATAGCCGGTGCCCTTGAGCCGGCCGGTGTTTACGATGGATTGGAAATTCCGCAGCACGGATGGTGAGCGATCGCCGGCAACGAGCACGCGATCGACAAAATCCGGGCCGGGCAGATGCAGGCTCGATTTGGCGAATCCCCTGGCCGAGTAGGACAAAAGGGCTTCGCCGTCTTTTCCGAGCAGTTCAACGATTTTGGACGAGGTAGCAGCCATTGAAAAAAACTCCTCCGGCAGTGATGCCGGCTAACAGTTAGCAATTCGCGGCAAAAGTCCCGCACGACACTGGCGACGGGCTCTTGAGCGAGCATCTTAACCGGATCGCACAGGAAATCATCAGGCCAGCCCCGAATCAAAAGGGTCGGGAGCCTTTGATGCATTTCGGCACATCAAAGACTCCCGACCCCTGTGATTTTTGCGTGGCTGGTTCGGTCGCTCAGCCGGCGCGGTTCGTGGCGGGCGGGGTGGCCGTGCCTCGTCCGGCGGCGCCTCGTCCGGCGGCCCCTCGGCCGCCGCCGCCCATGGGCGGATCGGCCGGCTGTTTGAAGGCGTCCGGCAGCGGAGCCGGATGTGTCGGATCAAACGTGCCGGCATCGTCGCGGATGAACTTGGCGATATCGAGCTTGTCCTGTTTGATGCCTTCGACGATGCAGCGGGAAAGCAGGTAGCCGCCGTAGTTACTGGGGTGCGTGCCGTCGTTGTAGGCACGGCCGACATTGGCGCCCAGACCCAGGTTGACGTCAAGGTTCATGCTGTTGAGATCGATGGACGGGCAGCCGAATTCCTTACCGGCGGTGACGGCGGCCTTGGCATAGGCGCTGAGGCTGCCGTTGGTCTTGGAGTCGGTCCGGCGGGCCATGCAGGAGACCATCACGGGTGTGGCGCCCTTGGCCTTGGCTTCGCCGGCGTATTGCTTGAGGAGATCCTTGAATTCGGTGTCGGCCGGGGCGTAGGTCGATGAGAAATCCTCATCCGGATAGATATTGTTGTTGCCCCGCTGTTTGCTGTCGTTGGTGCCGAACGCCATGAGCACATAGTCGCCGGGCTTGAGCTGGCTGAGGATCTTATCCCAGCGGCGTTCGGCGGGACGACGGAAGCCCTTGAGGGTTTCGCCGCTCTCGGCGTGATTGGCCACGGCCACATCGGCGGTGAACCAGCGGGGAAGACTCTGGGCCCACGATCCGCCTCCGCCGGGCTGGTCGACGACGGTCGAGTCGCCAAGGCAGAAGACGGTCGGCACGGTCGTCTTGTCGACCAATATCTGGTCTATGGCGATGTGATCCCCGCTGAAGGCGAGCGTGAGCTTGTCGTCCCAGCTCAGCGACCCGTTTTCGCGGCTGTCCAGTCCGACAGTGCCGCCGGTGGAAATCTGCGGCCGGCGGACGTTGACGGCAAACGATTCCGTGCGAGTCTTTCCCGCCGCGGTATGGATGTCCTCGAGCATCAGCCGCCGCGTTTCTGCCTTGACGGTGACGGTCGAATCGGCCGGACCGCCGAAAGTCACTGTGACTTTATAGTTGCCTTCGGGAACTCCGACCGAGAAGTAGAACGGTTTGCCGGTGGCGTCCTGCTTGGTTCCCATGTCATATCCCCAGCCGGAGGCCGCGGAATAGACCGATGTGTCGGTCACCATCGTCGGCTTGATGCCTTCGCCGCCGGTTTGGCCAAATACGAAACGAACCGGCATCGGCACATCCCCGGCCTGCACACAGCGGCAAAGTCCGGCAAGAGCCAATGCGGCCAATACGGCGACAGATCGTAACTTCCTCATTGCAGCGCCTCCCGTCTTTTGACCAGTGAAACCTATTGAAGGGCATCTTCCCTTCACGCTTGCCAGGACCATCGGAATCAATGCTCCCGGCCCGCGTATTGTCCAGCAATTCTCCCAATGTTCAACGCCAATCACGTAATTTGACTCCGCGTGGGCATGTGGGACTGCCCGCGATGCACAACGGCGGATATGTCGGCTTCCTTATTTCTCCTGTAGCTCCAGCCGCAGGTAGTCATAGCAGACGCCCGACGTGCAATCACCGGCCGGAACCGTCAGCGTCATCGAGTTCTCGCCCGCCTTCATCAGCGAGGCATCGAACGGCTGGGAATATTCACGCCATACGCCGCGGTCGGTGTTGTACCGCAGGGCATTGGTCGAGATCGGCCGAATTTGGCCTGCGGGCTTGCCGTTCATGCCAATGCTCAGCGTCGTGCTGTCGGAGCCACCCAGCGAGACACGCAACGTCGCCGTGCCTTGAACGGCCTTGTCCATGTTGAACTTGACCGTCCAGGTGGTGGCCCGGCCGCGGCCCCAGGCGCCCCACATGTTCGCGCCGGCCGGTGACGGGAGATTCACCCAGCCGAAGGCCTGATTGGCCGGGTCCTTGGCGGCGGGATTGACAAAACCCAGGT
>Ga0181517_10003342_pt1 | contig 15341 bp, 10 predicted proteins | sample PEATcosm2014_Bin_31_FD_119748 | JGI IMG/M metagenome (GOLD analysis project Ga0181517, IMG submission 119748) | Peatland microbial communities from MTU Mesocosm Facility, Houghton, MI, USA - PEATcosm2014_Bin01_30_metaG | ecosystem: Environmental > Terrestrial > Soil > Wetlands > Peat | place... | reverse complement strand
CGCGAAGATCAGCAGCCAGGCGCTTGGTCTGTACTTCAAGAGAAAAGTATCACACAGCCGGAGGCGCTCATGCGAGCGCCGCGGCCCCGGTGCGCGCCTCACGCCACAACTGCATATAGGGTTTCAGGTTGCGCATCAGGTCTTTGAAATCGGCGATGGTCAGCGATTGGGCTCCATCGCTGACGGCCTTTTCGGGGCAGGGGTGGACTTCCACAATCAGCCCGTCGGCCCCCGCCGCCACGGCCGCGCGCGAAAGTGCCGGGACGAGGCTGCGCTTACCCGCCGCGTGGCTGGGGTCCACAATCACCGGCAGGTGCGTCAACTCGTTGAGCACCGGCACGGCGCCGATGTCGCAGGTGTTGCGGGTGGCCGTCTCGAACGTGCGGATACCCCGCTCGCACAGAATCACGTGCGGGTTGCCATGCGCCACCACGTACTCGGCCGACATCAGCAGCTCGCGGATCGTGGAGCTCATGCCGCGCTTCAGCAGTACCGGCCGCCCGCAGCCGCCCAGCGATTTCAATAGCGCGAAATTCTGCATGTTGCGCGCGCCCACCTGCACGCAATCGGCGTATTCGGCCACCAGCTCCACGTCCCGGTCGCTCATCACTTCGGTGACGATCGGAAGGCCGCTGGCTTCGCGGGCTTTGCGCAGCAGCCGCAGCCCCTCCAGCTCGAGACCCTGGAAATCGTAGGGCGAAGTCCGCGGTTTGAAGGCCCCTCCGCGCAGCAGGTGCGCGCCGGCCGCGGCCACGCCTTCGGCTGTTTCCATAATCTGCTTTTCGCTCTCCACCGAACAGGGCCCCGCGATCACTACAAACTCGTCCGCCCCTACAGCCAGCCCGTTTACCGGTATAGCCGAACGCTCCTTCTTGAATTCCCGGCTCACGAACTTGTAAGGCGCCGTGATGCGGACGGCGCTCTCTACCCCCGGGGTGGCCTCCAGGGATTCCAGGCAGGCCGTCACATCGCCCAGCCCCACCACCCCGATCACCACCCTCTCTTCGCCCTCGATCGAGTGGACCTTGTAGCCGAATTCGCGGATCCGCTCGCACACATGCTCGATCTCGTCGCGCGTGGCGTGCGGCCGCATGGAAATGATCATTTTCAGTACCCCCAAAATAAAAAAGGCCCACTCTTGCGAGTGGGCCGGTTTAACTACCTTTTCGGGATATCGTTTAAACCAACGCCACTCTGCCGGTCTGGCGGTAATGCCAGAACCGGAAGCTAAACGAGCTGGCGTAGGACCACGACATCGAAATTTCAGTATACACCCATGTCCGGTGTATAGCTATTGAAAGGTGACGCCCACGGCGTTGGCCGTCTGGCCGTCGGCGTTCAGCAGCACCTTGACGGTTCCCTGGCCGGCCAGGCCCGCCGGCAGGGGTCCCAGGTTAACCTGGTCTTCGCCTGCGATGGAGGCTACCGGTCCGGCATATTGCAGCGGTACCGCCAGGCCTCCCACGGTGGCCGAGATGTTCTGAGCGTGCCGCAAGCCAGTGCCGAAAAGCTCCAGATACGCCTGGCCGCCAGAATTCAGCACAATCGGCAGGGGCACGATGCTCCCGGCGGCGCCCACCTGGTAGACCGGCCCCGTCTGCGGCGCGCTGCCGGGCGTGCTCTCGACAATCAGGGCTGCCGCCAGGCCGCTCGAATTGACCTGGAAGACGCCCGGCGCGACGGCCGCGATCTGCGCCGTCCCGGTGGTCATGGTGCCGTCGCCGGCGGTCAACGTGATGCCGGCGCTGCCGCTGGCGGTTCCCGAGGGAACCACGAAGTTCACCTGTCGCGGCGAAACGTAGTACAGCGCCGCCGGCCGTGTGATCCCGGCGGAATCCTTGATCGCCACCGTCGTTCCGAGCACGTTGGCCGCAGGTGTAGCCGCTTGCAGGGTACCGACCGCCAGGCGCGCGCCAAACACGCTGGCGATTGAATCCGGTGCGACGGCCGTCCCGCCCGCCGGCCAGGCTGAGTTGACCGCGGATGAGCCGCCCGATGCCGTCGCGGCGCCCGCCTGGTTGAGCAGAACGCCGACGCCTCCCAGGCCGCCCGTGTTGTTGGCCACCACCAGGTCGGGCCGTCCGTCGCCATTCATGTCGGCGACCGCCAAGCCCACTGTTGCAGGACCAGCGGGGAACGGATTTTCGGCCTGAAACGTGCCATCCCCGTTGCCCGCCAGGTAGCCCGTGGCGTTGACCGCGCAGCAGTGCGCCACCACCAGGCTGAGTTTGCCCGTGCCGGTGAAATCGGCGGCTCGCAAATCGGCCAGCCCTCCCGAGGTAGCGTAGGAAACGGGCGCCTGAAAGGTGCCGTCGCCCTTGCCCAGCCACACATCGATGAAGGAATGCCCGTTGCCATCCTGGTGCCCCAGGGCCAGGTCGGGCTTGCCATCTCCGTTCCAGTCCCCGGCGGCGACCAGGTTGGGGTTGACGCCCGCGGCCGATTTCACGGCCGGCAGGAATGTGCCATCGCCCTTGCCCAGCAGAATGTCGATGCCTCCGGGGTCCGAGGTGCTGCCGACGGTTCCGAAATCGGCCACCGCCAGGTCGATCTTGCCATCGCCGTTGAAGTCGGCGGCGGCCAGGCGGACGGGGTGGGAGCCGGCGGCATAGTTCACGGTCGGGCGGAAGGTGCCGTCGCCGTTTCCCAGCAGCACCGCAACTCCGCCCTTCACGCCGCCCGGCGGACCCTGGCCGGTCACCAGCAAATCGGGATGGCCATCGCCGTTAACGTCCGCGACCAGCAGGAAGTTGGCTCCCGGCACGGCGGCGTAGCTCACCGGCGCCTGGAAAGTGCCATCGCCGTTGCCCAGCAGCACGTACGCCAGCCCGGAGGACGATCCCACCGCCGCCAGGTCGACTTTGCCGTCGCCGTTGAAATCGGCGGCTGCCACCGCGACGGGGTTTACGCGGCCGCCCGGCCCCAGCGCAAGCAAGACCGGGCTACCCAAGCCTCCGCCGCCACTGGCTAGCATGATGCTGAGAGTATCGGCGGCGGGATTCGAGGCCACCACGTCGGGGCGGCCATCGCCATTCACGTCGGCAATGGCGACGGCCGCCGGCGCCGTGCCCGCGGGGTTCAGCGTGGGGCTTTGGAACGTGCCGTTCCCATAGCCATAGAGCACTGCGATGGTACCGGAGCCGGAGTCCGGGCCGATGCAATCGGGGCTGCCGAACCCGACCACAATATCCAGGTTGCCGTCCGAGTTGAAATCCGTGAGCACCAGAGAATTGGGCGAATAGGCGGCTTCAAAAGGCAGCGCTTCCGGCTGGAAAGTGCCATCGGGGTTGGCCAGCAGCACAGAAACGGTTCCGTTGCCGCTGTTGGCCGTCACCAGGTCGGGCCGGCCATCGTTGTTGAGGTCGCCGGCCGCCAGGTAGGTGGGGAGCGGTCCCGCGGGATAGCTGGCGGGATATTGAAATGTGCCGTCGCCGTTTCCGAAGAAGACCTGGACCACCCCGATGGCGCCGCCGGAGAAGGCCACGGCAAGGTCCGCATTGCCGTCTCCGTTCAGATCGGTAGCCAGTACCGAAACCGGTATGTCGGTACCCAGGTCCGCGATGGGCGTCACCGTGTTGAAGGTGCCGTTGGCGTTGCCGATCAGGATTACCAGGCTCGCGTCGGCGCCTGCTACGGCCTGGCTGACCACCGCCAGGTCCGGGATGCCGTCGCCATTCAGGTCGGCGGCGGCCATCGAAACGGGAGCGGGTCCCGCGGGATAGGCCGCCGCAGTGCCGAACGTGCCATCGCCATTATTGAGCAGGACCCAGACGGCTGGCGCGATGGTGGCGTTTCCCAGGCACGATACGGCGAGGTCCGGCTTGCCGTCGCCATTGAGGTCCGCCGCCAGCACCGAGGTGGTGCCCGGCCCGGCCGTGTAGCTCACGGGCGGGTTGAGCGAGAAATCCGCGTTGGCGATCTCCACCTGAACCGCGTTGCCGCCGGGCTGAATCAGCGCGCCGCCCTTTCCTCCGTTGCCCACGAAATCGGCCGTGGCGGCGAGCTGCGAGGCGCGTCCGGTGGCGGGCGCCTGGGCAGGAGCGGAAACGGGCGCATTGCCGATAAGCTGGACCGCAGGCGCGCCCGAGGGGCTCACCTGGACGGTCCGCCAGCGGCCGTCCGAGAGCCGGGCCACGAAGGTAAAGTTGTTGCTGCCGCCGGCCGCGATCACATAAGGCGACTGGAAAATGCCGGGAGATGCCGGGGCCACAACCAGGGGAGGATTAATGCCGCAGGAGGTTAGAAAAGCCAGACTTAGGATTACGAGCGGCTGAGGCACGCGCAGCCACACCATTGTTTCAGAATCTCACGCTCGCGGGGCGCACGCTGTTCACGAAAACACGGCGGCCGTTCTCAGGGTACGGATACCTCCACCGGTTCCGCGCGCGCGCTCTCGTTGCCGGCCTGGTCCACCGCGATTACGGTGTAGCGGTAGGTCTTGCCGCGCTCGATGGTGCGATCCGAGTAGTTGGGAATCTGCGATCCCTCGGCGATTTTGGCGAACGCTCCGGAACCCTCGGCGCGGTAAATGCGATAGCCGGCCAGATCGGATTCGGTGTTGCGATCCCACGCCAGCTCGATCGAATTGGGCGCTACGGCGGCCCGCAGGCCCGCGGGGACGGCGGGCGGGAAAGTATCCACGGGGGTGATCGTGACCGGCGCGGTCAGCTCGCTTTCGGCTTCCTTGCCTTCACCGATATCCACCAGCGCCTGCACCTCATATATGTAAGTCTTGCCAAATTCGCTCAGGGGATCGACCCAATCGTGCCCGGTCACGGTCGTCACCGGATCGAACTTCTCGCTGCCCGGCTCGCGCCGGAAGATCCGGAAACGGCTACCGGGGCCGCCCCAGGTGAGGCGCACACCCGCGGCGGTGGCCTCGGCGTGCAACCCCGTGGGAACTTGCGGAGGTGCCACCACCGGCAGGACGAGGGGGATCGACCATCCGGATTCCTTGCCGTTGGCGCCAATGGCACGCACCGCGATCGTGACTTCCTTGCCCGTCCACGCGGCGGATGGAATCTCATAGCGCACGTTTCCGTTGACGGCCGCAACGGAAGGCTCTTGGCGGGCTTGCTCGGCCCACTCCGCTATATTGAACGGCGCGGCGGCGGGGCCGATGCGCAGATCGAAGGTGAGCGGCTTCTTGATGGCCATGCCTTCGGTGGTCAGCGCCGGCGGGGTGAATTGCACGATGATGCGGGCATCCCGCTGGATGGCCGCGAGATTCGCGATCGGGCCGGGCACGTTGGCTAGCGGCGGAAGCGGGCCGCCAATATAGGCGCAGCCGGACCCCATCAGGGCGGCCGCGGCGAGCGCGATTAGCACGCGATTCATGCGTAGGATGGGGCGCGGACCGTGCGTCCGCGCCGCAAGAACCAGTGTAACCGCAAGCTTACTGGAGGAACAGCGGGCTCCCCGCCGAACAATACGGCTGCCCGGCCACGCTGGCGCATAGGACCAGCGTGGTGTTGCCGGGCGTAAGGCCGGCGGGAACCGCCACGTTGACCTGCTGGACGCCGTTCAGCGTGGGAGCGGGGCCGGCGTACAGCGGAACCAGGTTCGCCTGGCTGCCGATCTGCGCTGAGACCGCGGCGCCATTGGGAATGCCGGTCGCGAAGATCTGCAGGATGCTGCCGGCGGCCGCGCCATCGGTGGCGGAATTCGCCGAATAGTCCTGGTTCAGAATGCCGCCCTTGAAGACGGAAGGCCAGGCCGGCGAAAGAGGCACGGTTTCGGGCGCGCTGGCGGTGCCATCCACGGTCACCACCATGGATGTCGACGTCCTGGCGCCCAGGCTGGCGGGCACTTGCAGGTTGATCTGCGTGGCGCTGGTATAGAGCAGCAATGCCGCGGTGCCGTCGAACGTGACGACCACGTTCTGGCCCGCCAGGTTCGATCCCATTACGGTGCCGAGCGAACCGGCGACCAGAGGCGTCGCCGTCAGAGTGGCGGCGTTCAGGACGCTCGTCACCGTGGGTTGGTTCGGCGGGGCCGGTGGGGTCGGCGTCGGGGCCTGCACCGTCAGGGTCACGGGGATGCTCACGTTCCCGGCCAGCGGACCGGCATCGATAACGATGGTGGCATTATAGGTGCCCGCCGCGAGGACAACACTGGTGTTGACGCCAACGCGCACCGCGCCCGGGTTGCTCACCAGATTCATCCACCCGGAGCCGGTCTGGTACACCACGCTGGCGGTCCAGTTCAGGATGCCGCCGCCGGCGTTCTGAATGGGGACGTAGCCGAGATCCCCCGTCTCAATGCCATTCGCCTCGGAAAGTTGTATGGGCGCGTTGTTGATCGAAAGCTGGGGGAAATAGCTCGCTCCACAATCGCCCACCACGGTGCAATCGGAAGCCGGCGTCACGGCGGCGAAGCGCTGTATGGGCGCGGTCGAAGAGGCCGTATAGACCGTAGATACGGGTCCGGGAGCGAGGCTTTCGTTGGCTACCGTGGCGGCGGTCACGCGGGGCAGGCCGATGAAGGTGGGGAACTGCGCGCTCTCGCGCAGAATTGGGCCGGCATCCACCACTTCGTAGACGGCGTATCCTGAGCCGTTCGAGAGCGGCACCGGGCTGACGGAGGTGAGCGTCACCGCGCCCGAGCCGGTGGGCGTAGCGAAGGGCGTTCCGCCGGTCCCCGTGGAATCCGCGCCCGTGACGCGCGCCAGCAGCAGCGTGCCACTCGCGGGCACGTATTGGCCGGGGGATTGCGGTACGCCCAGGTCTCCGCCAGCGGTGGGAACCAGGGCGTCCGAGCCGGCTATAAGATCCGGCAGATAAAGCGTTGCGTTAGCCGGAAAATTGGAATAGTCGATTACAAATCGGGTACCGTTATCCTGGCCCGCGCCGCGCGGCAGAAAGGCGTTCGCGAAAGCCTCGCTGATACGCGTGGAGGCGAACGCGGTTTGCGCCGCGAACAGACTGGCCATCGTCAGCGTGGAAGGCAGCGCGGAGCCGGCGCAATAAATGCCGGTGTCGTCCAGCGTGGCGAAGAACGCGGTTTGCACGTTGGCCACGGTGACCTGCGATTGCGGCAGGGGCAGGGAAGTCGAGATGATGGCGTTGAGCGGCTGCCCCGCCGTGGCGCCGAGCTGGTTGGCGTCCAGCAGCACGTTCGAGACGCGCACGTTGAAACTGCCGCTGGCCGGAACCGTGATCGCGACGCCGTTGAAGGTAATGCCGGAGCCGGTTATATAGCCCGCCACCGCCAGCGGGGTAAAGCCCGTGCCGGAATCGACCGAGACCACGGCATCGTGCGTGAGGCTGTTATTGTCCACCCGGTTGGTGACGCTGACCGGGAAATAGAGGGCCAGATTGTCCGAAATGGCGGTTCCGGGAACAAAGCCGGAACATTGCAAAAGGATGTCGCTGGCGTGTTCAGTAAGACCTTCGGCCCGTATCGTCGCGGGACCGGAAGACGCGGCACACTGTCGAGGAGGTGTCGCTGTCTGAGAGTAAGCCAAGCAGAATGAGCAAGTTATCAGCGTGAAGAGGGCTCGCCCCCACCTACCAATCGGAGTAAGGGGTTCCATCGAGTCCTATTTTATCCGAACCGCTCTTCACATCAAAGATCCCCGGGTCGGTCTGGGTGACGCTCTGGGTGGCTTCCTCCATGATCGTCTTCCAGCTTTGATTGGAGCTGGTCATCGGATCCATGGGAATGGCGCGCAGGTATCCCTCGCTGACCAGGTCCTGCAACGATTGCGGGGCCTTCTGCTTGTCGTAGGTGTAATTGTCGATGACCGTTCGCAAGGTGAACAGGTTGTTCTTGAGCACGCTCTCCTTGGTGCGCATGATGGAGCGCGAATAGATGGGGATGGCCATCGAGATGAGAATCACGATGATGGTGACCACCACCATCAGCTCGACGAAGGTGAAACCCCGGCGCCGCGCGGCCCTACCACGTGGAATAAGCTGTGCCATCGGGTGCCTTCTCCTGCGTCTTGGTGTAGATATCGAACACGTCCTGGCCGCCCCAGCTTTGCGAATCGGGGTCGTCCTGGTCGCTGCGCAGGCCCCATTCCTTGGTGTTGGTGAACGGGTCGCGCGGTATGCGGCGCAGCAGGCGCAGTTTCTTGCCGTCGGCGGATTGCGCCAGCTTGACGCCTTCCACCAGGATGTCGAGCGATTCCGGGTAGCAGTTTGTGCCGGCCTTGGGCGGTCCGAAATAGCCCGCGTAACAATTGTCCTGGTACTTGTCGATGGCGTTGCGGACTTCGCGCAGCGCGGTGCGCAGCTCACGCTCGCGTTCGGCGCGCAGTTTGGCGCGCGCCAGCGGCACCGCCATGGTCGTCAGGATCAGCATGATGGTGAACGCCACCACCAGTTCCACTAAAGTCAAACCTCTCTGGCCACGCCGTTTCATGGCGCTTACTTCACATTGACGACCACCTGCGGGCTGGCGGTTGCCACCGCCCGTCCCTGGGGGTCGCGAAGAGTGAAATTGGGGACCGTCACGGCCGTGCTGCCGGGGCCGATCGCCTGGAAAGTGAGCATCACGAGGGTGCCCGATCCGCCCACGCCGGGCGACCCGGGCGGACGGCTGAGTTCGACGACGGCCGATCCGGTATCGTTCTGGACGTTCTTGGTGAAGACCGGCGGCGGGGCGGCGCGCGTGAAGTAATCCCCCGGGACCACGTCGTTGAGGCGCAGAACCTTGGGATCGAACTGGATCGCCATCGGCGCCGAGGCCACATCCGCGCCGCCCTCGACGTTCAACGCCACATCGAAGCTGCTCGACATATTGGCATCGATTTGCGGCTGGCTGAAGAGCACGCGGGCACTGGGACCGCCCGGCGGAGTCCCCGGTGCGCCCGGCGCGATCCGAGGTGCCGTTGCCGGAGGTGCGGTAGCGGGTGGTGCGGTGGCCGGTGGTGCCGTGGCTGGCGGAGCGGTAGCCGGTGGCGCAGGAACGCCTGCCGGCAGCGGACCGCGAGGTGAGGTCGCGGGCGGAAGCGCGGCCGCCGATGGAACTCCCGGTGTCACGATGGAGGCAGACGGGGCCGCGGGCGGCGCGGCGGGCCCACCGGCAGGAGCCGCGCCCGCGGGCTGTGCTTGTTCCGACGGCTCCGGCGCGTAGTTCAGGTGAATGGTAGTGGTGTTGCCTACGGCGATATCCTTCAAGTTCGCGGGGGTGATCTCCTGGCGCCGGATAATGTGCGGGATCAGCGCGATCATGAGCTCGTCGCGATCCCGCTCGATGCTGTTGCCCTTAAAGAGGTTGCCCAGAAGCGGGATGTTGGCCAGGCCGGGGATGCCGGTGACCGTCTTGGTGTCCTGCGTATTGATGAGGCCGCCCAGCAGGCCCACTTCGCCTTCATGCATGCGGATATCGTGCGTGATCTTGCGCTGCCCGATGATGGGCTGATTGATGCCGCCCAGGTTCACGGTGCCGTTGACGGATGAAATCTCGATATCGATGTGCATGGAAACGTCGCCGTTGTCGTGAACGTGGGGCGTGAGATCCACATTTACGCCGACATCGATATAAGTGAACTGGGTATTGACCAGCGGGTTGATGCCTACGCCGCCGATGCCCGGCTGAAAGCTGCCCGTAGCGGTCGGCTCGCGGTCGCCGATCTTGAGCGTGGCTTTGATGTTATCCACCGAGCGCACCTGCGGCGATTGCAGCACTTTGGAACGCGCGTCGCTCATGGCCGCCTGCAGCAGCGCGCCGGGCAGCGTGGTGGAGAAATCCGCGCTGGCCAGGTGGCCCAGGTTCGAGAGCGGAATGGCGGTGCCCGTAGTCGTGCCGGTGGTGCCCGTGGTGGTTCCGGTGGTGCCCGTGGTGGTTCCGGTGGTGGTTGTGGTCCCGGTAGTGCTGGTCGAGGTGCTCGAGGTCGAATTCTGCACCTGAATGCTGGTGCGCGGCGTGAAACTGACCGGCAGATTCAGACCGGTGGACGCGATGGCCGCGGTGATCTGGCGGCTGAACTGGGAGCTGGCTTCGATCACCAGGATATCCACCACCACTTCGGCCTTGGGCTTGTCGAGATCGCGGATGATCTTCTCGGCCAGGGCCACCTTATCGGCCTCCGCGCGCACCAGGATGGCGTTTTGCGAAGCATACGGAAACACGCGCTGCAGGTCGGCCATGCCGCGCACCGCGTTGACGATTTCCTGGATCTCCTGTGGCGTGCTCACATTATTGAGATAGATAACCCGGGCCACCTGCTCTTCGTAATCGCGGCGCTTATTGGGATTGTCGTTGGTGATGAAGATGGTGTTGACCGAAAGCGGCTTCCAGAAGGACTTGGTCAGGATGGCGGCGTAATCGAGCGCCTGGTTGATGGTGGAGTCGCCGAAATCGATGGTGAAGTTATCGCGCGGGGGCGGCTGGTATTCCGGGTCCCATATGACATTGAGCCCGGCCACCTTGCCCAGCGTGTCGAAGATGACCTTGGACTTCTGGCCGTTCATTTTGAGATCGATCTTCTGCGGGTTGAGCGGGCGCAGCTCGGGAACCGGGAGCATGCGTTCGATCTTCTCCCGCTCGCGCTTGTTCATCTCCTCGACCGGTGTGAGGGCGCGCTCCTCGGGCGGCGCCTCACGCCCGGTGATCTCGGCCCTCTTGCGCTCGCGCTGGATCATCTCCTGTGTGCGCGCCAGTTCCTGCTGCGCGGCGGCCGAACCCGGATTCGACCCGAAAGCCTTCTGGAACTCCAGCATCGCTTCGCCGAGCTGGCCCAGGCTGCGCGCCTTCAGGCCGCGGTCGATGTGCATCTGGCCGGCCTGGAAGCGGGCCTTTTGGGCGGCCATTTGATAGGCCAGGTCGGCCGGATCCTCGGAGAGGGCCCGTTCGTAGTCGGCCAGAGCCTCATCCCACTCCTTTTTATCCTCATGCATTCGCCCCTGGGTCAAATAGCTATCGCCCTTGCGTGTGCGGGCCTCCAGAGGAACCCCCGGCGCGAGTAGCGCGGCGGTCAACAGCGTGGCAGCTAACTGATTGAAGAGACGCATGTTTCCGTACTTTCGGGGCCTCCGGGAGGGGTTGTGATAAGATGAAGGCGGTCTCGGATCATCTAAAGTCATTGACGGCGTTAGGTTTTCGGGCGTTGAGGTCAATTTGGCCGAGAAGCACTCCCCCTTCAAAATCCTGAGCGACAACCGGCAGGCCGGGCACAACTACTTTCTTCTCGACCGGTTCGAAGCCGGAATGGTGCTCGTGGGGACCGAGGTGAAGGCGGCCAAAGACGGCAAAATGCAGCTCAAGGACGCCTACGCCGCGGTGATCGGCAACGAGGCCTGGCTGGTGAACGCGCATATCAGCCCGTACTCGCACGGCAACCGCGAGAACCACATGCCCGTGCACAACCGCAAGCTGCTGCTGCACCGGCGCGAGATCGATAAGCTCCTGGGACAGACCCGCGAGAAGGGTCTGGCGGTGATCCCCACCAAGGTCTATCTGAAGAATGGGCGCATCAAGTGCGAGCTGGCGCTGGCTAAGGGCAAGAAACTGCACGATAAGCGCGAGGCCGAGAGGGCCAAAACGGCCGAAGCCGAGGCGCGCGCCGAGATGCGGAGAAGGGCGTAGAGCTAATCAGTAGACCGGCGTGCCGGCGGCCAGCGCGGGCTGGCGGATTTCCAGGCACCCGCGGCCGGTGGGCAGCACTTTGCCGGGGTTGAGGCGATTCGCGGGATCGAAGAGCAGCTTCAGCTTGCCCATCATATCGAGCGTGTCGGGCGGGAAGAGCTTGCCCATCAGCTCGTTCTTCTCCATGCCCACCCCATGCTCTCCGGTGATGGTGCCGCCTACGGCGATACAGTATTCCAGAATCTCCGTGCCGGCCGCGTGGGCCTTCTCGAAATCGCCGGGCTTGCGCGGGTCGAAAAGAATCAGCGGGTGCATGTTGCCGTCGCCGGCATGGAAGATATTGCTGATGGTCATGCCGTAGCGCGCGGCCACTTGCCCGATCAGGTGCAGGGTGGGGGCGATCTTGGTGCGCGGCACCACGCCATCCTGCACGTAATAGGTGGGGCTGACGCGGCCCACCGCTCCGAAGGCGTTCTTGCGGCCCTTCCACAGCAGATCGCGCTCTTCGGCGGTGCGCGCCACGCGGAATTCGCGCGCGCCGCACACCTGGCAGGCCTGGCGCACCAGCTCCACCTGCTGCTCGACGGCCTCGCGCATACCCTCAAGCTCGATCAGCAGCACGGCCCCGGCGTCCATGGGATAGCCGGCATGGGTGGCTTCCTCGACCATGCGCAGCATGACGCCGTCGAGCATCTCTATGGCTACGGGAGTGATGGCGCGGGCGGTGATTTCGGCCACCGTGCGGCCGGCATCCTCGTTGCTCTCGTAGATGGCCAGGCAGGTCTTCACCAACTCGACCTTGCGCATGAGGCGCACGACGATGCGGGTGATCAGGGCCATGGTGCCTTCCGAGCCGGTCAGCAGGCCCGTGAGGTCGTAGCCCGGGAGATCCGCCTCCTTGCCGCCGGTCTCCACCACGGAGCCATCGGGGAGCACCAGATCGAGGCCCATCACATGGTTTGTGGTGACGCCGTAGGCCAGGGTGTGCGGGCCGCCAGCGTTCTCGGCCACGTTGCCGCCGATGGTGCAGGCCTTCTGGCTGGAGGGATCGGGCGCGTAGAAATAGCCTTGGCCCTCGACCGCCTGGGTAATATCGAAGTTGACGACTCCCGGCTGGGCCACCGCGCGCTCGTCATCCAGGTCCGTTTCGAGAATACGGTTCATGCGCGCGAAACCGATCAGGACGCCGCCCTCGCGGGGGATGGCTCCTCCGGAGAGTCCCGTGCCGGCGCCGCGGCCGACGAACGGCACATCGAATTCGCGGACGATGCGCACGATTTCGGCCACCTGCCGGGCGTCGCGGGGGAAGACTACCAGGTCCGGACGATGTTTCGCCACGCCGCCATCGTACTCGTAGAGTGCCAAATCCTCGGGACGGTCGAGGTAGCCGCGCGGGCCCAGCAGGGCCGCCAGGCGCTCGGTACAACCGGGAGGCAGCATGAAACCAGTCTAATCCCGCAGCGAACGGTGCGGGGTGCCGGGGGTTACTTCTGGGGGCCGGCTTTGCGCACCTGCTCGAAGTATTGCTCGACGTACGATTCGAGGGCTACGGGCACTTCGTCGCGGCCGATTTCGGCGCCGCCCTCGGTATGCTCGGCGCGGCGCTCGGCGTAGGGCGTACGCAACTGCTGAGCGGTGGATTGCGCCTGGACGGTAGCCTCGCCGGTCAAATTGGCGGAACGCTTGCCAAGGATCTCGCTGATTTTGCCCATGGCCGCGAGCTGTTCGGCGAGTTTGATATTCTTGTCGCCATCTTGGCTGCCGATGCCGCTGCCGGGCTGCTGGCTGGATTGCTTGGAATCGCTCTTGCCGTCGCCCTTGGACTGGCCGCTCTGGGCAGCCATGCTATCCTCGGCGCCCTGCCCGGCTTGGGGATTGCCTTCCTGGCCGCCGGCCTGTTTCTGCCCCCCGTTGGCGGCGCTCTTCTGGCTCCCGTTTTTCGGTTTTCCGCGTCCCGAACGGTCGCTCTGCGCGGTGGCACTCTCCTGGTCTGGGCTGTGCGCGGGTGGCTGCGCGTTCATACGGGAGAGCAGGTTCTTCATGGCGTCCTGAAGTTTTGACAGGAGGTTGGAAGACTCGTTACCGGGAGACTGCCGGGCGGCCGGCTTGCTGGTTTGGGCGGATTGGCCCTTTTCCCGGGAAGGCGGGGCGTCGCCGTTTTCCTGGCCCTCTTCAGGCGGCTGTTTGCCCGGCTCCGCATTTCGATCGCTGTCGCCGGTCTGCTCATCGTGGGCTTGCTTCCGGGTCGAGTTTTTCGAGCCGCCATCGCGGCTTCGATCAGCCTCGGAACGCTGGGCGGTCTGGTCTTTGGGCTGTGTCGGAACGTCAGCCCGGCCGGCCCGCGGATCCTCGCGGTCGAGTTCCCGATCGGCGTAGTTCCGCTCCCGGTCCTGCCCGGATTTGCGGCGCGCTTCGCGGGTTTCCCGGTTGCGCTCGCGGGGGCCGAACTTCTCGGCCAGTATGCGAGCCAGGGGCGGCTTGAGATCCAGCCGGCTGCTTAGGCCGTAGCGCAGCGCGAAAAGGCTGGAGGCGACCAGCACCAGCACCGCCAGCACATAGACGGTCCGCGGCAGAACGAGCGGTATGGCTGCGCGCACATCCACCGTGGCGGCCAGGCGTTCGGCATCCTCGAATTGGCTCGCGCGGACCTCGGGATCCGGGCGGAAGCGCGTTGCGCCATGGCTGAAAAAGGTGGCCGTCGAAAGCGTGTCGGCCAGCGCCAGGCGGCGATCGAGGAGCCGTGCCACCACGTAATCGGCGGGCACGCGCCTCCACAGGCGGTACAGGCCGGCGCCCACAGCGGCTGACGGTATGGCCAGGAGCCAGCGCCAATCGAGAATCTGGGTGCCCACCAGGAGGAGCAAAATAAATGCCAGCAGCGCGGCGCTGAACGCCACGGCCCCCTGTGCGAACAGTTCGTTATAGACAATGCGGCGGCGGGCGCGGATGATGAGCGTTATCACGTCTTCCCCTCGTGCAGGACCGCACAAACGACAGGGTCTGACAGCCGACTCCAAATTACTTCCAATCCTACCATTTCCGTACGAATCCAGTCTGCGCGTTACGAAACCGCTGGAACATCTTGCAACTATCGCGCCGAACCCCGGGAGAGTCCGCTAAAATGGTGTTGCGTCCCCCCGGAAGGGTTCCAACTCTTGAAAGACTCTTTGAAGGTTCTAATCGTAGACGACGAGGCGAGCCAGCGGAGCGGCTTAGCGGCCATGCTGGCGGCCTGGGATATGACGCCCGAAACGGCGGCCGAAGGCAATGAAGCGCTTGCCAAGCTGGCCACGTTCCCGGCCGATGTGGTGCTGACGGATCTGAACATGCCGGGCCTGGACGGCTTCGGCTTCCTGCAGCGGCTGCGCGATTCCGGCGACATGCCGCCCACGATTGTCCTCACGGCCTTCGGCAATATCGAAACGGCGGTGAAGACGGTTCACGAGTTGGGCGCCTATTGGTTTCTCGAAAAACCCATCCAGCCGGCCAGCCTGGAAGTGCTGATCCGCCGCGCCGGCAGCCATGCCGGGCTGCGCAACGAGAAGCGCGCGCTGGAGCGCCAACTGATTTACAAGGGTAGCCTGGGCGAGCTGGTGGGGACCTCTCCCAAGATGCAGGAGATTTTCGCCTTCCTGCAGCAGGCCGGTCCGAGCAAAGCCTGCGTGTTCATCACCGGCGAGAGCGGGACGGGCAAGGAGCTGGTGGCGCGCACGGTGCACGCGCTGAGCCCGCGGCGGCAAGGCCCCTTTGTGGCGATCAACTGCGCGGCGCTCCCCGAGACGCTCATCGAGAGCGAACTGTTCGGG
>Ga0181517_10003340_pt1 | contig 15344 bp, 14 predicted proteins | sample PEATcosm2014_Bin_31_FD_119748 | JGI IMG/M metagenome (GOLD analysis project Ga0181517, IMG submission 119748) | Peatland microbial communities from MTU Mesocosm Facility, Houghton, MI, USA - PEATcosm2014_Bin01_30_metaG | ecosystem: Environmental > Terrestrial > Soil > Wetlands > Peat | place... | reverse complement strand
GGGCGACAGCGACGCTCCCAACTTCGCATGCAGCCGGCCGTCCGCCAAATCCACCTTCATCCCCGCCGGCACATATCCCGCCAGCGGCCCGGCGCGCAGCCCGCTACCGGTGATCTCCACATTCACCGATTGGGCATCGCGGCCCAGCGTCGCATTTCCGCCGATCGCCAGCGAGTCGACCGCCCCGTCCACTTTCATTTGCACCTTGAACGCCGACGGCGAACCGTCCTTGCCAACGATAATCCCATCGCTCTGCGCCGAGACCGTCACGGCGGTGTCGACCGACTTCCCATCGGCCCGATCGGACCATTTCACCTTCGCATCGGCCACGTTCACGCGGCCGACACTCAACAGCGGCAACGGCGGCAGCACGCGCCACGGGCCCTTTGCCGCAGCCGCGCCCAGCGCAGCCGCCACTGGCGCCGTAGCGGCGGCCGGCATTGTGGATGCGGGCATGGTCGTGGGGACGACCTTCAATCGAATCCCCGCCAGCACCAGCGACCCATCCGCCTGGCGCGACGCCGCGCCAAACGCACCGGAGGCGTCAAATCCCGCTACGTGTATTCCATTTGTCGCATCACCGATTGACAAGCCATCGACCTTCAGGCTCTCCAACGCCGCCAGTTGATCGCCGGCATCGGCGAAACTCACCTTCGCCAATGTCGCCGTCACCACCGGCCCGCCCGATCTGGCATCGTTCATCACCACATCCGCCCCCGCGTGCAGATGCAACTCACCCTGTTTCACCAGGGGCTCGATACCTGTACCGCGCAGATACGGTCCCAGCGCCGCCAGGTTCAATCCTGTCCCATCCACCTGCACATCCGCCGCCGGATGGTTCATCGACGCGGTGGCATTTCCCGTTATCTCCAGCCGCTGGGCGATTCCGTCCACAGACACCCACCCATGCATCTTCGCGGCCGGGATGGTTGCCGTCGCGGTCGTATCCAGCACAAGCCCGGTCAGTTCCAAACCCGCATCGGAAATCGTCACCGTCGCCGCCGGGGTTTGCCCTTCGTCGCGCACGGCCAATTTCACTGCGCCCCATGTCAACTGATCGATCTGAATCCGGGGCAGTGCGATTGGCGCGGCATTGGCTGGCGCGGCGGCAACCGGCTGGGGTGCGCCGCCGGGTCCGGCAACAGCGCCCGCCGGCGCGGTATTTGGAGCCATCGCGGCGGGATCAAATCGCAATCCCATTCCGCGCCACGCGCCGCCGGCTTCATGAACCACCTGGGCCCGCGGCCCGGCCACTTTCACCTGGCTCATTCCGATGCGCGTCAGACCCGCATTCACCGTCAATCCGGTCACAGCCACCGAATCGAACGCCAGCAGTTCCTGACCATCGGCAAAGGCCAGCGGCGAAATCGTCGCCCCGCCGCTCAGGCCGCCGTCGGATGTGCGATTCAATGTCAATTGACCGCCGAGCGTGAACTCGCCGCTCTTCAACTGCGACTCGACGCCCAGCGGCCGCAGATAGGTCGCCAGCGCCGTCGGATTCACGCCCGTGGCGTCCAGTTTGAACGCGGCGGATTTCTGATCTCCCCACGGCGAAGCCGACCCGTCGATCGTCACGGAATTGGTGACGCCCGGACAACTCAGCGTGCCGCCGAACGTGATTGTCCCCGCCCCGCCGCCTGAGCGAATAACGACATTCTTGACCGCAAAATCGTTCACCCCAAACGCCAGGTCCGCCGCCGGAGTTGTAGCGTCGTCGCGCAGAGACGCCTGAATATCGTGCAGATCAAGTTCGCGAAGCTCGAAGCCAATTGATCCGCCGGCCGTGGCGCCGGGCGTACTGGCGGCACTGGCAACCCCCGCCGGCTTCGCGGGCGCGCCGGGCGTCGTGGTGGTTGCCGGCGCGCCGCCCAACTCCAGACCCGCCGCGAGGATCGTTCCCTTGCCGGTGTGCGTCGCGGCCATGCGGCACTTATCGATGGATACTTTGGAGACAACCAGCTTCCCGGCCGAAAATGAATCGATCGCGATGCTCAAATCGCCCGCCGACGCCGCCGGTTTGCCATCCGCCGTCAACTCCAGTGACGACAAATCCAGCGATCCCTTAAGCCCGGCGGCACTGCCGGGAGCGGCGGGAAGCACCTGGGCGCTGAGCGTCGCCTGCATCGAGGCCGCCATCGTCAAAGCGGCGGGCTCGATTCCCAATCCGCGCAGATACGCCGCCGCCTGCTGCGGGTGGATGCCGCGCACCGTCGCGGTCATTGTGGCCGACAGGGCCGTCGCCGATGTCGTGCCGTGGCCTTCGACATGCACCACATCCACCAGCGGCCAGAGGCGCACATCGGCGCCCCATTGCATCGGCCGGGACGATGAACCCAGATCGTCGAGCCAGAAATCGAGATCCAGATCGGCCGACATGGCGGGGCTGACGGATTTGTCGATCAGATGGGCCTGGACATGGCTGACGCGGATGCCGTCAACGGTCAGCGGCGGAGCCAGATCGAGAGTTTGAGCCGGCGGATTTGCCGGCGGCGCGGCGGGCGATTTGGGCGCGGCGGCCCCACCGCCACTGAATCTGGCCAGGAGCGGAATCGATCCATCCGCCTCGCGAGTGATCTGCACGTCGGCCCCGTCGGCTTCCAGCCGGTTCACGTGAATCCGTCCGCGCAGCAGATCGAGCGTGGAAATATCCAGCCGGCAATAATCCGCCGACGCCAGGGGTTCCTGCGATCCGATCGGAGTCACCTTCACGTGCCAGAGGCCAAAATCGCCGCCGAGCAATGCCAGATCGAGTTTGTCGTAATGGCAGGCCAGACCGAGTTGCCCCGCCGCCTTGTTGATCGCCGGCGGGAGCAGCCAGATGAGCGCCAACCGCAGGGCGATCACCAGGATAAGCACGATGGGAATCGCCAGATAAAGCCGTCGGACCCAGCGGCGCACAAATCCGCCCTTTCGCGGGCTGGAGCTGGCGGCGGATGCGCCGGCATCTTTCGCGGGGCCGCCATCGGAGCCCGAAGCCGGGGGCAGAGGCGCCGGGGCGGATGTTGGCTCTTTTTGGTTGGGTGTTGCACCGTCGGTGGATTGGCTCATGGTGATACCTTCTGGCTGGTCGGACGGGTCGAGCCGCCGCGCCGCATTGCCTCCAGCGCCGCGCGACGTTGCTGCGCTGCCGCCAGTGGATCATATCCCCCCGGCGCCAGACCTCGCGAATTCAGCCAATCATACGCCCGCACTCGCGCGGTCGGCGAAGAGTCTTCAAGGTAATCCATGTTCTCCTTGACCAATCGCGCATCCAGATCGGCCGGTCCCGTTGCCTCCCGCAGCACCTGCCCCAGCGATGCCGCCTGCCGACCGGCCTGGCCCGCGTACGCCGACAACAACCCGCTTAACTCCGGCGGGACTTTTTCGTTGTTCAGCAGATCCAGCAACGCGCCGTACGTTCGCTTCTCGATCAGCCATGCCAGCGCCGGCGAATCCGGCGAAACCTTGGCCGCGCTCAAATCCTTCACGATCGAGCCGCAGATCGCCGACACCACCGAATCGTCCGCCACCAGGGCCACGTCCACCGCGATGGGCACGCCCGCCTCGCCGGCCGTAAACACCAGCGCCGACCTCTGCCCCGACTTCTGCGCCAGCGCCGATTGCGCCGCATCCAGGCCGGGCCAGCCGGCGATCTCCTGCGGCGCCGCGTAATTCGCGCCACCGGCCAACTGAGTGGAGACCGCCGCGCACAACTTCTGATGATCCTGCCAAGCGGCGCTGGCGTCCGACGCGGGCGGCGGAGAAATCTGCACCACCGCCGCTATCACGGCATCCGCTGTGCCAAACCGAAACGGCTCAAGGAACACATAGGCCGTCGGCATCGCGGCGGATTCATTCAATATCAGCGTTTCCGTCTGCAACGCGACGCCCGGCACGAAATCCGTGATCGACAACCCGATGGCCCATGCCGGCTTGTCGGCGGCGGAAGCGTTGGGCTCGATCCGCAATCCCAGACCGCGTCGCGCCGGCAGTCCGGTCAATGGATCGATCAGCGTGCCCGCCTCCGAGAGGTCAAACTGTGCCGTTACCCCGGGCCACACAATGCCCTGAGCGGAGTCGAACAAGGCGAATCGCCCATATTTTCCGGCCTGCACGGAGGCAACAAATGCATGAGCGTCGGCGGCCGGACCAAACCGCATGTCGCGGCTGAGGCTTACACTGCTCATGACCGCGCTGTTGCCGCGAGCGGCGGTCACGATGGCCGCCTGCGGACCGGCCGGTGCAAAGCCCGGCGGCATCTTCTCCATTGCCAGCCACGTTACGGAAATGTGCCCGGCCGATGCGGCGCTTATCGCGTCCACTGTTTTCGCGCCCGCCCCGCCCGGCCCAGACAAAACAGTGCCCGCGTAATGCGTCACGCTCGCCGCCACCGCGCCCAGCGGCAGCGGCGCCGGCTGCACCGGTTTGGTCGCGCATCCCCAGAGGAAGATCGCCGCCAAGACCGGCCCGGCCAGCCGTGCCCAAGCACGTCCGCCATCTCTCTTAATAAAAGAACGCACAGTTGCTCCTCAAGCGGTCGCCGGCAGGTCGGCCGTGCAATGGGCGCATTTCTTGGCCTTGATCGGAATCACCGACAGGCACATCGGGCATTCCTTGGTCGTAATCGCCGCCGGAGCGGCGGGCTTCTGGATCGACTTGCTCATCCAGCCGACGACCTTCACGATCATAAAGAATACCGAAGCCGCGAGGATCACGAAATTCAGCAGCGCCGCCAGGAACTGACCGATCAAGATCGGCCCGATGTGCCATTGTTCATAGGTCATGATCGGCGGCGGCGGAGGTGTGGACGCCGGGGCCGGGCTTGGCGCGGCACTGGGCGCCGGGGCGGGAGGAGGAGGAGGTGCCGCCGCCTCGGCCGGTGGAGTCGCCGCCGCCGCGGCGGGCTGAGTCGCCGCCATCGTCGTCGGCTGGGTCGTTCCCGCGACCTTCGCCACCGTATTCGTGGCCACGGTCGCCGCGGCGGTGGCCGCGTGATTCACCAGCGGCATGACGATGCCGTTGACCGTGGGCATGACCACGTCGTTCACCATGGCCGTCACCACGGTCGTGAACGCACCGCCGATCACGATGCCCACCGCCAGATCGAGCATGTTGCCCTTGAAGGCAAATCCAATAAACTCGCTCCACAACGACTTGATTTTGCCAGCCATGACCGTCTCCTGTTCATTAGTTCGATTCGCAGTGTACAAAAATAGGCTTATTTATGGCGACTTGTCAAAGATTGGTGCGCGGATTGGCAGCTCGGCGGGCTTATCAGTAGCGAACCGGTGACGATAATGGGAGTTTGATGAACCAGGACCCCGCACGCACCGCGCCAGCGCTGCCCAATGTCTTTCGCCGCCGCGCCGCCGCCGCACGCGCTCTGGCCGTCGTCTGCCTGCTGGCCGCCGTGCCGTTGATCGTCGCCGCGGTTGCCGGTTCACAGCACCTGGCGCGCGGACGATGGATAACGGCGACGGCCGCCATTGGCATGATCCTGTCCGTCGCGGTGGCGTCATTTGTCAGCGCCGCTCACCTTCGGCAACAGGCTCGACGATTGGACGCATCCCTGGTTCGCCTGCATGCCGGGCAGTTCATGGTGCGATGGACGTATTCGGCGGCGCTGTGGCAGGCGTGGTCGGCGAGCGTTCCCGGCGGGCCATCGTTCAGGGTCGATTCGCCATCCATCGTGCCCGCCGTCGCTGCCATCGTTGCGATGGTGGCCGCCGTGGCAAGCCTGCGCGATCAGCGCGCCGCGGCATATACGGCCGCCGCCGCCCTGGCCGCCGCCTTGCTCGTTTTCTTTATGCACTGGGCGAGACGTGCCCTGCGCATCCGCCGGCAATCCCCCGGCGTGCGCGAGTGCTTCATCGCCAACGACATGCTCTATTTTGACGAGCAACCGATCTTCTTCAACTCGCACGAATCACGCCTGGCGTCGATTGCCTACCACGCCGGCGAGATTCCCGAAGTGCGACTGCGCATCGTCCTGCTCGACCGCGACGGCGACGACATCCGCACGCTGAACGTGCATATTCCCGTCCCCCCGCGCGGCGGATCGGCCGCACGACGCGTCGCAACACGCCTTCGCCGCCGCTACGACCCGGCTTCCGTTCATCTCACCGGCCGTCATCCGCACCACAAGTTGATCCATCGCAATCCGCCACCGGCCGGGGCCAGGTGATCCGGCTGAGAATGTGCCAAGCCGGCGGCGGCCTACTACTTCCCCCTCGCCCTGTACCCAGGGAGAGGGGAATAAGAGGCGGCCCCGCATGGATTGATGCTCGCCGGCAATATCGGGCACACCCGAAGATCACGCGGCGGTGGACGCGGCGGCGGCGGGGAAAAGACATGTCACGGTCGTGCCCTTTCCGAGGGTGGATTCGAGCTTCACCGTCCCGCCCAGCGCGTTGACGGCATGTTTGACAATAGCCAGGCCCAGGCCGGTGCCACGGCCGGCGCTGCCGCTGCGCGACGGATCGACCTGATAGAACCGCTCGAAGACGCGATCGATGTGTTCCCTGGCTATGCCGATGCCGGTGTCGGCCACGGAAAGGAAAACCCCCGGCCCGCCGCCGGAATTGAAGCCGATTTCGACGGTGACGGTTCCGGCGGGTGGCGTGAACCGGATGCTGTTCTCGACGAGGTTCTTGAGAATGACGTTGAGCAGCCAGGAATCGCTCTGGAATTGTTCGGGCGGAGTGTGATCGAGAAGGCGCACGTCGACATTCTTCTGTCGCGCCAGAGGAACAAGCGTGGAGCGCAGGAGCGAATAGAGATCGGACACCTTAACCGGCGCCACCTGCATGCGCAGGCTCGGACTCTCCACGCGCGACAGGTCCATGAGATCGCGCAGCATGTCCTCGAGACGGCGGAGATGGCCGTCGATGATCGTCAGGCATCGCTCGGATTGCTGTTTGTCGTCGCCCATCACTTCGCGCAGGGTTTCGAAGGCAACTTTGATGGCGGCGATGGGCGTGCGCAACTCGTGGCTGGCATTGGCGACGAAATCGGTCTTCATCTGCCCGGTGGCCGCCAGAGTGCTTTGATCGCGAAATACCAAGAGCGCCCCGCCGTCGGCGGTCTTCTGGGCGACGACCTGATAGGCATATCGCTGGCCGCGGCGGACGATGCGAATTTCGCGCTGAAGCGGACGGGGGGCGGAATCGGCGCCAAGCTGATCGACCAACTCCAGAATGGGTTCGTCATTGATGATCGCCACGATCTTCTGCCGCATCGCCTGGGCCGGGGCAAGTTGCAGGAGCACGGCGGCCGGGGCGTTGGCCATGATGATGCGATGGGAACCGTCGGTGGCGAGGATGGGGTCCGGGAGGCTGTCCACCAGACGCTGCAGATCGGAGCGGGTCTTGTTGAGTTCGGCGAACTGCGACTGAACCTGAGCGGCCAGGGCATTGAGGCGAAGTGCCAGCATTTGGAACATTTCATTGCCGCGTGGATCGACGCGCACTTCCCATTCGCCGCCTCCCATGCGCTCCGTCGCCAGGGCGAGCCGCTGGGCCGGCCCGATCCAGTGGCGGCGCACGTGGAACGCCCCGGCAAGAAAGAACGCGGCAACAGCGCCGCCAGCGGCCAGCGCCAGCGCCCAGGGCGACATGGTCCCTTGTGCGACAAGCCGGCCGGCGGCGCCGGCCAGAGCGGCGGCAACAACGACGCACACGGCGGCCAGGAGACGGAAACGACGATTGACGGTCGAGCGCCAGGGCACGGTGGGATTATTCAGTTGACCGGGCAGGAATTCAAATCCGCCCGCCGCCGCTTCCGCGCCGCGACAGGCAGATTCCGGCCAGCGAGCCGGAGTCAATACACCCGGGCGATGTGGGATGCGTCGAATCGGTATACGCTCAGGACCGCGCCGGTCTCCGGGTCGTTCTGGACACCGACGTGGAGTATCCCTTTGAGAATGATCGTGTCCCCGTAGGTGATGTCGGCGCCCGGCTCGTCGGCCGGAACGCTGGCAAATACAAAATGCTGAATCTGCGGCGGCCCGCTGAAGCAGCAGTTGGCGATCGAATAGCAGAGTTCGAAATTGTGCGCGTGCCCGGCGGTATCCGGACTCCAGGTCTGGCCAATGAGCGCGACCTTCTTGCCGTCCATCGCCCGCCACTGCGATGGAATATCCTCGTTGCGGGCCTTGATCTGATCCAGGTCAAAGGCGCCCATCGCCTGGAGGTTCAGTTCGGCATACTCGCCGCCGCCGCCGATGCCGCCGGTCGCCGCCAGCCGGGCCCACCCATAGAACGAGGCGACGATCACGGCGCCGAGCAATAGGCCGACGACCGCCAAACCGACCAGGCGCCCAGTGATTCGCCGGCGCCAAGTCGGCGGACAGGGCACAGGGTCATCGGCCGGCTTGACCGCCTGGGCGGCGGTGGTGGAACCGGGTTGAGAAATATCGCTTGTCGTAACGCCACCTCGAATATGAACCGAGGGCTCATGATACCCAATTTTCAGTAAATCAGCCAAGCGTCCGGCCGCAAAGTGACTATTCGGGGGATGGAGGAAGCAGTGGAATCCAGGCGCGATGCTTGCCGCGGGCCGTCAGGCCGTGACATCCAGATGCTCGACTTGCGAATCAGAGCCTTCGCCGTCGGCATCATCGGTGGAACGCTGTCGATGTCCACGGCGGCGGTCTGGGGAATTGTGCTGGTCGTTGGTGGCGGGATCGACCTGCTGCGAGCTTTCCACCTGGTGCTCAAGCTCATCATCACGCGTGGCGATGTCGCGGGTTTGAATCTGGCGGCGGCGGAGCTGGCCGGTCTTTTCGCTTTCGGCCGTGGACTGGGCGACGGCGCCTCCCATTAAAGTGCCGGCCAGCGGGTTGATCGGGCTCATGCTCATGGACGAATCGCCGCGCCTGCGCAATTATCGGCAAAATCCGGCCCGCAATGAGATGGAATTCGCAGGAATACGGCCCCCCAAGACGCTCTCCCCAAACAAGGGGAGAGGAAAAAAAGAAAGCCGCTCAACTGGCGAATTATTCCTATCCAGCGTGCTGGACGTTGGTTACGTCAATTCGGTAGACGCTCAGGATGGTGCCGGCTTCCGGGTCTCTTTGCACGCCCACGTGGAGCACTCCCTCAACGCGGACGGGCTCGCCAACCGTGATATCGGCGCCGGGGAAATTGGGAGCGATCCTCGCATGCACGAAGTGCTGAATCTTGGGCGGCCCGCCAAAGCAGCAGTTGGCGATCGAGTAGCAAAGCTGAAACGAGCGGATACCGTCGCCGGCACTTTCAGGGCTCCATGTTTCGCCAACAAGGATGACCTTTTGGCCGTCCAGCGCCCGCCAACGCGATGGAATGTCCTCGTCGCGGGCGTTTCTCGAATCCATCTCGAACAGGCTCATCGCCTTGAGGTTGCAGTTGAAATAGTTGCCCTCTTTGACGATCCCTCCGGTCAGGGCCTGCTCGGCCCAGGTATAAAACATGGCCCCGATCAATCCCACAATCAGCATGCCGACGACGACAACCCCGATCATGCGCGGATTGATCCGCTCGCGCCAGGTCGGTTCATACGGCGCCGGCGCATAGTCCGGCTTCAACACCCCGACACGCGGGGGCGTGGCTGGTTGAGACATTTCACTGGTCATGGCTGCACCTCGAAAATGGATGAAGTATGAAACTGATTTTTTTCGTTAATCGGCCGGGCGGATGCTCGACGCGGATATCTCAAAAATACTGACCACAAAATCATCATCCTTGGTCTCGGCGACCTTCAGCGTGCCCTCGACGATCAATTCCTGCGAGGTGTATTTCGCCACGCTCTTGCCCGGCGGCGTATGCACGATGACGGTGTGCTGCACCTGCGGCGGCTGCCCGTAGCAGCAGCCGAACAGGCTCGGCACAAACGCGAATTCCGTGATGTTCTCGACCTGATCCATGGGCATCATGTAACCGTGCGTACGCAGCTTACATCCGGATAACGCCGTCACATCGGCCGGTATTCCGCCGGGTGTCAGCGGATCGTAGGTAAAATTCCCAAGCTGCTTGATCTGCATTTCCAGTATCTGGCCGGGTTTGGGCGCGACGTGCGGCTGACGCAGCCGCAGGTCCATGATCATCGAAGGATCGGTCGGGGCGCCGGTCGGCGAAAGCGGCACGGAAGCCAACACGGCCGGCTTCGTCGCCGGCGTGGTCACCGCCACTTCCAGATTCTTCTGGCAGACGCGAATCTGCTCGTTGATCTGGGCAAGATGGTCCGGCTTATCGGTCAATCCGGCCGCGACATGCTGCAACAGCGGCAGCGCCACTCCGTATTGCCCGCTGGCCATCGCCTGCGTAGCCCGGAATTCACTGGCCGCCAGATCAGCCTGCGAACCCGCCGGCTGGGTCGTCTGTGCCAGAGCAGCCGAACAAAGGCATCCTATCCAGGCTATTGTCATCCAACGCATTGGCATACTCCATTATAGGTCGGCAATTGGTTATTTCGCCGCGCGGACACTCGTTGCCGTTATATCAAAAATACTGACGATGTACCCGTCATCCTCTGTTTCAGCGACCTTGAGCGTCCCTTCAACCACAAGTTCCCCAGGTGTGTATTTCGCGATCGACTTGCCGGGCGGCGTATGCACGAAGATCGTCTGCTGCACATGTGGGGTCCAAAACTCGCCCAATGATCTCGGTACCAGCGCGAACTCGGTAATGGCCTCGACCTGATCCATCGGCATCATGTATCCATGTACACGCAGCGTGCAGCCGTCGAGCGCCTGCACATCGGCCGGAATGCCGCCGCCGGCGTGCTCATCGTACGTGAAATTCCCAAGCTGCTCGATCCGCATCTCAAGCACCTGCCCCGGTTTGGGCGCTTCATGCGGCTGGCGGAGCTTGAGGTCCATGACCACACTGGGATCGGCCGGGGCGCTGGCGGGCAGAACCGATACCGCCCTCGATGTTGCAACGACCGACGGCTGGGTCGTCTGCGCCGCAGCGACCGAACAAAGGCATGCTATCCAAGCTGTTGTGATCCACCGCATCGCGATGCTCCAACGCCGCCGGGGCAGCGACCGACAGATTCCATCCGCCGCCCCCAAGCCGTGCCGAGACGTTCTCATAGAGTATAACCGCCGGAACCAAAAAAAGATTCGCAAATTCACCGGCAATCGGTGAGAAAACGCCCGACTCCCCGCCCCGGCCGCCTTTTCCTGCACTTCCTGCACCCAGCAAGAGCGGTAAGATGTTGCCCTTCATCGAGTTGCGATCGCCCGGCCCAAGGTCTCCCGGATCAATCCCGCCAGGAGCAGACCGGCGGCGAACATCATCGCCGGGGCACATCCACGGCGTTTGCCCATGTGCGATGCCTGAGCGGGATTGGGGATTTGCCCGTTGATCCGCGACTCAAGGACCGCCATATCCACCGGCGAAGTCGCCATTGCCGCCAGACGCTCCCGGATCGCCGAATCCCACGGCGAACTCGATCCCGTCAGGTCTTGATCTTCATTCGACTGCGTCATGCCCATTCATCCATCGCGAAAAATCCATCACCGCCGCTCGAATACCTGATTCCGCTGCACGGAATTCACCTCCGCCGCCAGCGGCACCAGCACATCACGCAGCATCTCGCGCGCCTGTTTGACGTGCGACTCGATCGTCCACACCGGCCGGTCCAGAATGACCGCCACCTGCTGCTGGTTCAGCCCCGCCACGTCCAGAAGCAGCACGGTCCATCGCATCTCCGGCGGCAATTCCCGCATGGCCATCAGCACCTGCTGATCGCTCAGTGATGCCAGAATCTCCCTGGGATCACCGGCCGGCGTGTTCGAGCCGCTGGCCGCTTTGGATAGCCCGTGTGCTTCCACATCCGCGGGTGCGGTGGCGGAGTTGCTCAATAGCGACTGACCTTGTCTGTAGAGGATTCCCAGCAGCCACATTCGCCAATCGGCCTCGCCTCGCTGATTGATCGTCGCCGCCGCGGCCAGAAGGGTCTGATAAGCCAGCTCTTCCGCCAGGGCGTGATCGTCGCAGGCAAAAGTCGCCAACCGCAATAGTAATTCCGCGTGCGGCCAGACCGATTCATAAAAACTCGCCGCCGAATCAACTGCCGGCGGTTTTCCATCCGTGGCTGTCATATCACGATATCATACCGCAAACCGGACGGATTTCTCAGCGAGAACAATGACGGCGATCGTTCGCTTGCCGCAATTCGCCGTGCGGGTTATCCTGCACGCAACAGTTCGCAATAGGATTGGCCTGGTTTTGTCAGATCAGAAGGAACCAAATGTTTTGCTCGCGGAGGCTTGTATGAAGATCTCGTCTGTTGCCGTTCTCACAATTGGACTATCGCTCATGGGCGCCATCCACGCCCGCGGCGCCGGCGCCGGATCGCCGGCCACGCGCGCTGCCGCCGGTGGCAAGCCCACCATCTTCGTCTGCGGCGATTCGACGGCCAAGAATTCCGGGGCCGGCCGTGGTGGCCAGCAGATCCAGGGCTGGGGCACCCCGCTGGCCGAGTTCTTTGATGCCGCCAAGGCCACGGTCAACAACGTCGGCCACGCCGGAACATCCAGCCGCACCTATTACAACAACGCCGGCGACTGGCCCAGCGTTCTGACCAAGATCAAGGCCGGCGATTACGTCCTGATCGTCTTTGGCATCAACGACGGCGGTCCCCCCCGCGCCGTCACCGATCGGGGCTCCATCCCGGGCATCGGCGATGATACCGTCACCCTTCCCCGTGCTGGCGGCGCCCCGGAAATCGCCCACACCTACGGCTGGTACATGTCCAAGATGGCCACCGACGCCATCGCCAAGGGCGCCCATCCCATCTACCTCACCGTCACCGCGCGCAATATCTGGACCAACCCCAACGTCCGCTACAACGACGGCACGCCGGCCGGTCCGCTGCCGGCCAATTACGATCCCAAGCAGGACAAGATCGAGCGTGGCACATCGCGGGGCCAGTACACGCAGTGGACCAAGGACGTGGCGGCCAAGCTTCACCTGCCGGTCTTCGATCTGACGAATTTCTCCTGCGACAAATACGAAGCCATGGGCCGCGAAACCGTCAACGCCCTGTACAGCGACCACAACCACACGTTCATCCCCGGCGCGAAAATCGTGGCCGAATCGGTCGTCTCCGGCCTGAAGGCCTTCAAGGACAGCCCGTTCATTCCGCTGCTTTCGGAAGAGGGCAAGGCCGTCAAGACCGCCGATGCGAAGTATGTGAACGATAATCTGCCGGGCGCGGCGACGATGCCGACGACGGTGCCGGCGGGGAATTAGTCCCGTAGGGTCCGCATCGCGGACCATTGCCTTTGCCTGCGAGAATTGTGGTCCGCACTCCCGTAGGGTCCGCATCGCGGACCATTGCCTTTGCCCGCGAGAATTGTGGTCCGCAGTCCCGTAGGGTCCGCACCGCGGACCATTGCCTTCGCCGGCGAGAATTGTGGTCCGCACTCCCGTAGGGTCCGCATCGCGGACCATTGCCTTTGCCGGCGAGAATTGTGGTCCGCACTCCCGTAGGGTCCGCACCGCGGACCATTGCATTTGCCGGCGAGAATTGTGGTCCGCACTCCCGTAGGGTCCGCACCGCGGACCATTGCCTTTGCCCGCGAGAATTGTGGTCCGCAGTGCGGACCCTACAAGTAGCGCAACCATGAGCGACCAGCCGCCCCTTCATCGCCTCGATTACTCGCCGGGCCGGCCGCCGCGGAAATGGCTGCGGCGCTTGGTGATAGCGATCATCGCCGCCAGCCTGATCGGCACCGGCGTAAAATACTGGCCGGCCGTCCGCGATCGGGCGGTGGTGCTGTATTGGCAACGCCAGTGCATGAATTTCCAGCCGCCGGGGCCGGACACTGTGGTCTTTGATGTCTTTTATGATTTGAAGCCAACCGACGCGGTGCCGCAGCCGCCCCGGGGCTACGTGGCTTGGTTTCCGTACGGCGTACAATGGCCTGGCACATTCCATCCCGACTGCCCCGTAGTGCGTGCGCCGATTTGCTGGGGCAACTTCGTCAAAGCAACCACACTGTACCCCTACGACAACCCACCAAACGCAATCGTGTTCCTGCAAGCCCGCCATAGTCCTTGTGGCCTTGAACGTCTCATTGCTGTCGTGAGATGGGAAAACTACCTCCACCCAGAGTACACGACGTTGGAGGCATCGATAGTAGTGCCGGGCGACGCACTACATTTGCCGAAGCTCCAAGCGGACGGATTCGACGATCTCCAGTGCGCACGGGACCAATTCAGGGGCGACACCGTGCGCAAGATCTTCGCCGGCGTCGCAGACCCCGACGATCAATCGAAATTCACCATCGAATTCGAATGGCTCGACGGGGTTCGCGGTATTGTCGACGGACAACTCCTGGACACCGGCCACGTCAATCTGACCATCCGGCCCGGACCCGGTGATTACGATTCGTACGAGAAACGACGACAGAATCGCAACACGACCCAACCGGCGAATTGACCAACGGCTCTTGGCGTGTTTTCTACCTCTGCGTCTCTGCGTCTCAGCGGTTTATTAGTCTTTCATTTCCGCTTGATCGGAACAACCTCAAACCCCTCCGGAACGTAGGTCAGCCGGCGCTGCCAGGGGAATCTGGGCAGGAACATCCCCGTGCGGGTCATCAGTTCGCGGTAGTCTTCGCTGACGCTGGCGAGTTTGTCTTCTTCAAGTCTCGCCCGCCAGGTCATGATCGCGAACATGGTGGGAATCAACACGAAATAGATCGGCTCCATATCCGCCAGCAGCATGGCAAACAGGGCCAGGAAATATCCCAGATAAATCGGATGCCGGATAAATCGGTACGGCCCGCGCAGCACCACCTTGCGGACCGCGACAAGAATGCCGAACGACCGGCCCAGTGACATCAGCCCCCAGACCGAAACCGCCCCGCCGATCGCGCCGAACACCAGCCCGATGAACGCAATGTATTCCTGTCGATAATCGAAATAGACCAGCGACTGCGTCATCCACGAAGGAAGCAGATAGGTGTAGTCGTAGGTGATAAAGAAGAACGCCGCCGCCAGCGGCACCAAAATTTCCTGCAGCGTGCGGTAACGGGCCACCGGCTTGCGGTTGGTCAGCAGAAACAGGGCAATCGAAAATTGAATGCAAAACAGCAACCCATCGGAAATGAGAGCGGCGACCTGGTTCCTGGTCCAATCACGCGGCGCTATTGACCAGAACCCGGACGTATTGAACATATCCAGGCTGTAATATCCCGTCAGAATCGTCCACGCCAGATAGAAATAGACCGCCGGAAGGACGAAATTCTCCAGAACCGTTGCCGACCACACCAGCGCCGTGCGCGGCGGATCGACCGGATCGGCCGGCTCATAGTCCAGCACCATCGTCTTGGCGGGCTTTGGGGACATGCACTATTACCTACGGCCGCGGAG
>Ga0181517_10003339_pt1 | contig 15345 bp, 15 predicted proteins | sample PEATcosm2014_Bin_31_FD_119748 | JGI IMG/M metagenome (GOLD analysis project Ga0181517, IMG submission 119748) | Peatland microbial communities from MTU Mesocosm Facility, Houghton, MI, USA - PEATcosm2014_Bin01_30_metaG | ecosystem: Environmental > Terrestrial > Soil > Wetlands > Peat | place... | reverse complement strand
GTTTGCGTTGCGTCGGAATGAAGATCCCAAGTAGCGTTTCTGCCGGTTTCAGGCCGAACAGCCCAAAGACGAGGAACACGACCATCATCCCGCACTGGAGGATAATTTGGTGCAGTTGCAATCCTCGGATGAGCCCGGTTGCCAACAATGCGAAGAACAAGCAGGCAATTACGACCGCGAAGAACCGCAAAGCAATCCGAGATTTAGGTTCTGCCATAGCTTCCCCGCCTGCTTAGCGGCGTTCTATTGGACCTAGCCCTTTGCTGGATAGCCCACCGTCTGGGCATAGAGCACGCGTTGTTCGGGTCGCAGCTTCAGTTCGGTAGCCAGTGCCGCCTTGTTGCAGTTATGGAACCAGGCCGCCAAGCCCTGCGAAGCGGCGAACAAATAGACGTTCCCCGCAATCAGCCCGGTGGCCACGTTGTAATACGACTTCTGGATCTCTGGATCTCGCAGGCCCGGCTCTTGGAACGGGGCCTTGGCGAACTTGGCGATATCGGCTACGAAGATCAGGCTTACGGGGGCCTTAGCCCCGGCACCGTTACGACGGCTGGCTTTGGCCCGATGATCACCAGCGACAACCGGAGCCAGCCGGTGTGGCACTGCGTCGTAAAGATAGACGCCTTCGGCCATTGCCACGTACAGGTCGATCTCCTGGGAATTGCTGGCGGATGCGGCGGTCCTGCCGATCTGCCCATGAGGCCCGTTTTGGCGATTTACGCCCCAGGCAGCCCAAAGCAGGTTCGAGAGCACCTGGAGGGGAAGCTTCTGCTCGGTGATGTTGCGGTTCGTCTGGCGTTCCCAGAGGGCCGCCAGCACTGACTTGCCGCCGTCTTTCTCCGGCTTTGGCAAGATGATCGGTTGCAAGGTTGAGGCGGCAGGTTCCTCGGCGATAGAGGGCACAGCGTCTGCCAGCACGGTCAAGGCAGGCAGGGTCTTGATGAAAGTTCTGCGATCCATGGGTGGCTCCGGTTCGATTAGGTGTGTTAGACGCCGCGAGGCTTGAACGTCCACCAGCCTACGCCTCGAAAGACGGTCGGGCAAGAGGGCTGGGGATAACGGAAAGATGCGGGCGACAACGTCGGGTAGCTCGGCATTCGGTTGATGGGTCCGGCAAGGCGATCTGTCGGGCTTGTAGAATTGCATACCGTACTTCGAGGAACGGGATGACTTTCATCATGAAATGAAAATGTCGGAGATGGCGGGGATGTTTGGAGCTGTTTACTCCTTACTTACTTACTTACTAACGTAAGTAAGTAAGTCCCGGAATTTTTCATATCTTTTCGGGGATCTAATCAACACAACGCCAGCTATTCTCGATCCCTGACTTTCCCAGCCTAATCCTTCGATCTGAACCCAGGTAGCCGGCCAACTGTCTAGGATACCCCCTAGAATGCGTAGGCGTCGATCTGAGGGCATATCAGGGCAAAGGTGACCAAATGACTCATCTTTGTGCCCGGGGGCTTAAATGGCCCTATTCTGGCGGCCGCAGGAAGCAGCCTTCCAGGATCTCGATTATCCGGCGAAACCGAGCAGGTGAACCCGTTAGCACAAGGCAAGTAGACCAGTATTGGCGAACTCGTTACCTTTAGCTCGAAAGCGGGGAGCAAGGCTAAACAAAAAAGCCCGGCAGCGAACCACCGGGGCGTGCCCTAAAGCCCAACATCGCCCAGATTGCTAGAGCTAACATCGACGACTCCGGTAGAATCGACAAGATGCCAGGTTTGCGGTGTACGGCTGTCCTGATGCATCGCAGGAGCTTATACGCGGTCCGGCTGCCGAGTATCATCGAAAGCAGATCAACCTGACAGGTTCGAGGGTATAGCGGTGCCGTATGCCTTGACGATCGGGGCTGTACAGGCCTGGCATATCTGTTCCGTATAGCTAAAGAGATACTGTCTCGGAAGACTAAATCAATCGTTAAAGGGTTCGGCAGGGGTGCGTTTAATCCTCGGAATTGTACACACGTGGCACATTTGTCCCCTATAACTAGAGAGTGAATGATCTTTTATATGAAATATATAAAAAGACATTCATTCCTTAGCTATACGGAACAAATGTGCCACGTGTGTACAGGACCGATGATAGCACTTCGATGCTATCAGTTTTCCTGCGAACAGAACGAACCGGGCATTCCGAACCTCGGCATCGACGCGAACTGCGATCGAGTATCGCTGGGACTTTTTCATGTCATGATGAACTTCCTAAGCAACCGCCATTCAGCATCGAATCTTGCAGGACAGTTCACCGATCCACCGATCCAACCGGTACGCTGACATCGTCATCCTCGAACCACTAAAATAAGGGCTGACGAGTGGACCTGCTCGCGATCTTCCTATCCTGCTCGTCGATCTTTACGCTGACCGCGATCTTGCCGGTTGAAACGCTTATCGGATTACGCTTGGTTGCACGTGACCGAGGCGTCTTGGCGTTCCAGCAAGTGGTAGGGTATCCGCGGGTGAGTTTCCAGGTACAGCTTCCTTTTCGCAGTGAACTTCTCAAGTGCAGTACGCGTATCCATCGCCGGCAGGTTCTTTGCCAGCCATCGGGCATCCCGATCGCTAACGTCGCAACCTGCCTCACTTAGGGCCTTGCGTAGGGCTGGGCTGCCGAGATGCTTGCCGCCACGGTCCTCGACCTTCTGATACAACGGCAAAGCCACCGCCGCGAGCTGTCGGCGTCTGCCTTTCGCGTCGTCGCACCTGCGGCCGTTCTCCCCCTGGAAGGCCCACCTTCGTTTTTCGTTGCCATCCGCCGATTTTACTCTTCGTTTCCGCGAGCACCGCTCTTGCCCGTCCTGCGACTTCCGCCAAGTGCCGAAGGTGTCGTAAAGCCGAGTGCCGTGCATGGCCGCGGCGTACGACCACGCCTGCTGCTCATCGAAAAGAAACCAGGGCTCCAATGCCGCCGCACCCTGGATGCCGTAGGGCATTGCCTTTGGCCCCCGAGCGAGAAGGCCCACCTCGCTGGCATCGAACTTGTAGGACGATCCGAAGAGCAGGTAACGCAGGGCCTGTGGCGTGGTAGCCAGCAGCATCATGATTTCATAGCGTCCGTCGAGCATCTGGTCATAGCACACTTTTCTGGCGGCTTGGCCAATGTCCTCGACGCGGCTGTTATCCACGACGCCGACCATCGAAAACACATGGGCGAAGATCTTCCGCTTTTGCTCTGGGCGGTCATACCAGGGCATCCAGGGCGTTACCTGATGCAAGATCACACCACCTTCGATACCGATTTCGCGAGCCAGACATCGGAGCTTATAGCGGTATTCGTTGCGAACGTTACGGACATCATGGGCATCAAGCTCGTCGCTATCGTCCACACGCGTCCTGAACACGATCAGGTGCTTTCCTGCCAGCCTCTCGGGCATGCATGGTCCAGCGAGCAACTGGCGATAAAGCCGTTCCACGCTGCGGGCGTGGCACCAGGGGCATAGCCTGGCATGACCGCAGGGCCGGGCCTTATCGAGCGTGCCGCGAGAGAACAGGGCCCCACGCGGCGGGCAGGCTTCCATCGCGTCCAGCATCTCTTGGCCCTTGCTACGGTCGGCTGCCAGATCAATCGAGCCACGCATTTTCTCGATCAGGTGCTGCTGCGTGGAGCCGAGCATGATGAGTTGCTGGGCTCGACCCCGAAACGTCGCCGGTATGTTCTCGGGCACGGCTGGGGCCCACTCAGGCAGTTTCAGACACTGCTTTCGGAACATGGGCAGCCTGCGATCGCGAAGCAGCGATGCCAACAGCAGATCACGGTCCATGTGGTCTTGCGGGCGATTACCCATCGCGGAAATCGTACGGCCGCCGAAGATCGGTCTTGTACGGTCCGAGGATTGATTATCGGTTCGGCGATCGCTATTTGCGTCGCCCTGGTTGATTTTGGGGGATGAAGCTGTTAGGCTATCCATTGTTGTCACGTTGTTCCTGTGACTCGTGTGTTGCTTGCTGGCAATTTACGCTTGCCAGCCAAAAATCAGATCCAGCTACAAGCCGGTCGCCATTCCCGACGACCGGCTTGTGCTGTTTTTCATAGGCCCTTGCGGGCTTCGCCGCCAGCTATTTCATCATGTAATGAAACTCTGGTGGCCCTCTACGCCGTTTCTCCTGCTACGGCTACAGCTTGCTACGCAATCGCTAAAGTTGGGAATCAAATCCGGCGAATCGCCGGTCCTTGCCAGGATCGCCTCAATGGCCTCCTCGCGTTCCAGCCAACGCTCGCCGTTCCAGACGCGAGTGCAATAGCGGTAGCTCTCGTCCTGACCAAATACCCGCCACCCCTTACGGCTATAGTCCCCGGCAATGTCCGCTTGATTGGGCATAAACTCCGGGGCTTGAGCCAGGCCCCGTGCCGCGTAGTCGCTGACGAGTCGCCGGACAAACTCCATTACCCGTGACGCGGGAATCTCTTCAGTCAGGAGCACGAGTAACTCGATGTCCTCGCCGCCGTTGCTGTCCAGCATCAAAGGCTTGAACCCACGACGTTGCAACTCTTCGTACCAGCCGGACGCAGCCTGCCAGTTGACGACGGCCTTCTGTCGTGCATCGTCGCAGTGATGATTGACGGTGCCCACGAACCATTCGGACGTTCCTTGGGGTGACACGGGACGCAGCCAGATCGTATGGGTTTGCCACTCATGGCGGAAATGACGCCGAATCGTAAACGGAGGGTCATAGCTTCCGTATACGTCGGGATGGACAACCATGCGTCGTTCGATCCATTCGGTAAGCCGATCAGCGGCTGCTTGCCAGGCGAAGGCCGGCGAATCAAGCATCGACCGACGTGGCCGCGGCGGTGTGAACGGTCCAGTCGTGCTTTGGGTATTGAAGTCTTTCGGATAGGTCGTTGTTGTCATGTTCTTCTCTCTGACTCGTTTTGGTTGGCCGGTCCTTGCCGACCAGTGCTGTCTTGGGTTTTATTCCGCAACTTCTGCGGCTACGGCTTGGCCATCATCGGGCTTGAGGCTGAAATGTTTGCGGAGATTTTCAAGGTCTTCCTTTTGGAAGACCCTTCTGTTGGCAACTCTTATCGCGGGCTCTTTTACGAGGCCCGACGCGATTGCATGATCGATCCTATGCTGGCGGATGCCAAGCAATTTGGACACATCCTTGATTGAGCCACACCATGCTGCTAGAGCGGTTTTCATTCGAAACTCCTTGGGCCGTGAAAGGCACGGCGGAAAACGCCCGATCCACGCGAGCACCAACAGCGGTGCCAACGAAAGCGTGAACGTCGGGACTGGGAAGAAAGACCAGAGTGGCGAAGGGACGCCGGCAGGTCAAAAGAAAGTAGAAGGGCAGAAAGTCACAAGTCAGAAGTTATCGTGGTAGCACGATGCATCCAACATACCCGCCCTGTGACCAGATTACAATACGCGTCGCAGAATTTATTTCGGCAGAGCGTTCGCCGTTGCCGAGGCTCCAGGATGCTCAACAAATTCATCTTAAAATGAAAATCTGAGCAGATGTGGCGACTGTCATGCGATCACTATGCCCTTCACTTCCCCGCCTTCGGTGCCGCCAGCGAATCCTCGAACGTCCGGATTTGCTTCATGACCGCAGCAAAATCCCAGAACCGCACTACGACAACCATTTTCTGATCAAAACCACTAACGGCAAGGTGACGTGCATCGGGAAGCATGACGACTCCGCCAATGGGACGAAAGAGAGACGCCGCGAGAATTCCTCGCCAGCGACCGCTCTGGACGCTCCAGATATTGACCGTGTAGTCGTCTGGAGAAGGCCATCTCATCGCCGCAAATACAAACCGAGCGTCAGCCGTCCATTGCAAGCCCTGAACGTCTTCGGCTTCCGTTGGATACAATTCGTGCATGAGTGTGCCCGTGTCTGTCTTCCAGATTCGAATCCGATAGCCGCGTGGTCCGAGAAGGGCGTTGGGTGGACTCTGCGTTGCTACTGCCACGGCCGAGCCGTCAGGAGAGAAGACTACCATGCAGTTCTGTACGCCTTCAGCAAGCTTGGCGTATTCCCGTCGCCTACTAATGTCCCAAAGCCCGAGTCTTTTCTCCTTGGTAAGAATGACAGCCGACTTACCGCTGGAAGCTTCCATGTAGTCCATCGTTCCATCCGGCAGGCCAAACAACTTCCCCTTCTTTTGCCCTGTTGTCGTATCGTATGCTTGCAGGGTTACTGAGTCATTGGTAGAGTCGTGGCAGCGTACTAGAAGAAACCGTCCGTCCGCTGTGAACCGCGGACACGATCGACCAATATTGCCTGCGTCTGCGAATCGTGGTAGATCCTCCCAAGTCGTGGCGTCAAGAACCCGGCACCACCCCTCACCAGCAAACGCCGCGAAACGGCGGCCGGGACTGAGTTGGAGTTCCTCTGGTATGAACGGCCCTTCCTGAACGGGGTTTGTCTCTTTTAACGTCCGATGGCTGATAGGATCTAAGAACGTTAGACGGTCGTCGGTGGCGGACAACAGAAAGCCGTTGGGCGTCACTAGGATTTGGTGATGATACGTATGCCGAGGCAATTGCACTTCACCTTCCGGTTTTAGGACCGGAACCCATGGCCCGATGCCCGAGCGAGTTAGCCGAAGGATATCAAGTACCGCATCTGGGGCATTCGCTCGATCGTAGACTCGGACTTTGGTGCGGTCTGGTGCGACAATCTGCAACGCGACACGACGATCGGGAGGCGGGAGACGCGAGCCGTCGTCGGGCAGCTTGGACAGCAACTGATCAAGCCGTTTTTGGTCCTCCTTCGGAATTGAGCCCCATCCACCTCTGATATCGTGCGAGCTGACGGTCACATACCGGACTCGGTGATCGACCGAAACATAGATGTAACAGGTGGCTTGCCGCCACGGATTCGAGGGGTCTTCGTCGCCATAGACAGCGGTCATGACCAACTTCAGAGGCACTTTAACTTCCGTTGTCGTGCCTGCCTGCCGCACTTCCAGAAACGACTCGGTGCGAGTTTCAATCGTGTGGCTCTTCACCCACTGGTCGTATTTGCTTGACGTTGGGCTTGGCTTTTCGTCAGCCCACGCAGAGCAATTGCAGCAGATAAGCAAAAGGACGCACAGACACGATCGGCACATTGCGTTCATGATGGACCTCGACAAAGCCTGAGAACTACCCTCGCCCAACGATTCTACGCCCGCAGATAACGACGTGCAATCAAGGCCGTCGCCCGCAGCCCAGTTGACGCCCTAGCCGATCGTGCGATACAACCTACTTCTAGGCTGCACTGCAAATCACGCTGAAAACCCAAATCATGGCTTCTATCGAACCGAACCTAGCAACTACGCCCATTCCATGCCGCTTTCTCGGCCGCTCCGGCCATCCCGTCACGATCTTCGGGCTTGGCGGTGGGGGCCTGCGGACCCCTTTGTGCGTCGATAAGCATCGGTCCAATTTTGGCCGCACCGGAAATGTGAAAGCTAGGAATGGCAGAAACCGACTCATGCGGGCGGTACTCCTGGCCCTGATCGCTGCTGCGGGCATATCGCCCGTCAGCAGGGGCCTTGCGGCAACACAGTTGGCTGGCACAGACGCACCGGTCGCCCCTGCCGATCCAAAGCAGTCGAAGGAAGGCCAGCCCCTCTATATCTACGCGATGGCGGCGACCGGCACGCCGATGTCTTACGATGAGGCGATGGCTGTGGCCTCGTTGCAGGGGATTATCAATCGCAAGTCGCCCGAAGTGTACCTACTTTCACATCAGAATAGCCGCCCGCAATTCTGGCTGGATCTACTCGCAAAGGACAACCGCTGGCTCCACGGACGCGAGAAGAAGCGGCTAACGGACATCGACGCGTTGGTGAAACTCGCCGGAACCAGAGTTAAAGGTGCCGTGATCTGGGACCCCGCCGTCCCGGCCAGCGTCAACGTGGCCACCACCATTGCCGGCGTTCAGGACGCCGTTGTGCTCAGCCCGGAGCTTGCAGGTCGCCATCTCGCAAAGTGGCGGCTGCCGGTTCTTAAAGATCTACGTGGCCTGTTCACAGGAGCGGAAACCGGCAGCAGGAAGAACGACGCCTACCGCTGGGCGATCCGGGAGTACCTGGCAAAAGGCAAATGCTCTTCAAAGCGGCTGTGCCTCTTCGAGGATTCCTTCACCACCCGTGCCCGCGGCGATCTCGGCTATGTCGTCACTCGGGACTGGGCCGTGAAGAACCGTGCTTTCGTATTCGACCTTTCTCCCTGGGGCGACGATAAACCGCAGGATGATTCCACGCAGCGGCTGGGTCTGGACCTGGAGACCTACCGCATGATCCTGGCCGAGACACTTCGCCAATCCGCCGGCAAGCACATGACCGAGCTGACCGGCTTCTTCGCCTTCTCGAAATACGCCAACATGCCCGGCCACAAGAGCACACACGAGCCGGTGCCCACGGAATGGGAAACGGTTTGGCTGATCTCACCCTACAACTGCTACCAGAATACCGTTGCGAGCGACTGTTTCAACCAGTCGCTGCACAGCCAGGCACCCCGGCAACCGCTCACGCAGCATCGTACCGCGAAGTCGATCCCACTGGAGAAAAAGGCCTACCTTTGCATCCTGATGGCCGATTACGACTCGGCCACGCCGCTCTACGAGTTTCTTCCAAACCACTGGCACAACGCGAATCGCGGCAAGATCCCGCTGGCGTGGGGCATCAATCCGAATCTACTGGAAACTTATCCGGACCTGATTGCCTACTTCTATAGCACCATGTCGGCAGCCGACACTTTCACCGCCGATGCCAGTGCCGCCGGCTACATGAACCCGAACCGCATCCGTAAGGAGTACCTGCCGTTGTTCGTGAGACACAACCAGCAGTTCTTTCGTGAGGCCGGCATGACCATGGCCCCAATGGTGCTGGATTGGGATCAGCCTTCCTCCGCCGTCAAGGACGCCTTCCGGCAGTTCTCTCCGGATGGGTTTGCAACCATCGTGATGGACTTGCATGGGACCGGCGGCAAGCTCCCCGATCCGCAGGTGTGGCAGGGAATGCCCGTCCTCGAACTGATCAACAACGCGTGCAATTTCGCCGGAACGGGGCAGACTGCCGACATCATGGCCGCCGCCATCAAAGATCGCGGCAACAAGATGCCGGGCTTTTACTTCTTCCGCTGCGTGTGGGTGAACCCGACGAACATCATCGAGACACTCGCTGCACTGCGTCAAAAACACCCGGAGCTTAATATCGAGGTGCTGGACCCGCACACGTTCTTCGCATTGTTTAAGAAGTCCCATGACCAGCAGGACAAACCGATCGCCCGCTGAGCGATCCGTTCCGCGGCGGCAGAATTGTGGTGATTGCTTTGAGCTTTGAGGTAACACCCATGAAACTCGCCTGGATCGACGACTACAAGGGCGTCCACTCGCACGACAAATTCATCTCATTATCAAAATCTCTGGAGAAATCACAATGAAGCGTACATTTACGACAATCACCGTTAATCTTCTCGCCTCTCTACTGCTGGTTCCGCTGGTCGCGATAAACGCCGCTGAGCCAATCCCTGCGTTCAAGCCCGGAGCGAGAATTCTATTTCAAGGCGACTCGATCACCGACGGCAACCGCGGACGTAGTGCCGACCCGAACCACATCCTCGGCCATGGCTACGTCTTCATCATCGCCGCGAAATTCGGTGCTGCGTTTCCAGAGGCGAAGCTGGAGTTTTTCAATCGCGGCGTCAGCGGCAACACGGTGCTCGATCTGGAGAAGCGGTGGCAGAAAGATACGCTCGATCTCAAGCCCGATGTGCTCAGCATTCTCATTGGCGTGAATGACAAGGGTCGCGGCGTGCCGCTCGACCAATTCGAGCGGACCTACGACAAGTTGCTCACCGACGCCAAAGCCGCGAACCCGCAGATCAAACTCGTGCTCTGCGAGCCGTTCGTCATGAATCACCGTGCAACCACACCGCAGCATGGCTCGCCGAACACGGACATCGCAGAACGGCAGGCGATCGTTGCCCGCCTCGCGAAGAAGCACGGTGCGGCACTTGTGCATTTCCAGGCTGCACTGGACCACGCAACCGAACGGGCACCGGCGATCCACTGGATTTGGGACGATGTTCATCCGACCTACTCAGGCCATCAAATCCTTGCCGACGAATGGGAACGCGTGGTCCGCGAGTTCTGGAAATAGGCCAGCCATGGCGACTGGCAATCACCCGGCGGACTGCTTTGGGCGGCGGCGATTACGCCGTTATATCTAGCGTCTGCCCCGCCTGCTGCTCGACCTGAGCGTATGAACTGCCCTGCTGGACGCCCGATTGTACCTCGGGGCTCGACTGGGTCATGTTGGTGCTGCCCATCGCCATGCTGCTTAACGCCGACCTGGCATAGTGAAAGGCGGCATGGACTTGATCGGCGGTACGGGGCGTATCGGCAGGCTGTGGGCTAGTTGCATCTTGCCCTGCCGGGCTCGACGTTGACGCCGATTTCGAGCTGCCTGACCCGAACTTCGCCACCTTGCTGAGCTTTGTCACCGGGTTGAGCATGACGGGCACGACATTCGCAGAAGTGCGGTGGATCGCCATCGACATCATCGTTACTGTCGTCAAAGCCGTGATTGGAGTACGCTGCCCAAAGGGTGGATTATCGTATTATCGGCGATTGCCGGCCTGAAACTCGTGCCAGGCGGGGCCGGCGACGTTCATTCCCACGGCCGCAGCGTTCATTCCCAGGGCCGCAGCATTCCCAAGGCCGCGTTGATGATTCCCACGGTGGCGACGTTCATTCCCAGGGTTACGGCGTTCATTTCCATAGCCACGCCGATCGTCACCAGGGCCATGTTGCCGATCATGCCCCCGCCGCCGTTGGAATCGATCATGCCGCCGGCCACGCCGACGCCGGGTATGATTCCCATTCCGCCTGATCAATCTGGGCACCGAAACATTGCCGGACCCGCCGCATCAAAAAGGAAGCCCGCGGCGGCGACGAATCGCGGCCACGGGCACAAGAGCGTGACAATTTAAGGTTCCATGTCCGCGGGCGGCATCGCAGACTAAGGTTTGGGCACTGGCTTCCAGAGTTCGCAGACGACCTTGTTACCTTCGATCGACTGGAGGCACCACACACAGTTGGCTCCCGTCTCCACCGATCCATCAAACTGCTGTTCGGACGCCTCACCTTGTACCGACCCGATATCAGCAATTGATACTGATGTCCCTTTGTATTTCTTCAGCCAAGCCGCGAACTCTTTCGCCATTTCGCGGGTAGCGGCGACGATAATGCCGGTCTTGCCATCTTGAACCCAATGCTGAATAGACCCCTCCTTGCCGATAAACATGCACAGGTACGGTTCCTCCGTTGTGTAGCAGCAGGATCCCTTTAGCTCTTCAACGATCTTCCGCAACTCCTTGGCTTGCTGGTAGACCTCTCCGGCATCCAACCCGACAACCACCATCTTCGTCACGACGGTCTCATCGATCTTGCCGGCGGCGACCTCTTCCAACCACTCCTTCCCGTAGAATGGCGGGATACCCTGGTTGGCGGCGACGATTACGTCCGCCTCTCGCAGCGTCTGTAACGTCGCGTCCCGGACTTCATCAGACTCGGACGTCAGGTTGTTAAAGTGGGAAAAAATAATAAAGGTCTTGGCCGCCCGATCGTCGTTGGGTTTGGCCGGGACAGGGCCGTCCTCGTCTGCCTGGTAGTCGTCGTGGCCTTTGACAACATGTACAAGTGCCACGAGCTTTTCCAGTTCGTCGGTCTCCTGGTCAATGGCCACATGAATCGTAGAAAGCATCTGTGTCTTTCCACTCTTAACGATTTCTTCCAGAGCTTTCCGCCCATACACCAAGAACTCGCGTTGGCTCATCACGTCAACCCCGAAGATCACCTGGGCATCGGCGAACGCTTTTCGCGGGTCCTTCGATAAATTGGGGCCCGTGTAGTCGTCGAAAAGTGCGTTTACCGGAATCGGATGGTCTTTATCCGAGTAAAGCGGGTCGCCGAGGGGAACACGCCAGTGCGTTGATGTGAATGAATGCAACATGATCTCGTCGCCATTGAACCGAATCATCCACATGCAATCAGCACCGAAAGTGACTGATGCAGCGAATTGGGCTTCGGCGGTTTCGCCTTCAATCGCCCCAATCTCTGCAATGGTCACTTCTTCGCCTCGCGTATCTTTCCAAAAGGCAGCAAAACGCTCGGCATCCCCACGAGTTTCCGTTACGAGCATCCCTTTGTGACCTTCCTGCTCCCAGAGTTGGACCATTCCATTTTTTGTGAACATGAACCTCGGCTCCCAACCTTTGTCCTTCTTACGTCGATTCTTTTTCATCTGATTACCTCATTCTGGTAAGTGGTCATTTGTAAGACCGACCGCCCCTCGCGGGCGATCGGCGTAAATTGGATTCGTTAAGCCCCGCAGCCCGTGCTTGGGGCCTGCATGCTTTACAACCCAACGATCCCAGCGTTACCTGGTGGCAACTCTTTCGCGGCGTCGACTTCCGCAACGCGGTTGACGTCGTCGGCTTCGTTGCAGAAGGTGCCTTTCAACTCCACAAGCAGTTTCCGCAGTTCGTCGGCCTGCTGGTCGAAGTCTCCGTCCTCAAAATAGACGATGACCATTTTCTTCTGGACAGACTCGTCGATCCTGCCGTAGGCGACGTCTTCTAAGCACTCAGTCCCGTGGATCAGTGCCTGGTTGTGTTTGTCACGACCCGCGAGAATCACGTCCGCCTCTCGCAGAAGCCGAAAAGCCATGTCCCGAGTTTCGCCTGGTCCCAACTCTAGGTGCTCCTTAAAGTGGACAACGCCGATCTGGAAATTGGCCATTGGTTCGTCGTTGTCTTCGAGCGTACCCTGGTCGCCCTTGTTCTTCTTCCGTCGATTCTTCTTCATGTCATTACCTTTCGTATGCGGGTGTAGGTGACGCCGATCGTGCCCCGTTTGCGATCGGCGTAGTTTCACAGTGCTCGTCGGTCCGGTCCAATCCGGCCGATCGTGGGTGGTTTTTCCTTGCTGTTCCCGTTGCTGTTCATCTCAGCGTTCACGATCATCAACATCTATGCTTCCATGTGATCTGGTCATGCCTTTGCCTGGCTGCCGCGTCGCCGCCGCCGGCCGCGGGGGGTGTCCGGGCCTAATGCAAGGCGTCCAACGCCTCCCCCGCGTCGCCGCCAGCCTCGATTCCCCCGGCTTCCGGCGTGTCCGCCTTATCCGGGCCGGACGCCCCCAGGCGGACACCCGGGGCCGCGGCCGCGAGTCGCTCGGGCGGTTCCGGGCCGCCGCGGTCGTATATTTCGCTAGGAAACAATGCTGCTGGCGTGACGTTAGTACGTACTGCAATTGGTGCTGATGAAACACACCGCTCAAGTGCATGTCGATGTCCATTGAGCGGTGGCTTCGTACTGACACAACTGACAGATTCCGAAAGTGTCAGGCTGTCAGGTTGGACCTCCCGTAGCCGACGATAGAAGGCCCGTTCCGATTTTCCAGTCTGGTCGTACCATGCCGCTAGCCTATCGACGGTCGTGGCGTACTCGGCAAGGATATTTTGCAGCAGTTGCTGCTCTTTTTCTTTCGTGTCCTTGCGACCCACCGGCGAGCCGGGCATGTATTTCAGCTCCTGAACCTGCCCTTCCAGCGTGGCGACGACCAGGTCCTTCCAGTGGGTCTCGGTCTCGCCGGCACGATGCTGGGCGAAATCGGGAAGGGCCTTGTCTACGAGAAGGCGGATGTCCAGTCGGCAACCGATCCGCACACTCTCGGCAATGAGGAACTCGGCCACTTCCAGGCACTCCGCGGCCAACAATCCGTGCTGTGGCCGACCTTGTGCTGCGATGTGCCGCATAAGAGCGGCGATCTCTTCATCGCTCGGATCGTGCCGCAAGCAATGGATGCGGCTCTTGAGTGCGTCCAAGAGCGGGGCCGGGTGCAACTCCAGATTGGAAATCAAGATGATGCCGCCGCTGAACTGCACGGTCACGTCAAGCCCTTGCCGCCGGTACTTGACCGGCCGCAGCCCGCTGTTGCCTGGCTGGTTGCCCAGTGCAGCGAGCAGGATTTGCAGGGCGACGTTGTTTTTGAGGATTTCCGCCACGTCATCGAGCACGATGGTGCGGTCACAATGCCGGTCGAGCAGGTCGAACAGCCCCATCGGCGTCAGATGACCGAGGTGGTATTCGTAGGGGCCTTCGATTTTGTCCAACGTCTGTTTGACCGAATACGTCTTGCCCGTACCCGCACGACCGGACAGATAAAACCCGGTGTGGCGACAGAGTGCCACACCCTTTACCCGGTCACGTATGACCGCCAGCCGCAGATCAAGCCGCTCCAGTGGGCTGTTGTCCGTTGGGGTTGTCTCGTTGATTTCGGTGTCTTCTGGCCTACTCATCGCTTATTTCTTTCGTGAAAGCTGGACTTACAAAGCCTGGGGTGCCGAATGCGAATAAACGCTCTGCCGGCCCATCGCCGCAGCGGTAGCAGATCTCGCCGTAAAGCAGCGCCTCGGCCGTCATGTCGGTAAGGGCCACGAACCGCCAAAGATCGGTGCGAAGGGTAACAGCATCCTTCTTCTGGAAGGCCAGTCGAACAGCATCCCGACGAAGGGCATCGGGCACGACCAGCAACACGCGGAACTCGTCGATCCCGACAGCGGGGAAATGCTTCAGGTAGATCTTCTGCCGTGCCACCTCCGCATAACCGGGACATTTACGTTCGGCCAGTTGTCGCGGGCCAGTTCCGTGATGCCCGTCCCCGCGTTCCAGTTCCAGGTAAAATGCAGATCGCCTGCCGTCTTGATTCAGCAGAAATCCCGCGTCTGGCGAGCAGATGATCTCGGGCTCGCCGGGAAATTTGGTGCGTAGTTTGTAGTAGTAAGCGGCATTGTGCTCCCCGGCATTCACGATGTCGCCCTCGTTGAACCAGGCTTCCATGACCACAACGGTCTGGGCGTTGATCGCGGCGTCGATGGTCATGTGCAGGGCACCCACCGCCATGGCATGGATCAGGTGCAGTGGGTGCGGCAGATCGACTGGTTTGAAAAGATACTGGCTGTCGCCCGCCTCCTTAGCCAGATATTCGCGGCCTTTGGCGGTGAGCACGTACACCGGGGCCGGAACAACGTCGAACGAACTGGCCACGAGCGTCATGTGGCGGCGGATCAGGCCAGCGTCGGTGAGGGCAGCAAGGCGACGGCGGGCGACGCGGCCATCCGGGTCTCGGGGGAAGCAGAGCTTCTGAACGTGCCGGCGGTCGAGGATGAAATAAGTGGCGAGGGCCAGCAGCACCAATATGTCACGGGGGGTGATAATCATCATGGGACTTCCTTGTGGCAGGAGAAATGCCCTGGCCCGGAGACCAGGGCCTGTGGGGCTGGTTTACTCCTCGTCGTCGGCGTCCTCGTCACGCTCGAAGGAAAACGCGAAGTGTTTTT
>Ga0181517_10003335_pt1 | contig 15356 bp, 13 predicted proteins | sample PEATcosm2014_Bin_31_FD_119748 | JGI IMG/M metagenome (GOLD analysis project Ga0181517, IMG submission 119748) | Peatland microbial communities from MTU Mesocosm Facility, Houghton, MI, USA - PEATcosm2014_Bin01_30_metaG | ecosystem: Environmental > Terrestrial > Soil > Wetlands > Peat | place... | reverse complement strand
TGGCGGCGGCGGTGGCGGTGCTGGCCTCGCTTTTTCGACCGACGGATTGGAAGGCTTGCCCCTTTCCACTTGGTCAGGTGACGCGGGTCTTATTCGTTCTTCTGACATGCTCTTTACTTCTGGGGTGCTGGCGACGGTGGCGGTGGCGGTGGCGCAGACGGCGGCGGTGGTTTGGGACCACTCTCCGTTGGGCGAACTACGCCCGCTTCTTTGTCCATGCCTCTCGGCGACCATGTGTTCATTGGGCATGGCTGCTTACTCCTTCTTTGTAGGTGTCTCTTCTGCCTTCGGCGGCGTTGGTGGCGGCGGCGGTGCGGGTGGCCTCTCCTTGATGGTCAATCTCGAAGCACCAGCGCGGACATGCCTCTGGTCTGAATCAATTGGTCGGTCTTCCGACATAGAAACTACTCCTTCGGCTTTTCTTGGGTTGATGGCGCAGCTTGCGGGGGCGGTGGCGCAGGGGTTGGTGGTGGCTTGACCTTTTCTTGACGGTCGCCAACCATACCTTCCTGGAATGGTTCGGACTTCGCTGCTTCTTGGTCGTCCATACGAAGTACCTTTCAAAGGATTTGGTTATTTTCGTGTTGGGGGCGGTGGCGACGGCGGGGGCTTTGAAGGGATAGGCTTCCCAGATGGGATTGTCTTCCCTTTTTCTTCCCTCGGTCGATTCGGCTTCTGTTCTGCCATTTCAAAGACCTTTCTTTAGGACGATTTCTTTTCCGCTACGGGTGGTGCTAGCGGCGTTACGGGTGGTGCTGGCGGTGCGATGGGTGGTGCTGGCGGCGGCGGCGGTTTGTCCCTGTCGTCACCGCTAGGTGAAGCCATGCCTTCAAATCTAACATCTTCTTTCACTGGCTCCTCATTCGCCATTACAGAGACCTTTCTTCAAGACGACTTCTTCTCGTCAGGTTGCTTGCTTCGGGCTACGGGTGGTGCTGGCGGCGGTGGCGGTTTCACCTTCTCTCGCCTGCCCGACACATTTCCGAGTGCCAAAGGTCCGTCCAAGTTCGGGAAGATTGCGTCTTTATTAGGTGGCGTTTTCGGCGACGGTGGGTTCTTTTTCGTCATTGGATGCTGTCGGTTCTCCTTTCTTCTCGACTTGTGCTGTCAACTCGCCCTGCTCCTTCACTTGTTTCTTTCGGGCGTTCAGTTCTTCCACATCCTTCATAAACTCAACAATTCCGACCTCGCCCACAGGTATAAGCATCTTGTGTACTCCGTCCAATGGAGTCGAGGTATTATCCGTATTCAACCATTCTGGTGATCGTACAACAAAATGTCCCTTATCTGGATAGTTGGGCCATTCTTCCAATCTGGCGTACATCCGTAATCCACTCTTCAAATGCAGCATGACAAATCGTTCATCATCGGTGTTGAATGCGTTGCACCACTCGGTAGGAAATGTCGTTTCCTTTGTCAAGCACTTGCCTTCTAGCCGTTTCCCGAGCCAACGGGCGCACGAACATTTCCCGAGCCAGCGGAAACACCAGCATTTGCGCAAGTCTTCATTGTGCGGAAGTTCCCGTAGCCATTTATGTGGAAGGTCGTTGTTTGAGCAGAAAACGAGGCCAAACCCAATTACTAGAGCAAGGAACAATCCGACCCCGAGAGACGTGTTCTCGGTCCACGCGCAGATTACGAACAGTTTTCCGATCAGCAACGCCAAGGACTTAATCGTCATGACGAAGAACTGGACCACGCCCGTCAGGATGAACGCTTCGATTGTCCGTTCCGAGATTTCCGTAGTCCGTCGATGGGGAGTAAATAGGTAGAACACCGTCGCGGCAACGAAGCCAGGAAGAAGAAAATAGAGAATCGTGATCGTTTCTTGGCTTATCTTGAGTTCCATCGGCCATCCCTATTAGGACGGGACTTGAAGCGGGCTGGGGCGCAACTGTAGTCGCTTGCGCCCTCCAATATGGCCGACAAGAGACCATCAGGGAAGGGGTGCAGCCTTCGGCCTGTGGGGTGAAAAGCCGTGTCTGATTCTCCCTTGCCAGCTAAGAATCCAGTCGGCCACCGCGTCGAATGGGCTGCGCCAAAGCGGGCGGCTTTCCCCGCCACGGAAGGTTGGACAGGGGTTGCCGCATGGCTGTCCTGTGCGGAAATGGCGAAAAGTGGCCCGCATTCGCGGCACAATTTCGCCAAGGTCTTGCACTTCAGGGGCTTGTTGTCGCCCCCTTTGGCTAGATGTAGAATGGCGATTCAACCGCTGGCCTTTAACTTCCCTTTCGGTCGCCCACTCACAGGAGGGGGTGCAACCGACGGGAACGGAGTGCGCGCCGACCATGCTTTCCCTGCCAAAATCCATTAGCGGGGTTGGTCGTGATCTGGGCAGGCATCGTGATAGACTGGCAGGGAAGAGGAAATCAGGCGTTCTTGCCCGCAAACTTTGCCTAAACTGCCAGGGCTAACCCTATGATGGGAACAGGACCATGAATGAACTTATCCAGAAAATCGAAGCCAGGATTGCGGATCGCCGCGACGAGTTGGAAGTCAGCCGCCAATCTCGAATGGTCTGCGATGCCATCGAGTCCGAGATCGCCTTCTTGGAAGCCTTGGTTGTAGAGATCAAGGCGATGGGGCAATGACCGAACCGACCCTCAGAGAACCCGAGCAGATTCGCCAGGACTGCGTGGACAAGCTGCGCCCGATTGAGACGAGCGGCATGTTCACGGCGATCTTGGGATGCCTGCTTGGAGAAGATTGGGCCGAGCCACGGATCGAGCAGTTGATCGTGACCGACAAATGCCTGCTGGCCCGCACGGAGGGCGAGGTCACGCACAAGCTGTTCCTTGGGGCCGAGGAAGACCTGATCCGCAACGTCCACGGCATTGCAAAGACTGCGGGCTTAGATGGAGACGAGTTGGGATACATCCTGGCCGCGATTGCCAAGATCAAGAGGGTGGAGTAGCGGCCCCGAACGTGAAGAAGACTGAATAGGAGAATCAATGGCGATTAAGACTGCCTACGGGTTGGACCTTGCAGGTTATTCGACAGATGGCTCCGCGTTCGCCAAGGCCGTTCAGCGTGACGGTGACGATCAGGTGGGCGTGATGGTGATTGACCAGCATTGCTTTGCGACCAAACGAGACGGCTGGCAGCGATTGGACGGCATCCTGCAAGAGGAAGTCAGCCTCATCGAGAAATGCTTGGCCGAGGGCAGTTTGGACGTGGATGTTCCGATTGACCTCCAAGGGCTACTGGCCCGACACGATGCTGTCTTCGTATGGGAGTTGACAAAACGCCCTGTGGATCATGCCTTTGGTGCGCTGCCACCCCTGGCTCAGTTGATCGGTTCGTATGTTGCTCGATTTTGCAATATACGCGGACATTTGCATGACGATCCACTTGGCAATTGTCTGTTCGAGACCTATCCTGCCGCATCGCTCAAGCTGATGAACCTTTCCTACGAGAAGTACAAGGGCGAGGCCGAGTTTGCGGCGAACGAATGGATTGCTGTCGCGTCGAATAGGCCAGCCGAAGTTGAAAGGAACGGGAATCTTGCTGAGATTCTGAATGAGCTTGGATGGACAGCCGCTCCGCAAACCCACGTTGGGCATGACGGGTTTGACGCAATCCTCTGCGCACTGACTGGCGTTTCTTCACCGACTGACCGACTCGAAGGCCGTTCTCTGCAAAACGAGATTTGCTGCCGCCTCCAACGGGCTGCTGGCGAAATCCAGGTTGCCCCTCCGTGCGGATACAGGCTATTAAAGAAGCGGCCCAAGGGCGTCCACATTCAGACTGTCTTGGATTAAGCCGAGTTTCATCATGGATGCCATCTTATTTGAACGCCTGCTGAACGAAGCAGAGGGAGCCACGCTCGACTTCAAGCGGGTATCCCTTTTCCAAGGCAACGGACGAAGAGAAGTCCGAGTTACGTCCCGACAATAGCCGATGATACCGTGATCCAGTCAGAACGCAAATACGCGGATGTGTTGATAGTTGGTGCTGGGCCAGCGGGCCTTGCGGCGGCAACGGCCTGCTTATCTCGTAATGCCAAGTTTATCGTCGTAGATTCTGGCTCGCCTGTGGACATGCGCGACCGCGACAACCATCGTGAGATATGCTCTGGGGTAGGAGGGGCTGGCCTCTTTTCCGATGGGAAGTTCTCGTTTTTTCCTTCCGCCACGAATCTTTGGACGCTTGCCGACCGAGAATGCTTGGGCGCGAGTTATGCCTGGCTCGCGAGAGCAATCGACCCCTTGGGGATTCACGCACCATCGTTCCCTGATTTGACATCTATCGACAGTGGGAACGCAGACCGAGGGCAGGACGACCTTTGTATCAAGGGATACCCTTCGTTCCACATGCCTTACGAGAATCGGGTGGGGTTGACACGATCTCTGGCCTCCCCCATACGCGATTCCCTTATTACCGATACCAACATTAAAGCGATCCGATTCGACGCTGGAACCAATCGTTTCGTTTGCATTACATCCACCCCAGGACAATCGGAGTTTACTTTTCTGACGGTCAAGAGCGTGATTTTTGCTGGCGGTCGATTTGGGCCTGTGCAATGGGGGACGATCTTCTCGGATATCGCAACGGTCTACCGCAGGCTTGAGGTTGGCGTGCGCATCCAGCAGGCAGCCACCGATTTCTTCTTGAAAGACGATCCCCGACTCGACCCGAAAGTCCTGCTCAGGTCCAATGATCCACGATATGAATGGAGAACTTTCTGCTGTTGCCGCGATGGCGAGGTTATGGTAACGCGGTGCAGTGGGCTTACCTCTGTCTCTGGCCGTAGTGATGGCCTGAAATGCGGCCAATCCAACGTCGGATTCCACGTTCGTATCTCAGATCAGGCATTGGGGACTGAACTCTGGCCCCATGTTCTGCAAACTCTCCGAAACCTTCCCCTGTCGGCTCCGATGCCTGAATCCCTTCCGCTATTTCTCGCTGATGGTTTAGGCAATGGAGCAAAGAAGGAGAGCAAGCAAGCGGCAATCCTTGGTCCTCGCGTGGCGAGATTGGTAGCCGAAGGACTGGACCGCCTTCGGAAAAGTTCTCTTCCGTTCCTTGACGACGATGCTCTTGTAATCGCGCCCGCACTTGAGGGGGTCGCTTTCTATCCCGAAGTCGATGCAGGTTTGCGCTGCGGTGCCCTTCCCCTTTGGGTCGTGGGCGATGCGACAGGCTTGTTTCGAGGACTTTCAGCGGCGATGATTAGCGGATACTATGCGGGAACCCGAGCATCGGATTATCTGGGGAGCCAAACATGAACCTTACCGACGAGAAGAAGATAATTTTCACGGCCCAGTCTAAGCGTTTCTTCTATTGCCGAGACGTAATTTGTGCATACGTTCTCAAGCAGGGCTACGTCCCCCTTAACCCGTTCCGAGTTTTCGGATACTTCCTTGGCGACCAGGCTGAGCGCGATCTGGTTCGCCAGGGCAATTTCAACCTAATCCGTATTGCCGATGAATTGTGGGTTTTTGGACGCGACATTGCCGATGGCGTCTTGGCTGAGATCAAATATGCGCACAAGCTGAAAAAACCGATCAAGGCATTTACCATCGGAACCCGAGTTCGAGAGATTCGAGAGGTTCAATACGACCATGTGCGGTTTGAGAGCGAGATTCTCTCCGAAAGCCTAGACCGCCAAAGGGCCAGAGCCATTCTTTATGAACATCAGGTGCCTCCGAATGACGAGCATCAAGGCAGGCTGTTTCCGTGAGTTCAGACTCCAACTTCTACTTGCCGCTCTATCTTCACTACCTGGATCGGGAGTTCGCAATCGCCGTCGATTTTCACCCAACGCCCAATTTGATTCGCGACGCCACCCGATGTCTCTTGATTAGTACGCCCGTTTGCCTTTACTGCAACCTATCCACTGCTTGGGAATGTCCAGCATCGACACCTGCCGTGGCGAGATTCCTAGCTAATGTGGTCCGCGAGGGTCACTTGCGGCTAGTTAGCCATCATCGAACTTTATCCGAGTTCCTATCTGCCCGTCGCGCAGCGTATAGCCATGATCGCCTTCGGTATCCAATGTACTTCTCCGATAACTTGGGGCATTATGCTTTACTGACTCCAACCGACAACAAGGTGAAGTCGGCCACGGAAGCCGTACACGAAGGGCTGTTGCTTTGGGCTAGCCGTCTCGGCACCGCCAAAGCCGATTCGGAGAGAATGGTGGAAAAGGATGTGAGAAAAGCAGTCGAAAATGTACTGAGCAAGCGAGGAAAGGAGGCTGTTACATTCTCCCTGTTCGCACGCGCCTTCAAACCATCGCTTGTAGAAGACCCGCTTGCTGTGGGTCTGACTCGGCACGCAATTTCTGAGATTTATACAAATCACTACCTTGAAGATTGGGGAGGTGATTTGCCCACGGGAATAGATCGCCTTGCCTACTTCGACCGCCTCGCACGATCCTTCCCCTACTATGATGCGCCAGTTCTCGGCAGAATATTGACTCACCTCGGTCTTACCGACGATATGCGCAAGGCTGACTTCTGGACGCAGTTCCTCGCAGTGCGAGGGGAGCGGGAGCATCGCGCTTTTTCGGACGCGATTCGCATCCTGTTGAGTGGTCTAGTTGCGTATTGCCCCCCTGCGACGCCACTTGTCCCGAACATGCAAGCCAGGGAGTTCATTACTCAGGGATTCTATCGCTTTTGTCAAACGCCGCCGATTCAAGCTGAAAGATTCTCAACTGTCGGAGACTTATTGTTGGAAGCCGCCCATCTTCTATTTCGTGCCATTGGGAAAGGTGATGAATTTCCCGCATTTGCGAAAGGCTCACATGCCATGAAGGATTCGCTCAACGTCACTCGCCCGCTGGTGTTGTTGACAGTTGCCACCGAGACGGAAAGAAAGGCAGTTATCGAGATCGCATGTGGGCGCAATAAGCAGCCCACAGGGCATCAGTTTCACGGGGACCACACTTATTTCGAGCTTGGGCTGCACGGGGGGTGTGATGTCTTGCTTGTCAAGAGCGAGGCTGGGTCAGGGGGACCAGCGGGTTCCCAGGCGACTATCCTCGACGCGGTGCGCGACATCAATCCCACCGCCATCGTCATGGTGGGAATTGCTTTCGGCCTAAAACCAGACAAGCAGAAGATTGGTGATATTCTGGTGTCGAAGCAAATATGTTGCTATGATCTTCAGCGCGTCACGGAGTTGGCACCTGGCGAGATCACAATCACTCCCCGTGGTGATCGGGTCGCGTCGGCCCCTCGGTTGCTCGACAGGTTCTCGGCGGGAACGGTTAGGTGGGAGGGTGCAAAAGTACGATTTGGTCTTGTTTTGTCAGGTGACAAACTGGTCGATTCCCCGTCACTGAAGACGAACCTCTTGGCGATTGAGCCTGAAGCAATCGGTGGCGAAATGGAGGCGGCTGGCGTTTATGCGGCGGCATACAAGGGAAAAATTGACTGGATCATGGTCAAGGCCATCTGCGATTGGGGTGAGGGCAAGAACAACCCTAGCAAGGACCAAGATCAAGCTCTTGCAGCAAGGAATGCGGCTGAGTTCGTTTTTCAAGTGATACGCGAAGGGGGACTTGTGGAAGGAATAAGATCGCTAACCTGAGAGACAACGTGTAGTCCGATGGCAATCGTGTACCAGAAGAGCGATTGCACCAATGGACCAATCGGAGGAATTGTGCAATGATTCCGTGCGAAGTATTCCCGAAACGTAATGCAACGCTTGAGCAACTAAAAAGGCTAGGCGAGATACTGTCTGACTACGTCCACGAATCCCCATTTGACGGAGCAGACATTACTCGGTGGGAACAGGATGCTATCGACGATTTGCTTGTGGGTGGACTGCCTCAGCCCGCTCTGATTCGGGCATCATGTTTGGAAAGGAATCGTTCGACGGGGATCTTACCCGAAGATGGGGAGCTATCAACAGCAGAAAAGGCAACCTTTAACACTGAAATCGTGCAAAAGGGACGAACGGTGGCATTTTGCGTCGTGGCCGAAACGGACGACTATTTCGGGCCACTGGCCGAGAGCCTGAAGGCAGCCATACCAACCGAACTTGTGACCAACGTCACAATCAACGGTGAGAGTTGGCGGGCCGAAGAATGAGTTCCTGTCGTTTCCGCTGCCGATGAGTTGTCGAGAATGGTCGTCCAAGGAGATCACGGGGCCAAGGCGAAGCTCCTTGGATTAAGTATGCAGGAGTTCCAGGTCATTAGTGGCTGAAGCAACCCGTGGCAGAGTAGCAGCTCTGCCGACGCCTTCGGGCAAATCAGAGGTCAACTATGGTTCTACTTTTGAACCCACCTGAACAAGGCCAACTCGTATCCGTCCGTCAGCGGCGGTACGTCGTCACGGAGGTTGGCAAAAGCACGCTGCCCGACCGACCGCTGAAGGTTGGCGGCAACGGCCCCCAGCATCTCGTTACCCTGTCGTCCGTCGAAGACGATGCCCTTGGCGAAGAGCTACAGGTGATTTGGGAAATCGAGCCTGGGGCGCAGGTCATTGAGAAGATCGCCCTGCCCGAACTCACAGGCTTCGATGATCCTTGTCGCCTTGATGCCTTTCTTGATGCCGTCCGCTGGGGTGCGGCCTCGTCGGCTGACGTGAAGAATGTCCAATCGCCCTTCCGCAGCGGCATCGACATTGAGGACTATCAGCTTGATCCCGTGGTGCGGGCCATTCAGATGCCCAGAGTCAACCTCCTCGTTGCCGACGACGTGGGCATCGGCAAGACCATCGAGTGCGGCATGGTGAAACTGGAACTCGTCATTCGCCATCGCGCACGCCGAATCCTTGTCGTCTGCCCCGCCTCGCTCCAAGTCCAATGGCGGGACCAGATGCGGGACAAGTTCGGCTTAGATTACCGCATTGTGGACAGCGAGTTGATGCGCGACCTGCGGCGGAAACGCGGCATCCACGTCAACCCGTGGACTCATTTCCCTCGCCTCATCACGTCCATCGACTTCCTGAAGCGGGAGCGGCCCCTTCGGTTGTTCAAGGAAACGCTGCCCGCTGAAGGCGAATCCCTCTATCCGCGCCGCTACGACATTCTGGTCGTGGACGAGGCCCACAACTGCGCCCCTTCGGGCCGTGGGAAATACGCGACCGACTCGATGCGGACCCAGGCCCTACGCACGCTGGTCCCGCATTTCGAGCATAAGATGTTCCTGACGGCCACGCCGCATAACGGCTACCCTGAGAGTTTCTCTGCTCTTCTCGAATTGCTTGACGACCAGCGGTTCGCCCGTGGCACAATTCCCGACCGCAAGCAGCTTGGGGCCGTCATGGTTCGCCGCCTCAAGTCGGAATTGCCGCCCAAGTTCGATGGCTCGCCCCGATTCCCCAAACGCATCATCGACCCGTTGGAAGTCCCCTACACCGCCGAAGAGAAGGCTGTCCATGCCGCTCTGATAAAGTACAGCACGCTCCGCAAGGGCAATGTGGCCGACGCCACGGAGAAGCTGGCTACGGAGTTCGTGCTGAAGACCCTGAAGAAGCGGCTCTTTTCAAGCCCCGCCGCCTTCTTGGCTACATTGGAGCAGCACGAAAAGTCGATCCGCACATCCAAGCGTCGGAAAACCACTACCGAGAAACCCTCCTACGGCATTCTTCAGCGGCAAATCGAGAAGGTCGAAGAGGAATACGGCGACGATTCTGCTGCGGAGGAGGCCGCTGACGATGCCGTGGATACGGCCACCCGCTTGTTCAGGGAATCGACCGCCGAGGAACTTGCCTTGCTGAAGCAGATGAAGGCATGGGCGACTTCCGCGATGGGGCGCAGTGATACCAAAGTACGGGAATTGATCCGCTGGCTGGAAAAGACCCTTCGCCCGAACAAAAAGTGGTTGAATGTTCGGGTCATTATCTTCACGGAGTACCGTGCTACGCAGAAATGGTTGCAAACCGTGCTTGCCACGGAAGGGTTCGCGGGCGGCGACCGCCTGATGATGATGTACGGCGGCATGGAGTCCGATCAACGCGAGGCAGTCAAGGCCGCGTTTCAGGCATCGCCCGACGTCAGCCCCGTGCGTATTCTCCTGGCAACGGACGCCGCCTCCGAAGGTCTTGACCTTCAAAATCACTGCTGTCGCCTGATCCATTACGAGATTCCCTGGAATCCAAACCGCATGGAGCAGCGGAATGGCCGTATCGACCGCCACGGGCAAAAGGCCAAGGAAGTTTTGGTTTACCACTTCGTCGGCCAGGGCTACAAGGAACGGGAGAAGCTCGATGCGGCGGTCCCCGTTGGGGAATTGGCTGGCGATCTTGAATTCCTCATGCGGGCCGTGCGGAAGGTGGAGGCCATTCGGGAGGACTTGGGCAAAGTCGGCCCCGTCATTGCCGAGCAGGTTCAAGAGGCCATGTTGGGCCGTCGCGTCAAGCTGGACACGGCGAGGGCCGAAAAGGACGCTGAACCCGTCCGCAAAATGCTCAAGATCGAACGCGACATTCAGCGGGACATTCAGCGGCTCCGCGACCAATTGGACGAAACCCAACGCGAATTGCGAATGTCGCCTGAGAACATTCAGCAAGTCCTTCATGTCGGCCTGCAATTGGCTGGACAGCCCGCGTTGATTCCTACGGAGGTCGAGCGTGTCGAAGACGGGAAGACGGTCAAAGTCCCCGCGTATCGCCTGCCCGCGCTTTCTGGGAGTTGGGCATTGTGTTCCGAAGGGCTTGCGCATCCACATACACAGGAGATTCGGCCCCTCGTTTTCGAGCATCGTTTAGCTGATGGGCATGACGACGTGGTGCTGCTCCACCTGAATCACCGTTTAGTGGCAATGTGCCTGCGGCTGCTGCGGGCCGAAGTATGGTCCACGGAGGGCAAGAAACGGCTGCATCGTGTCACGGCCCGTTTGGTTCCCGACACCGTGCTGCGCGATCCCGCCATTATTGCCCACGCCCGATTGGTCGTCATTGGTGGCGACAGCCATCGACTTCACGAAGAAATCATTACGGCGGGCGGGTTCCTGCGGGAAGGTCGATTTGCCCGCATGAACGTCGGGCAGATCAGCGATGCCTTGGCGGCACAGAAGCCCATTGAGCCGTCCAAGGCGATGAAGGAATCACTGAAGGCCCTCTATCCGAAACACGCCGACTCGTTGCGGCAGTCCCTTGAAGCCCGCATGAAGGACCGCACCACGGGCCTGCAAAAGGCGTTGGCCGAACGCGCCGCGAAAGAAACGGAGGACATTCGCGCAATCCTAACCGAATTGCAGCGGTCGATTCAGGAAAAGTTGAGCGATCCCGAGACTCGGCAGATGACGTTCGATGATTGGGCAGACGAGGAACGCCAGCAGCTTGAACGGAACATGAATGCCCTGCGCGTCAGGGTGCGGGAGATTCCCGACGAGATCAAACGCGAGACGGCGGCAGTTGCGGCACGGTTTGCCGATCCGCAACCCAGGATGTTTCCTGTGGCCGTGACGTTCTTGGTGCCTGAAAGGATGGCGAGGGGACAATGAGAACGCTGTACTTAGTGGGCATGGCCCCACCCGCAGACAAGAAATCAGGCAAACCGCCATTTCCAAGCGGTTCACTTTCTGACCTTGTAGCACTTGACCCCAGGCACGGAGTTTTTCCGAATCTGGTGATGACGCCGCTATTGGCTACGTTGCATTCGTTCGATGGTGACGCAATCAATACCGCCGAGTTATGGAAACAGGTGGTCGAACTACTCAAGGACAAGACCTCGCGGCGATTCAACTTGTTTGAGAAGCCAGTAGGCCCTCATCTGGAAGTAAGTCAGGAAGCGGCCCTCAGAGTTCGAGACTTTGATCCGAGTCGAGAATCGTGGGCGATCTTCGGTTTCTGGACAATCAGTGGGTTGATCTCACATCTTCTCAAGGGCGGAGTGCGATTCACGCGAGGGGAAATCGAAAGTTACAGCAGGGAGTTCGTGCGGCGGGCGATGGAACGCTGGTCGGCAAGCGTATCGTTTCCCAAGTTGATTCCTAGCAGCCGCTCGGCGGTGACAGGAATGCTCTTCCGCCTATGTACTGATTCGGATTTAGACGGCAACGGAGTATCGGCAATGCTGACCCACGCGGTCACCGAGATGGCGAACGACAAAACTAGAGTGGGATCAATCTGCCATTTTCTGCGCGGAATCGTTCCGCTTCCACATAACGAGGCGTATCAATTGCTTCCATTTGGCAAAGTGCAGAATTGCTTCATGCTTGGCCTTGATCCCAAATCTCAAAAGGCTGAAGACTTGCCGCCAGACACATTCTGGAAAGTTATGGGACGGGCCATCAGTCGAAACCTAACACGCCAGTAGATTCTTGGAGGTACGCAACATGCCACAATTGGTTCTTGATGAGCAAAGTAAGTCACTTGCGTCGTCGCTTGTCCTCGACATATTCGAGAGTATGAACGCTCTGATGGCAAATAACGCCTCGCAGTACGCACGGCGAACATACATCAGAACATTCTTGTCGTTCGTTGAAGGGTTTGCGCGAGTGCTACGTCGAGCGATCCTTGACTCAGGCCAACTGCCGACTTTGCCATCTGAGTGGAAGGCAATTCTGGAAGACCAAAAATACGAACCAGGAGCAACAGGAAAACCCGAGGCCACGGAGGCGCGTCATCGCTTTCGGAACCTCTTCGCCGCCACGCTGCGAGCATGGGCGTTGCTTGAGGGCAAGTCCGAAGACCAGATCACGTCCGAAATCTTCGGCATCAACGGTTGGCATCAGTTTAAGAAAGCCGTTGACATTCGAGACGATCTCATGCACCCGAAGATTGGCAAGAGTCTCGACGTAGATGATGACCAGTTGGTCGTGTGCATAGAGGCGGCCAAGTGGTTTGCCAAGATCAGTGCGACATTGATTGGACTGCCGCTCAAAGAGATTGACGCGATTCTGAACTGGAAGCCTGAGAAGAAGTAATGTCCACCGCACGTCACCACGCTGAATGGCTTTCGCTGATCGAGGTCTCGGGACCGTTCCTGAGTATGCCCGTCCTGATGCGGGTGTTTCCTCAAGGGATGATCGTCCACGATCCCGAGATTCATCGCAACCTGCGCCAAGCCCATGACGAGTGGGAAGATAGCCTCGAATCACGTCACCCTGATCGGGCTCTCCATCGGGCGTGGGTGGAGTTCATTCTGAAAACCGTGCTGGAATTCAAGGACGAAGTGATTGCCACGGGGCAGGCCATTCAGCAGACATGGCAGACCGACGTGCGCGAACACGATGAAATACTGCGTCCCGATCTTGTAATCAAGACCCCTGCTGGCCGCACCGATGCGGGCAAAGCACAACTTGTCGTTCAACTCTACCCCGCAAGTCAGCACTTGGAAAAGCCTGTGGCGGGCAAGTCGTGGAAAGCGTCCCCTGATACCCGCATGGCCGAACTTCTCCGCGCGACGGGGATTCGCCTCGGGCTTGTGACGAACGGCCATCGCTGGATGCTGGTCAATGTGCTGCCAAAGGAGACTGCGGGTTTCGCATCCTGGTACGATAACCTGTGGCTTGAAGAGCCAATCACCTTGCGGGCGTTCCGCTCTCTGCTTAGTGCGGAGCGGTTCTTCGGCGTGGCCGATGCGGACACGTTGGAACCCATGCTGGCCGAAAGTGCGCAGAATCAGCAAGAGGTCACTGACCAGCTTGGGTATCAGGTGCGTCAGGCCGTTGAAGTGCTGATCCAATCGCTCGATCGAGCCGACCAGGACCACGGGCGGGAACTCTTGGGTAGCGTAGCGGAAGCCGAACTTTATGAAGCCTCGCTCACGGTGATGATGCGGTTGGTCATTTTGTTCTGCGCCGAGGAACGCGGCCTGTTGCTCTTGGGCGACCCACTTTTCGATCAGCATTATGCCGTTTCCACCCTTCGCGCCCAATTGCGGGAAACCGCCGATCAGCATGGCGAAGAGGTCTTGGAGCGGCGGCACGATGCGTGGTGCCGCCTGCTTTCCACATTCAGGGCCGTGTACGGTGGTGTCGAACATGAGCGAATGACGTTGCCCGCCTACGGCGGCAACCTATTCGACCCTGACCGATTCTCATTTCTCGAAGGCCGAAAGAAGGCAACGACGTGGCGAGAAGTGCCGTGCGATCCTCTGCCCGTCAATAACCGCACCGTCCTCCATTTGCTGGAAGCCCTGCAAACCTTGCAAGTCAAGGTTCCTGGTGGCGGGCCTGCTGAATCGCGCAGGCTGAGTTTCCGTGCGCTCGACATTGAACAGATTGGGCACGTCTACGAGGGCCTGCTAGACCACACTGCCAAGCGGGCCACAGAACCCGTGTTAGGACTTGTGGGAGCCAAGAATCAGGAACCCGAGATCGCCTTGGCCGAATTGGAGAAACTGAACGGCGATACGGCTGAGGCCAAAAAGAAGCTGCTGGCCTTCTTGAAGGACGAAACGGGCAAAACAGAGAAGGCTTTGGAAAAGTCGCTGGCCGTCGAACTCTTCCCCGAACAGATCAGTCAGTTCCAGGTCGCGTGCGGGAACGACGACAAGCTGTGGAAACGAGTGAAACCATTTACGGGCCTGATACGCGACGACGATTTCGGCCACCCTGTCGTGATTCCCAAAGGCAGCGTCTACGTCACTGAAGGCACCGACCGCCGAAGTTCGGGCACCCATTACACGCCCCGCATCCTGACCGAACCCATCGTCCAATACACCTTGGAGCCACTGGTCTATCTCGGCCCCGTTGAGGGCAAGCCCAAGGAGGAATGGAAGCTCCACACGCCCGCTGAACTCTTGGAATTGAACATCTGCGATATGGCGTGTGGGTCGGGCGCATTCCTCGTCCAAGCCTGCCGCTATTTGGCCGAACGGTTGGTCGAATCTTGGGAGATCGCGGAAAAGGACCATCCTGGCATTCCAGGGATTACTCCTGAAGGGACGGCCTCCACGGGCATGAGTGGCGAGAATCTGATCCCCAAGGATACGGACGAACGGATGATCTTCGCCCGCCGCATCGTGGCCCAGCGTTGCTTGTACGGCGTGGACAAGAATCCGCTGGCGGCGGAAATGGCGAAGCTCTCGCTTTGGTTGTTGACGTTGCAAAAAGACAAACCGTTTACCTTCCTCGACCACGCCATTCGTTCGGGCGATTCGCTTGTGGGCATCTACGACCTGAAGCAATTACGGAAGTTCAACCTTGACCCAGAGGGCCAAGACAACAGCGTTTTCCTTCAGTTCCTTGACGAGCGAATCAAAGAAGCAATTCATCTTCGTCGGCAGATCACGACCATACAGGCCCAGACTGCCGAAGATGTGCAGCGGCAAGAAGGTATGTTGCGTGAGGTCAACGGACGCTTGGAGATGCTTCGATGTGCGGCTGATATGCTAATTGGTGCGGAGTTCCTGCCGTGGGAGTTGCGAGAGCTTATCGAAGATCAACTCAAAGAGGAGGAGAAGGAAGACGAGAGCGAAGACGATCAACGGCCATCGCCACAGTGGGC
>Ga0181517_10003331_pt1 | contig 15370 bp, 12 predicted proteins | sample PEATcosm2014_Bin_31_FD_119748 | JGI IMG/M metagenome (GOLD analysis project Ga0181517, IMG submission 119748) | Peatland microbial communities from MTU Mesocosm Facility, Houghton, MI, USA - PEATcosm2014_Bin01_30_metaG | ecosystem: Environmental > Terrestrial > Soil > Wetlands > Peat | place... | reverse complement strand
TGTTTCGCGCAAAGGACGCGAAGAGGCAAAGGAGCGCAAAGAAGACGGGTTGCGTTTTTGAACTGTTTAAATTTCTCACCTCTCTCACCAAGAAGCGGCTAGCGCCCGCCGGTTGTACGCAATATAATCCACTGTAAGTGGCCATGAAGGTCTGGTTGCGCTTTTGCGTAATGCTTTTGAGTGCGGCGCCGATCTTCGGCGGCGGCAATCCACTGGTGTTTTTTAGCCCGGAGACTCCCAGCGACTGGACCAACGGCAAGACCGGCATGGCGGACTTCATGCAGCTTTTTGCCGCCAATGCGCCGTGGGCCAACGCGGCCTCTCATGTGCAGGTCTTCTCAACTCCCGACAGCACGTTTACGGGAAGCGCCGGCACGCTGACGGATACGCAGTGGCAGCAGGTTTTCGCTTATCTCACCGCCAACAACATGGCGCTGGGGGTGGAATGGGGACCGCTCACGCCCGAGGGCTGCGGCAGCGGCGTGGAGGGTTTCGGCGGGCAAGCCGCTCTCAACATGGCGCAGAAATTCAAGAGCCTGGGCGGGAACCGGCAGTACATTATCTTCGACGAGCCGTTTTATTACGCCAATATTTACAGCGGAACCGGCGCGTGCAACTGGACGGCCGGGCAGATCGCGGCCAACGCGCTGCAGAATGTGGCCAAAGTTCGCACCGTGTTTCCGAATGTAATTGTCGGCGACACCGAACCGGTGCGCGCGGCCGAGGTATCCGACTGGCTTCCGAGGTACGCCGCGTGGATCGACGCCTGGAAGGCCGCAGCGGGCACCCCTTTTGCCTTCTTCCACTGCGATATGCATTGGGAAGGGCCGGATTGGATTGCCGACGCCAACGGCATGAGGCAGCAGCTTGCCGCCCGCGGCATCCCGTTCGGGATAATCTACGACAGCCAGGAAGCGCAAAAAACCGATGCGGGCTGGATGCAGGACGCCGAGAATCACTTTGTGGATTACGAATTGCACGGAGGCGCGGCGCCCGATCACGCCAGATTCCAGAGCTGGAATACGCACCCCGCATACGTCCTGCCGGAAACCGCCCCCACGGCGCTCACTTATTTGGTGGATCGCTATTTCCGCCAGCGCACCAGCCTTAGCCTGAGTTCGACGGCGGGGAGCGCGGCGGGGAAATTACTGGACAGCCAAGGCGGGCCGATTGCCTCCGTGCCGGTGAACATCGCGGTCGAGCCGGTTTCGGGGCCGGGCATAATTACGACGCACAGCCTGACGGGTTGGATTCCAGCGGCGTCGGTGGGAGTGACGCAGATGCGGGTGGAGGTTTGCGCGAATAATTGCGGCAGCGAAACGACCAGCGGGCCGAGCGACATCAATCTCTATTCCATCCAGTACGTGGACTCGGGGAGCAATGCGACGCAGGATTTTTCCAAAGGCCTGACCGGGTGGACGCTGCAGGGCACGGCGACGCGCACGGCGTTGATGCAACTGGCGACGGACTCCACGGGGCCGTCGCTACTGATGCAATCCACGGCCGCGCAACAGGGATACGTACAGTCCGAGCTGTTTACGGTGACGCCGGGGAGTCCGTTCACCATCAACATCAAGGCACGGGTTTCGCCGGGCTCGGTGCCGAACGGCTGGTTCATGTTGATGTTTTATGTCAACGGGGTGGATGCGGGGTCGGCGGCGCCGCACCTGTTTTTCCCGTTCGATGCGGGGACGGCCGCGGTGGGGACGGCCCAGACGGCTAGCGACGGAAGCTACAGTCTGACGTTTACGCCGCCGGCGGGCGGGCCGTTCCAGGTGCAAGCTTGGTTCGCAGGCTCGGACACGCTGTGGCCGGCGTTTGCGCCCATGGCGGCGGCGAGCTCGGCGGGGTTGCGGGTGCGGCGAAGGCCGTGAACGGGGTGAGCGGCGGATATTGGGATGTTTGGATCGGGTCGGTATTCGGTGGTTTCGCGCAGAGGGCGCAAAGAGGCAAAGGACGCAAAGAACCGCAGGGTGTAAGCCACTTGTCACCCACGGTGTGGACTACCATTGAGAGACTTATGGCTGGAAGAAAAAAACTGCCTCCCATTCACCCGGGCGATTTGCTGCGGGACGAATTGAAGGAGATCGGGGTGAGCCTGAACGCACTGGCGCGGGCGCTGCGGGTCCCGATGAACCGGATCAGCGAGATCGTCAACGGGAAGCGGGCCATCACCGTGGATACGGCGATGCGGCTGGCTCGATACTTCGGCACATCGCCTCAGTATTGGCTGAATCTCCAGAACGCGTACGATCTGGAGGTCGCCGGCCGACGAATTCAGCCGCAAATCGAGAAGGAAGTTATTCCCCGGAACGCCGCGTGAAGCGATAGTTCTTCTTCGTTCGCGCTGCCTCGTAGCGCCCTGGCGCGCTGCTATTCCCCGCTCCGCAGCTTCTCCAGCACCTCGGCCCTTGGCCCAACCCCGGAAAGATTGAACGGCTCGAAGCCGATCTGACGCGCGGGGGAATCGGGTTTGAGGCGGAAATCGTGTTTAGCCGGGTCTTCGAAACGGGGGTCGGCGACGATGGCGCCTTCGTCCCTTCCACGCGCGCGCCACTGGTCCCAGGTTTCGGGGCCGAACATCACCTTGCCGCCGCCGGCCTGCCAGTATAAATTGCGCCGCAGCACGGCTTTGGTGTCGGGCCAGCGGAAGCGCAAGAGTTTAGCCTCGGGCGCCCAGTAGAGGATGTTCCGCTCGAAGAGAAAGCTGTCGTCGGGGGCCCCGCTGGGGGTGATCTGCACAGTCTTCCCGAAGGCGAAAATGTTGTTCCGCACGATGTTGTCATGCCCATGCGTCTGGGAGAAGCCGTTGGTTGTGTCGAAGGATATATTCTTCTCGACCAGGATCTTCGAACTGCCCTGATCGAGGTAAACGCCGAAGCCTCCGTACACGGCGGACTCGATGTCGTGCATGAGGTTGTTGCGGATCACCGTGCCGGGCTGCACGCCGAGAGTATAGATGGCGCCTCCATCGTTAAACCAGCCTTTGCCGACGTCGTGGATGTGGTTCCACTCGATCACATTGTTTGCGGCCTGCGTTTGTGCAAAGTTCCAGGACCAACCGACCGAAATGGCGTTCTTATAAAGATCGTGAACGTGATTGTGGGCGATGAGAATGTCGTGGCATTGAAAAGCGAGGATTCCCATGGCCTGGTGGAAGACCTTGCCCATGTCGAAGAGATGGTTGTCGGCGATTTCCACGTGGTGGACGGAGGTGCCTGGCGTGTTGGGGTCGCCGATTTTGATGCCGCCCGCGCCGAGATCGGACATTGCGCAGGCCACGATGCGGTCCCGCGAGCAGCCTGGGGCAAAGTGAATTCCATAGCCGGAGACGTGGGATACGTTGCACGCTTCGAAAGAGCAGTCGCGCATGAAGCCGGCGCGAATCGCCGCGGGAACGCGCGCCGAAGCCTGTTCCTGATAGCTGTTGCGGGTGGCGTCTTCGGGCAGCCACCACTCCGCGTAGGAGAACCCCAGGCCGCGGAAAGTGATGTGCTCGACAAAGCGCTGCGCCTTGGCGTCGCCCTCTATCGACAGAAGATGGTCGAGCACGGGGGCCACGGCTTCGAAGGCGGCGATCTTCTCGCCCGCGAGGGGCATGTAGTACAGGATTCCGGTTTTGCGGTTGAGATACCACTCGCCGGGCGAATCCAGCAACTCGAAGGCGTTCTCCACGTAATAGCGGGCGAACTGCAGCTTCTCTTTGGTAATCGCGTTGCCATCGCTCAAGCGGCACGAACTGGGGTAGGCGAGCTTGACCATTCGCTTGTTTTCGTCGACGGCCGCGATGCCCTCGCGGCTGCTCACCCACAGATGCAGCGCCACGATTTCAACATCCGGGAGGTTTTCCCATTCCGCGATTTCGCCGGGCGAGTACTGGAAGCGGCTCTGGCCGGTCATAAACTTGTGAAGATCGAGATCGGGGACATCGGCCATGCGGTAGAAGCCTTGCTTGGGTCCGCGCGCGCGTTGGCGTCTCTGGCCGTTGACCCAGAGCTCGCGAAAATACCACTTACCCTCGCGCACACCTGGGACCTCGGCCGCCCAGAGATGCTTTCCATCGACGACGGTCTGTTTCCAGCCGGTGATGGCGCGGCCACCGCTGAAGACGGGGGCTTGGTTCCCGTAGGCCCGGTAAACGACGGGGCATTCCGCGGATCCGGAATCTTGCGGCGTGAACGTTGCGGGCCGCGATAGAGTATACGTGCCGGCGTGCACGAAAACCGTGACGGGCTGTTTGAGCGCGCCGCCTTGCTCGCGCTTCAACGCCCGGACGGCATCGCGCGCCTGCTCCAGCGAGGCGAGGGGGCCGTCCTGGGAGACGTGGAAGGCACGCGGCTCGGCGGGCAAAAGAATCGCCGCAGAGACGCAGAGAGCGCAGAGGTGACAATAGCGGGCGAGTTTCATATTGGATCAACAATTATATGTGTGGGTCGAGGGTCTCCGGCGAAAAGCCGGCACGAATGCCGGCTCGGCAGCCTTGACAGGCCAATGCCGCATACTTTTTGCTGTGGGGCGGACCCGCTGATCCGCGGCCGCCGCCCTCGTCGGCTTGGTTGTGTCAGCGGTAAGCTTGATTCGTCCGGGCGAAGCGGGTCCAGGGGACCCGCGCGGACCGGGGGTCCGCCCTACTGTGTGACCGGTTTTGAGAAAAGTATGTGGCAGTGGGCTTGACAGGTTGCGCCACAATCCCGAAGTGGACAGTATTGGGGCTAGCGGGCTTCGCCCTTACGTTCAAGCACATGGGGCGTGGAGATGCGCAGCTCTTCGACGGCTTCGCGGTCTTCGCGATAGCCCACCTTGTTTCCTTCGATGAGGAACTGATAGCCGAACAGCGTACGAAAGACGCGCGTCAGGGAGATGAGCGCGCGGTAGGCGATGCGGCCGATCCAGGTTTTCGAGAATCGCGGGAAGACGCGGGGCAGCGGAAGGGGCGTGACGGTCACGTCCTGAACCTTTAATCCCGATTGGCGCACCATTTCCAGGGCGGATCGCATGGTGAAGAAATTTACGTGCGTGCGGTCGAGGATGCCCTGGCCGCCATACGGGAAGTAGCCCATCAACAGGAGCAGGCGGACGACGATGTTGGCGACGTTGGGGACATCCAGAATCACGGAGCCATCACTCTGCAGGGCTTTAACGGCGCGCATGAGGACTTCGTCGGGATTACGCAGGTGCTCCAGAATATCGACGGCGATGACCAGATCGAAGGGCTGGTCGAGCGTTCGGAAGTCGAAGGTCTCCAGATCGGCGCGAATCACCTGGACGCCGCGGGCAGCGGCTTTGTCCGCGGCCTGGTCTTCTTTTTCGATCCCCACCACGGTGTGGCCCGCGCGCTGCAATTGGGCCGACAACAGGCCCTCGCCGCAGCCGAGTTCCAGGATGCGCAGAGGCGGACGCTTCGAAAGCTGCTCGAGGATGTTCGCATAGGCGCTGCAAGGATGCGTGGCGGGAGGTTTGGGCAGCGAATCCGTAGTCAGGCGGAATTTGCGCTCGTAGAGCAGGCCGAGTTTGTGGAGGCGGTAGCCGAGCGTGGTGCGAACGCAGTTGGCGGCATAGGCGATGCCGTTCACGTGGCAGATTTCGTTGCCATAAAAAGTGGGGATGGGGACTTCCTTAATGCGCAAACCGGCGTGAAGGAATTGCAGGATGATCTGGGTATCGAAGTGCCATTCGTCGGAATCGACCAGGAACGGGACTTTACGGAGGGCGTCGCAGCGGAAGGCGCGGTAACCGGAATGAAATTCCGTCAGGTTCGATCCGGCGATCCGGTTCTGAATCCAGGTCAGCACGCGGTTGCCCAAGAATTTGTAGAGAGGCATGCCGCCTTTGAGCGCGCCGCCATGCATGCGCGAGCCGAAGACCATGTCGGCTTCATTGGCCAATAGCGGCGCGATGAGCTGCCAGAGGCATTCGGGGGCGTACTGGCCGTCGCCGTGTAGGAGCACGACCACGTCGAAGCCGTGGTCGAGGGCATAGAGATAGCCGCGCTTCTGATTGCCGCCATAACGCAGGTTGCGGGTGTTCTTATAGACGCGCAGCTTTTCGAGGCCGCGCTGGTACTTGAAACCGACGCCGACCTGGAAGGTTTCGTCCTTGCTGCAATCGTCGAAGACGTAGATTTCCTCGACCTGCTGGTAGACTTCGGGGGGGATGCGCAGGAGGGTCTTCTCAAGATGCTGGACGGCGTTGAACGAGACGATGAAAACGCCCACGCGTCCGGAAACGTGTTTTTCGCCGGTACTCATGAATGGGGCGCTGCCTTCATCAGCTTATTCTACCCTCGAATGGGGTGTAGGATTTGCGGGTTGGGCCGATATTGGGTGGGTTCAGCGGAGAGGGGATTTCGGATATAGGATATCGGGGAGGGGCGCGGCGTTATTAGGATAGCGGGATTTGCGGGTTGGGCCGATATTGGGGGTTCGCGCGAAGATCGCAAAGAGGCAAAGAGCGCAAAGAAAAACGACGGGCTGGGGTTTGGGGTTGGATTTCGGATATGTGCCCCGGATGGGGCGTGTTATTCTAAACCCTGAAGGAGTAGGCAATGCTTCGATCACTCATTTTTCTATGCGCTTGTGTTTGCTCGGCGGCCGATTTGACCGGCACCTGGGATCTTACCGCACAGTCCGAGGGCAAAGATGTTAAGGTCCAGCTTGTCCTGAGGGATGACGGCGGCAAGCTGGCGGGAAGCATCAGCAGCGAGCAAGGCTCGATGGATCTTGAGGAAGTTAAGGTCGCGGGCGACCAGTTGACTTATAAGATCCCCTACCACGGCGGGATCACCATGGCGCTAAAAGCCAGTGGGAACTCGATGGCGGGCACCTTCACCACGGCTGAAGGCGTCAGCGGCACGATTGAAGCCATGCGGGGCGCGGCAGCGGCGGCGCCTGCGGCGAAGGCGGCCGGACCGGCGGTGAGCGGCGTGTGGAACCTCACGGCGCAACCCGCGGGAATGTCCCTTCGACTGGAGCTGAATCAGAGCGCGGAAAAGCTGGCGGGAAGCCTGACTCCGGGGAACGGCGAGCCGGTGGCCGTGCAGGATTTGAAGCTCGAAGGATCCGACGTGACTTTCAACGTGGCCGTAAATGGCGGCACGTACAGCGTCAAGCTGACGGTGAGCGGAAGCTCGATGAAGGGGACGTTCACTGGCCCGGAAGGCTCGACGGGCACCATCGAGGGCGGGCGTTAAGCGACCGGTCTCTGCCGGGTGTGCGTTCTCAAAGAACTCCTTCCGCCAAGGGTGAAAGACCGTGGGCTGCCAGATGCCGGCACCTTTCTTGCGTGTAGCGCTTCTGTTGCTTATTCCTGCGTTTGCTCCGTTATCGTGACGGCGGAACGCCTTCTCCATTTCCAACTATGATCCACGGGCGGCGGCAAGTGTCCGCTGGAGAGCGTGCGCCACATCGATGCACGCATCATCCAGGGTGGTCATCGGCTGGGAAATCAGTACGAACCAGCCGCGTTAATGGTACTACCAGAACTAAAAGTACATGCCTACCCCCCATTTGGCATTGACAGTATGAATCATAAGTACTAATTAAGTATAAGGAGTTCAAGATAGCGGAGAGATCCTCCAATTTATAGAGTTGGCCTGCCGGCCGAGGAGTTTTAAGTTTTTATGTCAACGCGCGCCATAGCGAAAGTGCTTACCGGCTCCGAAACGGGGCCCATTGTGAGGATCTTCCTGTACCTGCAAATTCTGGATATTTTGACTACCCTGGTGGGCCTGAAATTGGGGGTGAGCGAAGCCAGCCCGTTTGTGAAATACCTGATGTACTTCGGTCCGTCGGCGGGTCTGGCGGGATCGAAGCTTCTGGGCGTGGCGCTGGCGAGCATTGCGATTGTGCTGCAAAAACCGCATCTGCTGCGGTGGATCAATTACTGGTACGCCACGCTGATCGTCTGGAATCTGTTCGCCCTGGTCACGGCGATCAAGGGGTAAGTTCGGGCGGGTTCCGGTCATTTCGCGCAGAGGGCGCAAAGAGGCAAAGGACGCAAAGAGGATATTGGAGACCGGATATCGTTAATATCCTGGATCTTCCAGTATCCCATCTCCGGTCTCCATCCCATCCCCTATCTCCGATATTCTATTTTTTTCGGCGCGGCAGCCAGGTATTGATGCCGGTGAGCCAGCCCTCGAACTCGATCGGCGAGAGGCCTTCGACGTCCAGGAGGCGCGGCAGGCATAACGGGTCGCTGGAGGGCGAAGCCAGCCCGGTCTGGCCGGCAGCGGCCGAGACTACTCCCAATTCCCGCAGCCAGAATCCGAATTGCGGCTGATAGTGGCTGCTCGGGTAGCAGAAGTGGGCGGGCCGGGTTCCAGTGATGTCCTGAATTTCACGGATGTTGTCGCGAATTTCACGGATAAACAACTGGCGGTCGAGCGGGGTGCGGTGCCGGTGCGTGTGCAATTGAATGCTGACACCGCCGGCGGCGGCTTCGGCGACTTCTGCAGGCGTCATGAGGTAGAGCATGCGTTTTTGGCGGATGGCCTGGTAATCCACGCCGAGGCGGCGCGCCAGCTCGCGGGCCAACTCCTCCTTCTTCTCCGCCGACAGATGCGCTGCGCGAACGTAGCGATGGATGCGCCGGTAGGCGGCCAGGGCCTCGCGTGGGTTGGGGATGGCGATGGGGCCGCCTTCGGGCACGAATCCCGCACCGTCGAAGGTGCGGCCTTGGCCTTTCCAGAGAATATAGGAACAGACGGTATCGAAAACGGGGGCCTGATAGCGGCAGTAAAAGGTGCTGAGGTATAGCGTCGCCGGGAAATTGAATTCACGAAGCAGAGGGTAAGCGGCGGCATAGAAGTCGTAGGCGCCGTCGTCGAAGGTGATGGCGACGCTACGCGGCGGGAGTTTGCCGCCAAACAGGCGGTGCAGCCCCTCTTCGAGCGGCAGGACGCGATAGCCGCCGTCCCGCAACATTTCGAACCGCTGGCGCAAGACGCTGGGTTGGATGTAGAGGCCGCGATTCCATTCGTGCTCATCGGCGAGCGAAATGCCGTGATAGCCGAGGATGAGCAGGCGGTTGCGCCGCCAGGGAGAATCCGCCACGGCGTGGAACAGGCCCGCCGCTTTAACTGTCCGGAGAAGGGCCTGTTTGGCGGTTTTCAGCATGAAAGCTTTCAGCTATCAGCTACCAGCGCTCAGCTAGCTGAAAGCTGACCGCTGAAAGCTCCTAGCTACCGTGCTCCCCTCGTGAGGAGCATGGTTTTCAAAGTATTAAAGATAATATAAGCGTCCAGAGATGGCGAGAGGTTCTTGATGTAGTAAAGATCGTATTCCAGCTTCTTGACCGTGTCTTCCAGCGTGTCGGCGTATTTATGATTGATTTGGGCCCAGCCGGTGATGCCGGGTTTGACGCAAAGCCGCTGGCGGTAATAGGGAATCTGTTCGCTCAGAGCCTGCACGAATTCGGGCCGCTCGGGCCGGGGGCCGACGATGGACATCTCGCCGCGGAGGACGTTAAAAAACTGTGGGAGTTCGTCGAGCCGGGCCCGCCGCAAGAGGCGTCCCAGCGGAGTGACGCGGGGATCGTCTTGGGAGGCCCAGACAGGTCCGGTGAGGGCCTCGGCATCCGTAGCCATAGACCGGAATTTATAAAGAGTGAAAAGTTTGCCCCCCAGCCCCACCCGCGTCTGGCGGAACAGGGCGGGGCCCTTGGAGGTGACCTTGACAGCCAAGGCTACGAGCAGCATCAGCGGGAGAAACAGGATGGCGCCAGCAAGCGCGATCAGGGCGGAATAAATCGTCTGGGCCATGACGCTGCTGTGGCGCGGGCCAAGCTCTCCGGAGAAGATGAGTTGACTGGGGCGCAATTCCTTGGTGGAGATCCGCTGGCAGTTTGCCTCAAAGGAGGAGCCGGCCTCCTCGATGTGAATGCCGGAGAAACGGAGTTCGAGAAGGTCGTAGACGGGGAGGCGCGCTCTTCTTTCCGACATCCCCACCACGATAAGGTCCGGTTTAACGGCGGCGACGATCTGGCGGAAATCCTTGAGGCCGCCAAGCAATTTTCCGCCGCGCAACGGCTCGTCCGGGGGAACGTCATCGACGTAGCCGGCGATGGTGAGGCTTAGCTCCGGACGCTGGCCAGCGGCTTCGGCGATCTCCTGAATTACGGGATTGGTCCCCAGGAGCAGGACGCGCTGGGTACCGAGGCGCCGGACGACGTAAAAGCCGTACACGAGGCGCCACAAGAACAGAGCCACCAGGCAAAACGAGCTTCCGATCAGCATCACCCAGCGGGGAAGTATCAGGTTCCTGTCTACATAGCTGAGCAACGCCTGAACGATGAAGGCAATCCCCATGACCTGCGAGAGCCAGGACAACAACGCCACCTCGGACCGGATATGGACGTTGGTATACAGATCCAGGAAGTAAAGGCCCAATAAAATGCTGGCGAGGGCAAAACCGGTTCGCAGCAGACCGTTTTCTTCCATCAGGAAAAAATAGGGGTCCACATCCAGAGTCAGGTAAGCGGCCAGGGTGTAGCAGAAGAAGACGAGGATGATTTCCGAAAGCAGTAATACGAAAATGCTGGCGGGAACGACCGCGCGTAGCGCTCGAATCATCGAACGACCCGATAGATCCAACTGGCCGCCCGGTGGAAAAGGGCCAGCATCGCCAGGGCGACCAGGAAAATTACCCAGCCTTCCGCCATATGGAAGGTGCCTTCGGCCAGCTCCGGATTGTAGCCGCCGATTATGCCGGTGAGGGTGACGCGGCTGGCGTTGGCAAGGATGGCGATAGGCAGGGTGGCCAGAAAAAGCAGTACCCGCATCCAGATTTTCTTTTCAAAAAAATAACCATAGATGAGGGAAAGAAAGGAGAGGGAAAGCAACGACCGGATCCCGCTGCAGGCCTCCACTACCGAGAGGCGCTGATTGGCCAACTCGAGCACGTTGCCCTCGCGCAGAACCGGGATGCCCAAAAGGGTTAGGGCCGTTTCCGCCACCCGGCTGGCCAGCAATTGAAGCGGAAAGGTGATCTGGTTGTAGACGATGGCCGGGATTGGAATCATGAAAAAAAGCAGGAAAAGCGGGAAAGCCAGGATCTTGACATGGTCGGTGCCGGCCAGGAAAAGGATGATTCCGATCAAAGAAATTACAAACGCAGTGCGGGCGAGAAATAATTCCGCTCCCAGATTGGCGGCCAACAGTTGCACGGCGGCATAAATCACCACGGCCAAGCCCCACGCGTTGGGCTTCAACGGAGTTTCGAGGAGCGCGTGGCGACTTCCCCAGGCAATATAACCGGCCACGAGCGGGACAAAAAAGCCGTGCCCGACATCCGGATCGTTAATCCAGCGTTCGACCAAATGGGCCAGAACGGGGGCATAGCAGGCGATCAACAGGGCGCCCCACCAAGCCATGGCCGGCCAGGGGAGTTTTTGCGTTTTGGCGGACAATTCCACTTGCAATCCTTTAGTTAATCACAGATTCCGGCGCTCTGCGAGATGAAGTTCGTTTTTAACCCGTATTCGGTTAACAACCGTCGCGCAGAGGACGCAAAGAGGCAAAGGACGCAAAAGAAAAAATCGAGTGCGCTGTGCAGGAGCCGGCAGCTTCCGGAGTTTCCAGAGAGCCGCTAAGCGCTGGGGCGCGACGGCGCAAGGAGGCTTATAGATTCAAGCTGTTGAGCATGTTAGTATACTCATATGAGTCATCGCCTACAAGTATTGATTCCAGAAGAATTAGACGTACGGCTTCGCAAAATGGCGCAGCGCAGCCGCATGTCAAAAGGCCGTTGGGTTCGTCTGGCTCTGGAAAAGTCGCTGGAGCATTCGGAAGGTGATCGAACGGCGCTGCTGCGGCTGAAATCGTTGGCCGCCCCGACCTGCGACATTGGGAAGATGCTGAAAGAAATAGAAGCCGGCCGGTCATGAAGATCTTTCTGGACTCTAACATCCCGATGTATGCCGCTGGCGCCGGGCACCCCAACCGCGAGCCGGCCAGCCAGCTTCTCGAGCGGGTGCAAAAAAGGGAAGTGGAGGCGATTACGAGCACCGAGGTGTTGCAGGAGATCCTTTACCGGTACTCGGCGCTGGACCGCCTGGACCTGGCACGCGAAGTGTACGACCTGTTCGTCGAGATCTGTCCGGTCGTGGTACCGGTAACGCTGGCGGATACAGACCGCGCGCGCGATCTGCTTTGCAACACAAAGGGGATCTCTGCCCGGGATGCAGTCCACGCCGGCGTTATGTTGAATCACGGCGTGGAATGGATTGCGACCTTCGATAAGGGCTTCGACCATGTGGCCGGAATTCGCCGGTTGCAATTCGACTGAGCCGGCGCTTCTGCCGGCCAGACGGGGCGGTTACGGTCTCCGCTGGCGGCTGTTTTCCGCCGGCGGATAAATCCGGTAGTAGAGGAGTTGGCCGCCTTCGCCCTTGGCTGCGCCCTGGCTCATAAGATATAGGCCTACAAAAACCGCAGGCTTTCCGTTGGGCGCATGAAGATTGGTAACCGAGGGGTTGGCGAAGGCGGTGCTGCCCTTGTCGGTGACGATATGCAGTTCGTCGGCGTTGTGGGTCTGGTAGTCGTAGCAGAAGACGCGCCAGGAGCCAAAATCGCCGTGCGTGAGTTGGCCCTCGTTCAGGCCAAGCTGGAATCCCTTGTAATAGAGAGCGTCGCGGTCGCCGATGTTGCCTTGGACTCCCCAGGCCAGGATGGCGTTATCGACCTGGGGCTGAGGGCTGGTCTGCCAGGAGACGAAGTTCGTAAGCGTGCCGCGCTGCTGGCGGTCGTTCTGGCAATTGTCGAAATAGTGCGCCCCGACGTCGAGCGAGGAATGATCGATATCGGGCGCGAGTGTGGCGGAATAAATGCTGGGGGTGCCTTCGGCGCAGGTGGAAAGCGTCATGGGGGCATCGAAAGTGCGGGCGGAAGTGGCGGAGAAGAGATTGGCGCGGCTGGTGTAGTAATTGAAGCGCAAGTGATTCTTGGGGGTCTGCTCCCAGGCCGTGATATAAGCGCCGTTGTTGAGGGCGGTAATGTAGGGCTGGGAGGCGTTGCCGCCGAGATCCGCCTGGAAGGTCCAGTTCATAAGGTCGGTGGAGGCGCTGACGCTGACGTGAAAGAGGCTGTCGGTGGCCAACTGGGTGTGGTAGATGGCCAGGTAGCCTCCGGCGGGATCTTCGATGACCTTTGCCGTATCCATGGAGCGCCCGGCGCTGTCGTGGGCGGAGTAGCGGTGGAAATCGGAGTGGACGACGTCCTGCACCAGGGCCTCGAATTCGCCGCGGACGGCGTCGCTAGGGGCAGATGCCAGGACTTCCCTGCCCCCGGAAGCCGCCCACAGGAAAAGTGCAAGGCCGGATGCGATAGCCGGCGCGATCAGGGCTGTGGTTTTGGCTGGAGGAACCATATTGAAGGACATTATGCCACCGGTTTGCCTCGCTCGTGAAGCGAAACTTGGGTATTGGTTACGGGTGTACCTGTTATGGGTGCACCTGTGGCATGGGAAGCGCGGCGATGGTGTGGCGATTGGCGGGCAATTCTGTCTGCGGGGCAGTAAAGCACGTGCAAAAGGCGGGGAGTTGGTAGAATTAGCGACCATAAGGCGGTATTTGTCAAAATTAGCCTTGAAATCTCCGTGTAACAGTGGTATAAAACATTTGTGATCAAACCTGTTTTCTCGATATCGCCAAATCCGACGTGCATGTACCAAACGTCTTCTATTCGCGGGGCGCTGGCGAAAATCCGGTTTGCAATCGACGCCCGGCAGGGCCTTTCCTGCATTCTGGGCGACGTGGGGATCGGGAAAAGCAGCCTGTTGCGCTTCATTCAAGCGGAATACTCGGCCGATGAGAACGGTCTGACGACCTTACTCACTACAGGCAAGTTCCCTTCCCCGTTCGCCTTCTTGAAAAAAATTACCGGGGATTTCGGCCTCAGCCCAAGGCGTTCCATGATGGCGCAATTGGAGGCCTTCGAAGCGTTTCTGATCGATCAGCACAAGGCCTCCAAGAAAGTGATTGTGTTTGTGGACGAGGCCCAATTGCTGGACGCGGAGTGCCTGGAACTGGTTCGCACCATTCTCAACTTCGAAACTCACACCGAAAAGCTGGTGCAATTGGTGCTGGCCGGCCAGTTGGATTTGAGGGTCCGGCTGCTGCAGAAGAAACACAAGGCGCTGCGCTCCAGGATTTTCGCGCCGGTCATTTTGAACGCCATGGACCACGAGGAGACGGGATCCATGATCCAGCACCGCTGCGACTATTGGCAGGTTTCCAATCCGTTCACCGCCAAGGCGGTAGACGAAATCTACCAGCTTACCGACGGCGTTCCGCGGTACGTCTTGCAGCTTTGCGCGATCTCGCTTCAGATGGCTTCGGCGCTAGGCGAGCGCAAGGTGGATGAGGACCTGGTGGTCTCGGCCAGCCGCGAGCTGTCGCTAGGGCTTGAGGACACGGGCGAAGAAGCTGGCGTTTCAACCCAGGAGACGGCGTGAGCGACGCGAAACCGAAACGCCGGATTGTGAGCTTTGCCGATATCGCCGCGCGTGCGCCGGCCGCCATCAAGGAACCTAAAAAGGAGGAGCCTCCGGCTGCCGAGCTTAAGCGGGTGACCTACGCCGACCTGGTGGCGCTATCTAAGCGTCCGGAGGATTTCGCCGAGGCGGAGGCTGAGGTTGCGCCACAGGAAGCAACAGGTATACCTGTTTCGCCTACACCTGATAAGGGAGCACCCACAAGCAGTCAGATCGATATAGGTACACCTGAAGTGGGTAGACCTCCACAGGGACTACCTTATAGGAGTGCACCCGAAGCAGGTTCATCACGCAAGTTGGGTATACCCGAGTTAGGAGTACCCGGAATAGGTATCCCTCAACCGGGTATACCCCATAATGGCGCGCTTGCTCCTTCTGCCGCTTCCCGCGGCTTCCGGCAGATTCATCAAGCCGTACTTGCCCAGGATGGGCACTCTTTAGGCGAACAGGCCGTCTATAACGCCCTTTGGAATAATGCTCAGCCCCACAACGACGAAGGCAGGATCATTTCCATCGGTTATCGGCCTTTGAGCCGGGTTTGCGGCCTTACGGTGAACAACTGCAAGGCGAATTTGCGGGGGTTGGTGCGGAAGTTGGCGATCGCGGAGGAGTCCGGTTATACCCACGCGACTTCGCGAACCTATCTGGTCTACAGCTTTGGAGCTATTCTGAAGCGCCGGCGGGCGGCGGGGCTGACGCACTATATACGCACGAAGGGAGTGGTCTTTGTAGACCCGATTTCGGGCGCGGAAATCAATGGGGGTGGCCCGTGCAGTGTGCCCCGTGGGCCGTCGAATTCGGGTATACCCGGTCAGGCGACACCCGAAGCGATCACAGGTGTACCTCAAGGCGGTGCACCCGAAGCGGCAAGAGGTGCACCT
>Ga0181517_10003330_pt1 | contig 15372 bp, 12 predicted proteins | sample PEATcosm2014_Bin_31_FD_119748 | JGI IMG/M metagenome (GOLD analysis project Ga0181517, IMG submission 119748) | Peatland microbial communities from MTU Mesocosm Facility, Houghton, MI, USA - PEATcosm2014_Bin01_30_metaG | ecosystem: Environmental > Terrestrial > Soil > Wetlands > Peat | place... | reverse complement strand
TTCGTGGTCGCCTACTCTTTGGCGATGCTCGCCGGCGTCATCCCGGTGCACCACTTCAAGTGGATCCTGTCGCCCTGCCTGCTCGTCGCCTACGGCTGGTACGTGTGGCGCACGGTGGGCGGCGGCGGCGAGCTCGAGGGCGAGACCAAGCCGCTCTACTTCCACCGCCATCCGGTCATGCCGCACCGCCGGCGCATCATCTTGCAGGTCGTGGTGGCGACGCTCGGCATCATCATCGGGGCGCGCTTCTTCGTGGGCCAGGTGCAGCACGTGAGCTCCACGCTGGGGCTCGACCCGCTGATCGTGTCGCTCATCCTGAGCCCGCTCGCCACCGAGCTGCCCGAGAAGTTCAACTCGGTGATCTGGGTGCGCCAGGGCAAGGACACGCTGGCGCTGGGCAACATCACGGGCGCGATGGTGTTCCAGAGCACGTTCCCGGTGTCGATCGGGCTGATCTTCACGTCGTGGGAGCTCACGCGCACAGGCCTGATCAGCGGGGTGCTCGCCCTGGTCTCGGGCTCGGTCTTCTACCTGCAGTTACGCATCAGACACAAGCTGACCTGGTTCACCTTGGCCGGCGCGGGCTCGATGTACGCGATCTACCTGGTCTACGTGATCTTCATCGCCAAGGCCTGACGAAGCACCGGCGCGGGGTGACTACTGCGTGACCCAGATGGTGACCGTGCTGCCGGCCGGCGCGGTGCCGCTGCTGGGATCCTGCTTGAAGACGTACCCCGAACCGAGGCTGCTCGGGCCCTTCTTGAGCGCCACCACGAAGCCGTCGCTGGTGAGGATCTGCTCGGCCTGAGTCTGCGGCATGGTGACCACGCTGGGCACCGCTGTGGGCGTGCCACCGGGCGACGGCGAGACGGTGGGCGTAGGCGTGCCCGTGCTGATCAAAAACGAGACGGTGCTGCCCTTGGCGACGCGCACGTTGGCCGACGGGCTCTGGCTGACCACCTGGCCGACCGGCACCGAGCTGCTCGTCGTCTGCCCGATCGTGCCCACCAGCAGACCGTCGTTCACGATCGCGGCGGACGCCTGGTTCTGGTCGAGTCCCGACAGGTCGGGCACGACGATCTGCGGCTGGCCACGGCTCACCCAGTAGGCGATGGTGTCGCCGCGCGTGACCGTGACTCCCGGCTGCGGGCTCTGCCTGTAGACCTCACCCCTGGGCACGGCCGTCGAGCTGCCCGTGTGCTCTTTCCCGACAAGGCCGTACTTGGCCAGGTAGGTCGCCACCGCCGTGGGCGTGAAACGCGTCAGGTCGGTGAGCGTCGTCGAGGCGGGGCCGCGGCTCACCCAGATGTCGACCGTGCCGCCCTTGACGAGCTTGGCGCCGCTCGCGGGCTGCTGGCGCGTGACGAGACCGACGCCGTACTGGTCGGAGTAGTCGTCGTGAGCCGTCACGGCAAAGCCGTCGGTGCGCAGCTGCGCGGTGGCGGCGGCCTGAGCCTGGCCCACGACCGAGGGCACACCGACGGTGGTGCTGCCGAAGAACGAGCGCCACACGAAGGCGCCGGCCACGGCGGCGATCACCAAGAAGACGACCAGCACGATCCAGGGCCACGGCGAGCGCTTGCGGCGGCGGGCGTCGCGCCCGTTGCTGCCGCGGCCGTTTGCGGCGGCGCTGCCCGCCGCCGCGCCCGCGCCGGCCGCCAGGCCGGCGCCCACGGCGGCTTTGGGGAGCACGCGCGTGGTGCCTTCGTTGCCGGCCGCCGGCGACTGTACGACGGTGCGTTCGAACGACGGGTCGTAGGCGGCGGCCAGCAGCGGTCCGCCGCTGCGCGCGGCCACGAGGTCGGCGCTGAACTCGGCCGCCGTGCGGTAGCGCAGGTCGGGGTCTTTGGCGAGCGCCTTGAGCACGATCTGGTTGAGCGAGTACGGCAGCCCGGGCACGAGCTCTACGGGCTCGGGCGGCTGTTCGTTCACGTGTTTCAGGGCCACGGTGACGGCGCTGTCGCCGTGGAAGGGCAGCGAGCCGGTGAGCATCTCGTAGACGACGACGCCCACCGAGTAGAGGTCGGTGCGCTCGTCGACGGGCTCGCCCTTGGCCTGCTCGGGCGCCAGGTACTGGGCGGTGCCCAGGATGGAGCCGGCCTCGGTCATCTGCGAGTCGTCGGCTTTGGCGATGCCGAAGTCGGTGACCTTCACCGCGCCGGCCGTGTCGATCAGGATGTTCTGCGACTTGATGTCGCGGTGCACGATGTGGACGGCGTGGGCCACCTGTACCGCGCCGAGCAGCTCGAGGGCTATGCGCACCGCCTCGCCGGGGCCGTAGCGGCCCTCGCGGCGGATGTGGTCTTTGAGCGTCTCGCCTTCGACGTACTCCATGACGATGTAGTACGTGCCGTCGACCGGACCCCAGTCGTAGATGTTGACGATATTGGGGTGGTTGATGCGGGCCGCGGCCTGGGCTTCGCGACGAAAGCGCTCGACGAACTGGGCGTCGCCGGCGTAGCGCTGCAGCAGCACCTTGACCGCCACGCGCCGACCGAGCGTCGAGTCCTCGGCAAGGTAGACGTCGGCCATGCCGCCCGCGCCGAGCTTGCGCAGCACGCGGTAGCGGCCGGCGATCACCTGTCCTTGTTCGAATCCGTCGGTCAAGAGCTCCTCGCTTTCAACTTACCACACCGGCCCATCGTCTCCTGCCCCGCCGCGCGCGCCGTTCACGGCAGCGCAGGCTGGGCCAGGGCCGTCTTGATGACCTGCGCGGCCAGCGGCGCGGCCACGTCGCCGCCGGTGAACTGCGTGTTCTCGATGGTCACCGCGACGGCGATCTTGGGGTCGTTGGCCGGCGCGAAGGCGATGAACCAGGCGACGTTGCTGTTGCCGCGCTGCGCCGTGCCGGTCTTGCCCGCCACCTGGATGCCCGACAGGGCGGCGGCGGTGCCGGTGCCGGCATTCACGACCTGCTGCATCATGACGTTCATGGTCTGCGCGGTGGCCGGCGTGGTGGCGGTCGTCCACAGGCTCGGCTGAGCGCGCTGCAGCACCGCCCCAGAGGGCGTCGTGACGCGCTGCACCAGGTAGGGCTTCATGACCCGGCCCGCGTCGGCCACGCCGGCGGCCACCAGCGCCATCTGCAGCGGCGTGGCCAGCACGTTCTCTTGCCCGACGGCCGCCCAGGCCACGTCGAGCGGGTTCATGGCGGCGCTGCTCGACAGCAGCCGGGGGCCCTTGAAGCGGCCGCTCGGGTAGACCATGCCGCGGGGCAGCTCGAGCGGCGGCGTCTGATAGAAGCCGTAGGCGCGCATCTGCGCGATCAGCGCCTGCTGACCGATCAGCGTGCCCACCTTGGCGAAGGTCGTGTTGACCGAGTCGGTCAGGGCCTGGGTGAAGTCGTGGGTGCCGAAGACCTCGCCGTGGTAGTTGGTGACCTTGCCGCCGTCGATGGCGTAGCTGCCGGTGTCGTCGAAGCTCGTGGTCGGCGTGACCTTGCCCAGGTTGAGCGCGGCGGTGGCTGTCACCACCTTGAACGACGAGCCCGGCGGGTACAGCCCCTGCGTGACGCGCGACAGCAGCGGCGCGTCGGGGCTCTTGGAGAGGCGCGCGAAGCTCGTGTCGATCGTGGCCGCGTTGTAGCTGGGCGCCGAGGCGGCGGCGATGATCGCGCCGGTGCTGGGGTCGAGCGCCACGATGGCCCCGACCTGCGAGCCCAGGGCGCTCTGCGCCACCTTCTGCACGGCCGGCACGATGGTGAGCCGCACGTTGGCGCCCGGGCTGTGGCGGCCCAGCACCCTGTCGATCAGCCCCTGCGTGCCCAGGTCGGCGCCGCTCAGGTAGGCGTTCATCGACGACTCTATGCCGGTCAGCCCGTAGCGCACGCTGTCGTAGCCCACGATCTGCGGCGCGAGCGAGCCCTGGGGGTAGGTGCGCGAGTAAAAGCCCGAGTGCTGCGCGTCGCCCGCGATCGTCGAGCCGTCGAAGCCCTGGATGAGGCCGCGCTTGACGCGCAACTGCTGGGCGATCAGGCGGTGGTTCTGCGGGGCGCTCTGCAGGCTCTTGGCGTGGAAGACCTGGAGCCACACGAGGTTGGCCATGAGGGCGATCATGAGGATCGTCCCAACGACGAACATGCGGCTGATGGCGCGATTCATGCAGCCTCTCCTACGAGAGCTCGGCCAGGCGCAGCCGCTCGGTCGAGCTGCCGGCTTCGACCACCAGGCTGCGGTGCGACACCATGAGCAGCAGCGCGACCAGCACGAGGTTGGCGGTGAGCGAGCTGCCGCCGTAGCTCACGAAGGGCAGCGTGATGCCGGTCAGCGGAATAAGCCGCGTGACGCCGCCCACGATGATGAAGCTCTGCAGGCCGAAGACCGTGGCCAGGCCGGTCGCCAGCAGCTTGGAGAAACCGTCGGGGGCGTGCAGCGCGATGTGGTAGCCGCGCCACACGAAGAGCAGATAGAGCAGGATGAGGCCGACGCCGCCGATCAGGCCGAGCTCGTTGGCGATGGCGCTGAAGATGAAGTCGGTCTGCAGCTCGGGCACGGTGGGCACGTGGTTCGAGTAGAGCAGGTAGCCGCGGCCGAAGCCGGGCCCCACCAGGCCGCCGTCGGCGATGGCGAACAGCGACTGCAGGAGCTGGTAGCCGCTGGTCGCCGCCGTGTGCCAGGGGTCGAGCCAGATGGCGAAGCGTTCGTGCACGTGCGCGACGTACTGGTAGGCGCCGCCCGCCCCCACGGCGAACAGCACGGCGCCGGCGACCACGTAGGCGATCCGCGTGGTGGCCACGTAGAGCATGCCGATGAAGGTCGCCATGAACAGCAGCGACATGCCGAAATCTTTCATGAAGACCAGCATGAACAGCGACAGGACCCACATCACGAGCAGCGGCCCGAAGTACTTGAGGGGCGGCACCGGCACGCCCGCGAGGCGCGCGGTGGGCACCGACAGCATCTCCTTGTTCTGGTTCAGGTAGCCGGCCAGAAAAACGACGATGGCGATCTTGGCGAACTCGGATGGCTGGATCGAAAAGCCCGCGACGCGCACCCACAGCCGGGCGCCGTTGACGCTCGTGCCGCCCACGATGGTGACGGCCAGCAGCGCCAGGCCGAGGGCCCCGATGAGGTAGCGGTAGGTGTCGAGGCGGTGCACGTCGCGCACCACGAGCACGGTGGCCACGAAGAGCGCCACGCCGATCAGCAGCCACTCGCCCTGCTTCAAGGCGAGGGCCGGCGAGATGCGGTAGATCTCGGTGAGCCCGATCGCGGAGAGCAGCGCGGCGATGGGCACGAGGTAGGGATCGGCCTGCGCCAGGTAGCGGCGCTCGGCGACGTGGATCACGAGAAAAAGCACCAGGAAGATGACGCCGGTGACCACCGAGTCGCGGCGCAAGTCGTGAAAGCGCGCCGCGTAGACCGAGGCATAGGCGACGGTCGCCGCCACGCCGACCAGCGCGAGCAGCGCCAGTTCGACGTTGCGCCTGCTCACGGCACGGCCTGCGCCTGACGCGCCAGGGCCAGCGCCGCCGCCTTGCGGTGCAGGTCGTGCCGCTCGACCCGGGCACGCACGCTCGGCGCGACCGTGACGATCGGCATGGTGGTCTGCAGGTAGAGGTCGTTCAAGTCGATCCCGGCGACGCTCACGGGCAGGCCGCGGTAGACGCTCACCATGCCGTCGTGGTCGCCCACGAAATAGACGTCGCTGGCGACCGCGCCGGCGGCGGCGCAGAGCAGCAGCAGCAGCACGACCACCGTGGCGGCCAGCCACAGGTGGCGCCGGCGGCGGCGGCGCGGCGCGGGCGGCGCGGCGGCGCCGGCGAGGGGCGCGACTTCGTCTTCGACAGCGCCCACGGCGTCGGCAGCCGGCGCGCCCTCGTCGGTGGCCGCGGCGCCATCGTCGGTGCCCGTATCCTCATCGGCCTGCGCAGCGACGTCGCCTGGCGCCGTCGCGGTCGCGTCGGAGCCGGGCGCGGTCGCGTCGGGCGCGCTCGCGTCGGCGTCGGACGGAGTCTCCGCGGCGCCCGTCTGCTCGGCGCCGACCGCGGGCAGCGCGACGGTGGCGGCTTCGGCGCCGACCACGGGCAGCGCGACGGTGGCCGCCTCACCTGCCGACACGGCGTCGTCGGCCGCCTGGTCGAAGCGCAGCACGATGACCGTGATGTTGTCGTGGCCGCCCTCGTTCTTGGCTTCGCGGATGAGGCGCCGCGCCACCCGCAGCGGGTCGTCGACGGCGGCGAGCACGGCGGCGATAGTGAGCTCGGGGACCATGGAGTACAGGCCGTCGCTGCACAGCAGTAGGCCGTCGCCGGCGCGCAGCTCGACCTCGCCCCCGTCGACCTCGACGCGCGCTTCGGTGCCCAGCGCGCGGCTCAGGATGCTGCGCTGCGGGTGCGACAGGGCGCCCTCGCGGGTGAGGTGACCCTCGCGCACCATCTCACCGACCAGCGAGTGGTCGTCGGTGATCTGCTCGAGGGTCTCGTCGCGCCACAGGTAGAGCCGGCTGTCGCCGACGTGGGCGAACTCGAGCCGGTCGTCGCCGAGCAGCACGGCGGTGAGGGTGGTGCCCATGCCGGCGCGCGCCCGGTCGGAGCGCGACTCGTGGTAGACGCTTTCGTTGGCGGCCTGCGCGGCGTGGGCCAGCGTGGCGCCGGCGGCGAGGTCGGCGGCGAGTGTGTCGAGGGCCAGGTGCGAAGCGATCTCGCCGGCCTGGGCGCCGCCCATGCCGTCGGCCACGGCGACGAGCGGTAGCTCGTCGACGAAGGCGTCTTCGTTGCCCGACCTGTGAAGACCGATGTCGGTCAGCGCCGCGTGGCGGACGACGAGGGTCACGCTACGGTCACTCCTCGTAGCGGAAGATCGTCTCGCCGATACGCACTTCGGTGTCGAGCATGAGCTGCGCCTCGACCACCTCGCGGCCGTTGACGAACGTGCCGTTGGTGCTGCCCAGGTCTTCGACGAAGTGCAGCTGGCCGCGCGGCACGACGCGAGCGTGCGTCTGACTGACGAAGGGGTCGTCGAGCACCAGGTCGCTCGACGGCGAGCGGCCGATCATGATCCAGCCCTCGAGCTTGACGGTGGTGCCGGCGGCCAGCACGGGACTGGCCTCGACCACGAGACGCGGTTCGATGTGCGCCATGAGGTCGAGCGACTCGCCGGGCATGGTGCGGTCGGTCTGGCGCTGCTCGCGGCGCTGTCGGCGCTCGGAGGGCGAGGTCACGGGCACGGCCGGCTCGATCGCCGTGAGCGAAGCCGGGGGCGGCGCGGGCCCGCGGCCCGGTGGCGCCGGTCGCGCGTCGCCGCCGCCGGCGCGCACGTCGCGCACGGTGCGGCGCACGACGAAGAAGACGAAGAGGAACAGCAGCACCAGAAAGACGATCTTCAAGATGAAGAGCACGGTGTCTAGCACGGCCGGGTCTCGAAGCTCAGGCTGGTGGTGCCGAGCTGCAGCCGGTCGCCGTCGGCGAGCGCGACGCGTTTCACCCCCCGGCCGTTGACCAGGATGCCGTTGGTCGACTCGAGATCGACCACGACGTAGCCGTCGGCTTCGCGGCGCACTTCGGCGTGGCGCCGCGACACGTTGGGGTCGTTGATGACGACGTCGCACTGCCGGCTGCGGCCCAGCACGGTGGCCGGTCCGTCGAGGCGGTAGACGCGTTCGCCGCGCACCAGCACCGCGCACAGGCGCTGCGCGGGCGCGACCGGCGCGACCGGCGCGACCCCGGCGACCGGTGGTTGAAAGACGATGGTCTGTGAGAGGTTCGACGGCGGCGCTGTGGGCGTGACGACCAGGCCGGTGGGCGGCGGCGCCAGAGCGATGCCCGGCTCGGGGGTACCCTGCGCGCCCATGTGGGCGGCGATGCCGAACTCGCCCAGGGCGAGGTCGTCGTCGGAGTGCAGCGAGATGCGCGGGGCAGCGACGAGCGTCCAGCTTTCGCGGTTGGCGTAGGCCACCAGATAGCTCGCCAGGTCCTCGACCAGCGGGCCCTCGAACGAGCTGAGCTGTTCGTAGTCGGCCGGCGACAGGTAGACCTCGTACTCACTGGGCACATAGACCCGCGAGACGCTGACCGTCTTGTGGTCGCTCATCTCTTTGGCAAGCTTGTGCGCCAGCTCGACCGGCTGCACGCTCGACTTGAAGGCGCGACCGAACATGCCCTCGACCATCTTCTCCATGTGCTTCTCGATCGACTTGAGTACGTTCAAGCAACAGCTCCCCGCGACGTGTCGGCCCGTGTCAGGCTGCGACTGTTAAGCCTACCACAGGCTCTCACGCTTGGTCCCAGATAGGGTCGCCGTCGGGCACTGGGCCGCGGCGCTCGCCGGGCGTGACGGCGGCCAGCACCAGGCCGCTCACCACAGCCGCGACCACGACGTTGGCGAGCAGCTCGTGCGAGGCGGCCGGCAGCCGCCAGACCGTGACCGGCACGATCCAGCCCAGCAGGTAGAAGGCGCTGAACGCAAGCGACCACAGCCAGAGCCGGGCTTCGAGGCGCGCGCAGCGCAGCGCCACGGCCAGGGCCAGTGCCAGGCCGGCCCAGAGCGCCACCTGCAGCAGGCAGGGCCAGGTGAGCAGCGCGCGGGCGGCAGCCACCACCAGGGCGATCGGGTTGCCCTCGGTGCTCAGGTGCGCGGCCAGGTGCGCGGGCGCCTGGTAACCGGCAAAGGCCGAGCGCGCCGACGCCGAAAGGTCGACCACGAAGAAGGTGACGATCGCCGTCCAGCCGGCGGCCAGCGGAGCGCGGCGACGGCCCAGCGCGGCCGCCGCGCAGACCGCCAGCAGCGTGCCCGAGACCGGCACCAGGACGATGGCCAGCACGGGCCACACGGCGAGCAGCGGACGCCGGCGAAACACGACGAACCCGGCCATGGCCACCGGCAGGTAGGCAAAGCCGGCCGACATCGACACGTTGAACAGAGGGAACGCGGCCAGGCCCAGCCAGAGGGCAAAGCCCACGCGCGGCACGACGAACCAGAGCACCGCCACCGCCGCGGCGAGGGGCAGCGTCCAGCTTTGCGGGTAGGCCGGCAGGTGGGCGAGCAGGCCCGCCAGACCCACTCCGGCAAGCGCCGCGCCGAGACCGCGGTCGGCCACCACGCGCAGGCGACCCAGGGGCGCCAGCAGGCGCTGCGGGCGCAGCCGCCGGCCGCCGTCGAGGCGGCCGGACAGCGCCCGCAGCGCGTCGGCCATCTCGCCGGCCGCGGGCCGCTCGTCGGCGTTCGTGGCGCAAGCGGCGGACACCACGTCGGAAAGCTCGCGGGGCAGGTCGGGGCGCACCGTCTCGAGGGGCGCGATGCGCCCGGCGAGGATGTTGCCGACGGTCTCGCCGGCGGTCGCGCCACGCACCGGGTTGCCGCCGGCGAGCAGCTCGTAGAGCAGCACGCCGGCCGAGTAGACGTCGGTCGCAGACCCCACGCGCCGGCCGGCGGCCTGCTCGGGCGACATGTAGGCCACGGTGCCGAGCATCTCGCCTTCGGCGGTCATGGTGTCGGCGCCGGCCAGGTGGGCGATGCCGAAGTCCATGACCTTCAGGACGCCGCGCTCGTCGATCATCACGTTCTGCGGTTTGACGTCGCGGTGCACGATGCCCTTGGTGTGGGCGTAGGCGAGGGCGTCACACAGCTGGACGGCGGCGGCCACCGCTTCGTCGTCGCCGAGCTCGCCGGCCAGCTCGGCGAGCGACTGGCCGCGCACGAGCTCCCAGACCAGAAAGCTGCGCCGGCCGTCGGAGAAGAAGTCGAGCAGGGCGACGATGCCGGGGTGGTCGAGGGCGCGCGCCGCTTCGACTTCGCGCACCACGCGGCCGGCCACGGCGCCGCGCTCGTCGACGACCTTGAGGGCGACGTCGGCGGTGGTCTCGAGGTCGTAGGCCTCGTAGACGTCGGCCGAGCCGCCCGAGCCGATCCTGGCGACGATCTCGTAGCGGTCACGCCAGTCGGTGTAGACGGGCGTGCGGTCATATGACGAGGCGGGCACTGGCTGACGGGCCTCCAAATCGGAGTCAGTATCGGACGTCGCTTGTCGGCGTCCTGACACATCTATTCGCTATGGTATAGTCTTCACCCTGTTCGGGGTCCTTGAGGGCGAGTGGTGAAACTGGCAGACACGCTAGGTTCAGGACCTAGTGCTCGAAAGAGCTTGCGGGTTCAAATCCCGCCTCGCCCACCATCTCTTCGGCCAGGGAGACACCAGTGTCGTTCTTCGATGATGACGCAGAGGTAACTCAGGTCACGGCGCCCACACCTCGCCCGCGTCGCAAACGCAACCGTTCGCGTCTTCGCATTCAGCGCCTGGTCATCGCCCTGGTGGCCCTCTTCATCCTGGTCTTCGTGCTGGCCCTCGTCATCCGTTCGTGCCAGCAGAACGCCAAAGAGGCGACCTACCGCTCGTATTTCACCCAGGTCCAGCAGGTCGAAAGCGACGCCACCAACAAGGTCGGCAAGCCCATCGCCGCGCTGCTGGCCGATCCCACCAAGTTCGGTCGCGCGCAGCTCGAACGCCAGCTCGACACACTGGTCACCACCCAGAACGAGATCAGCACGCGCACCGCGCGCATCAACCCGCCCGGCAAGCTCAAAGACCTGCACCAGATCCTGGTGCAGGGCCAGCAGGTGCGTCTCGCCGGCGTGCAGCAGGTGCGCGCCGGACTGCTCGCCGCCCTCACCGGCAAGGGTCTGCACGCCACGGCGCGCAAGCTGGCCGCGCTGTCGGGTTACTTCACCGGCCCCGACGTCTACTACAACCAGCTCTACCGCACGCAGGCGCAGAAGGTCGTGACCGACGACGGCGTCACCAACGTGGCGGTGCCCGAGGTCGGCTACTTCGCCAACGCCGCGGTGTTCTCGCCGACCACCCTGAGCGCGGCGCTGTCGACCGTGTCGTCGTCGGCCAAGCTGAGCGGCGTGCACGGCGTGGCTCTGGGCGGGGTGGCCATCAAGAGCAACGGCACCTCCGTCACCCTGAGGGCGGGCACCTCGACACGCTTCACGGCCTCGGTCGGCGTGCTCGTGCTCGTCACGGTGCAGAATCAGGGCACCGTCACCGAGACTAACGTGCCGGTCAAGGTCACCTGGTCGGGGCCCGCGGGCAGCACGGCACAGATCTTCACGGCCAACATCCCCTCCATCGCCCCCGGCGCCAAGCAGACGGCCAGCGTGTCCGGCCTCAACATACCGTCCACGGACATCACCAAGTCGTCGACCCTCAAGGTCGAAGCCGGCCCCGTGCCCGGCGAAAAGGTGCTCAGCAACAACCACGCCACCTTCACGATCGTCCCGGTCCTCAAGTAAAGGCCCATGCAGAGCTTGCGTGACATCGCCCCCTATCTGGCGCTCGGCGCCGCCGTGCTCGGCGTCGTCGTGCTCATCCTTCTCGTGCGCGTCATGGTCGGCCAGCGCCACCTGCGGCAGGCGCAGCTCGCCGTGCTCGGCGGCCACGGCGAGCGCGACCTCGTCCTGCACGCCCAGGACCTCGAAGAACAGGTGCGCAACCTGCGCGAAGCGGTGCGCGGCCTCGACGGCCTGCTGGCCAGTCACAAGCTCGAGCTCGACCGCGCCTTCACCCACCGCGCCATCGTGCGCTACGACGCCTTCCGCGACATCGGCGGCGAGCAGAGCGCCTCGATCGCCTTGCTCGACAACACCGCCTCGGGCCTCGTCATCAGCATGATCCACTCGCGCGACTACGCCCGCATCTACGTCAAACAGCTGCGCCGCTCGGTGCCCGACCGCACCCTGTCGCCCGAAGAGGCCGAGGTCGTCGAGCAGGCCCTCATAGGCTGGAGCGCCAAGCCGGCCGCGCTCAACGTGCGGGCCGCCGAAGCCATCAAGACGGCCGGCGCCGCCGCGCCGGACGAGCGCGCCGCCGCCGCGCCGGACGAGCGCGCCGCCGCGCCCGCAGGCCGGCCCGCGAGCCCGGCGCCGGCCGACAGAGCGCCGAGCCCACGGCCCGACGACGACCTGTCCGAGCCCTGGGGACCCGCATGACCGACACCGCCTCGCAGCCGATCGCCTTTCTGGGGCCCGAGGGCACCTTCAGCGAAGAGGCGCTGCTGGGCAACATGCCGGCCGGCGCCTACCACCCGTTCCCCTACCCGTCTATCCGCGAGGTGCTCAAGGCGGTACAGGCGGGCGACGCTCCACTGGGCATCGTGCCCATCGAGAACTCGATCGAGGGCTCGGTGGTCCTCACCCTCGACAGCCTGGCCTTTGGCTTCGACGACCTGCACATCGTGCGCGAGGTCACCTGGCAGGTACACCAGCAGCTCATCGCCCGCCACCCGGTCGACTTCGCCCGCGTCACCAAGATCGTCAGCATCCCGCACGCCTACGGCCAGTGCCGCGAGTTCATTCGCGAGCACCTGGACGGCGTCGAGCACGAGCCCACCGACTCGACCGCCGAAGCCGTGCGCCGCGTGAGCCGCGTCGAACGCCCCTGGGTGGCCATCGGCACCCGCCTGGCGGCCGAGATGTACGAGTGCGTGGTGGTCGCCCCCGACGTCGACGACGCCCCCGACAACCGCACGCGCTTCGTGTTCGTGAGCCGCGACGAAGCGCCACAGGGCGAGCCCGCCGAGGGCGCCGGCGGCATCGACACCGCCTTCAAGACGAGCATCGTGTGCGGCATCTCCCAGGACCAGCCGGGCAGCCTGCTCATGATCCTCTCCGAGTTCGCCTACCGCTACGTCAACTTGACGAAGGTCGAATCGCGCCCCTCAAAGCAGGGCCTCGGCGACTACATCTTCTTCATCGACATGGTGGGCCGGGCGACCGACCCGCCCATCGCGCAAGCGCTTTCGTGCCTGGGCTGCAAACTCTCCTGGCTGAAGGTGCTGGGCTCCTACCCAAGCTAGCCGCGGGGCCGTCTCAAATGGCCCGCCTGAACCCGTTCCGCCGCCACATGCTCATTCTGCGCTTCGACGCGGGCGGCCTGCTCGAGGCGTTCCTCGTGTCGGCGGTCACGGCCCTGCTCGTGATGCGCTTCGCACTCGCCGTGGCCGGCTACCCGACTGTCGGCGGCGGCCACCTGCACATCGCCCACATGCTCTGGGGCGGCCTCGGCATGATGGCCGCCGTCGTCATGCTGCTCGTCTCGGTGAGCCGGCTTTCGGCCGAGATCGCCGCCGTGCTCGGCGGCGCCGGCTTCGGCGTCTTCATCGACGAGCTCGGCAAGGTCATCAGCCGCGACAACGACTACTTCTTCCGGCCTACCGTGGCCCTCATCTACGTCATCTTCGTCGTGCTCGTGCTCGTCTTTCGACGCCTGGCCCGCACCACAGCGCGCTCGCCGGCGGCCAACCTGGCCAACGCCCTCGAGCTCACCAAAGAGGCCGTCATTCGCGACTTCGACGCAGACGAGAAGCGCCACGCGCTTTCGTTGCTCGCACGCTGCGACCCGGGCGACCCGCTGGTCGTGGCGCTCAGCGCCGCCCTGGAGCGCATCGAGCCGGCGCCGCCGGCCGTTCCGCACGGGGTGGTGCAGCTGCGCCGCTGGGGCGACCGGAGCTACCGCCGCCTCGCCCGGCAGGCCTGGTTCGGACGCCTGGTGGTGGCCGCCTTCGTGGCCGCCTCGCTGGTGTCCTTCGTGCAGGCCATCCGGCGGCTGGCCGAGCTCGCCGAGACCCCCGACGCCAGTCTCGACAGCGCCGCGCGCAACACCCTGCAGCTCGCCCGGGCGGGTTCGCTCGTGGCCTCGCTGACCGTGGGCGTGCTCGTCGTTGTGGGCATCGCCGTGCTGCGCCACTCGCGGCTCGACGCTTACCGCTGGTTTCTGCGGGCGACCCTCGTCTCGATCTTTCTGGGCCAGGTCTTCGCCTTCTATGTGGCCCAGCTCGAGGCCCTCATCGCACTGGCGATCAGCGTACTGTTCTGGGTCACTCTGCGGTATACAATCCATGAAGAAGAAGACATGATCGCCCAGCCCAGTCCCTAGCGATTTCGGAAGTGCCTGAGACTTTCAGATGAGCGCCGGAGGGTCGACATGACACGGGTGAAGGTCGAGATCCGCACCATGCGCAGAGGCGACGAGAGCATGTTGCTCTACTTAGCCGAAGAGACGCTCCAGCCCCTGGCCGCCGGCGCCGGCCACCCCGAACGCTACGACCCCGGCGACCTGCTCGCCCTGTTCGGCGAAGCTTCGGTGTTCGTGGCCGAGTCGGGCGGCGAGATCGCCGGCTACGTCGCCGTCGAGCGCGCCGCCGAGGCGCTCGAAGTGCGCTGCCTGTGCGTCAGCCCCGCCTTCGAAGCCCAAGCGGTGGCCCACCAGCTCATGGCCTGGGTCGAGGGCGTGGCCTTCTCTCTTCGCCTGGGCTGCCTTCGCGCCCTGGTCCCGGCCAGCGACGAGCGCTCGCAGCGCCTTTACCGCGGCCACGAGTTCGTGCCGTTGCCCCCGTTCGAAGAGCCCGAGACGATCGTGCTCGAAAAGCGCCTGCGGGCCGACTGAGGCGGCAACGCCCGCGAGGTCGGCAAGCCGCCCCGCGCCTTTCGTCCTAGTAGTGGATGTAGACCGTCTCGCCCACCCAGGACTGCCGGTAGGTCCAGTCGGCCACCCACATGGGCTCGCGCACGCAGCCGTGGCTGGCCGGGTACGGCGGCACCTCGGGGTAGCCGTGCATGGCGAAGTTGCCGTAGAAGTCCATGGTGCGCCACAGGGTGGCGGTGCCCAGCCAGGTGCTGGTCGAGGGCGCCTTGCGCAGAATGTGAAAGCGCCCGACCGGCGTGTTGCCGGTGCGCCCGGTCGAGACCGCGATGATGCCGTACGGCACGCCCTTCTTGACGACCATGAGGATCTGGCGCGTCTTGTCGATCTCGATGTGCGTGGCCGGCGACTTGTGCAGCGCCTTGATGATGCGGGCCGTGTCGAGCTTGCGCCAGTCGGCGGCGGCGAACACGTAGGTACGCGACAGGCCGTAGGCCTTCTGGAAGGCGACGATCGAGTCGCCGGCCTGGACCGACAGCGTCGACGACATGCCGGGCACGCGGAAGCGCAGCGCGGCGAGGCGGCTGAGCAGGACGCGCACGTACGGGCCCTTCGAACCGACGGCGATGCGCTTGAAGCCGGCGTGCAGGGTGGCCGTCTGCTGCGGCGCGGCGCCAAGGTCGCCGGCCGCGGCGGCCAGCACGTGCAGCGGGAAGGCGCCTATGCCGAAGGTGGGCGCCGCGAGCGTGAGCTTGCCGTTGGCGGCGTGGCCGTCGACGACCGCGACCTGCTTTGAGTGGTGGTAGACGGTGACGGTCACCTGGCCCGCGTAGCTCGCGGGCGCCACTGTGAAGAAGAGCTTCGTGTGGCCCCACGGCATGGTGGCGCCGGCGTGCCACGTGACCCTGGGAGCGACCAGCAGATCCGCCGGAGTGCTCGTCGTGCCGTCGGTCAGGACGACCGTGATCGCGCCGCCGCCCGTCGGCACGAAGGTGAGGCTGAAGGCGCCGTTTG
>Ga0181517_10003327_pt1 | contig 15376 bp, 10 predicted proteins | sample PEATcosm2014_Bin_31_FD_119748 | JGI IMG/M metagenome (GOLD analysis project Ga0181517, IMG submission 119748) | Peatland microbial communities from MTU Mesocosm Facility, Houghton, MI, USA - PEATcosm2014_Bin01_30_metaG | ecosystem: Environmental > Terrestrial > Soil > Wetlands > Peat | place... | reverse complement strand
GCGCTCATGCCGATGATGGTCGGCTTGCATTTCTCCGCCGCGGCCATGAATTTATCCAAACTCTGATCGACGCCGATGTCGTGCAGCTCAAAGCCTGCACCCTCGGCCATCATGCCCACCAGGTTCTTGCCGATATCGTGCAGGTCGCCGCGCACAGTGCCCATGAGCAGAACGCCCTTGGGTTTGGTGCCGCTTCCTTTCGCGGTCAAGAGCGGTTTGAGCACGCCCATGCCTGCCTTCATGGCGCGGGCTGCAATGAGGACTTCAGGAACGTAGAGGACGTTATGTTTGAAGTCTTCACCGACCACGCTCATGCCCGCGATCAATCCCTCGTTGAGGACTTCCTGCGCAGTCCGCCCCTCGGCGAGAGCTTCTTTGGTAAGACGCTCGACTTCGGGGGCGTTCCCCTCGTAAAGGAACTGATTCATCAGGGCATAATCAGGCACGAATCCACTCCTTAACGGCGCTTCTAAACCGCAGTCGGCACGCGCTTCCTGTTGAACTCTTCAAGGGCCTCAAGCATGGCCAGGATATTCTCGCGCGGCATTCCCGGGCTGGTGCCTCCGCCTACCGAGAGAATGATGCCTTCGCCGCCGGAACCCTCAAGCACCTCGAGTGTTTCGTCCTTCACTTCCTCCGGCGTTCCGCGAACCGCAACCTCAAGCGGGTTCACGTTGCCCATCAGGCACATGCGGTCGCCGACGCGGCGCTTTACTTCGGTGATGTGCTTCTGCTTGCCCCAATTGAGAACATTGAATCCTGCATCGGGCAGATGATCGAGGCAGGCATCGACTTCCGCGTCGTTGTGATAGACCTTGACCCAGTCCTTTGGGAACGCGTCGCAGATGCGCTTCAGGTAGGGATGCGCAAACTCCAGGTAATGCTCCTCATTGATGAAACCGACGATATCGTCGAGGATGAAAATGCTCTCGACGCCGTCGCCCATGACCTTCTGCTGAGCTTTGAGCCAGTCGATGACCACGCGCGTGCAGAGGTCGATCAGCTTGTGCGCGCCTTTGGGATCTTCGACCAGGTCAATCATGAAGTGGGTTGTTCCGCGCACAAATCCGGCGGTGCAGAGCGGACCGCGCGAAGTGACCATGGGAAGGATGTAGCCGGCATCGAGGATGCGTTGGCGGGCCATGCCGATGCGGTGCAGGGTGAGGCCGGCAAAGGCGTCTGCTTCGACTTCGTATTCGGGAAAGTTGTCGATATCTTCGAGTCGATAGAGGGTGTGATATTCGCTGGGGGTATTGTCCTGCCAGAATTTGATCTTGGCGCCCAGCACGGAGGGCTCGGCCGCCATACCGTATTCCATCCACCACGAAGGGACAAAGATGATGTCAGGGAACTCCTGCATGATCTTCAGATTGGATTGAAACCAGAGTTCCGGATTGAGGAAGTAGTCCATATGCTTGATGCCAAGGTAGCCGGGAATCCATGGGCTATCGACGATCAGCGCCATCGGAATCTTGTCGAGCTTCTCGCGGCGCGCCGCTCGTTTGAACGTTTCCCATTGTTCGGGCCGCATGTTTTTGCCTCCGGGTCGCCCTGGGGATATAGGACCATGAACAGATCGGTCCTGCCGACTAAATCGACTTACCTTCAATGGTCGGAATCATACGGTATGGGCGACAACACACACAACAGGATTTGCTGTTGTCTGTCGGCGAATTGCCGCGATGGATCGACCTGACCGATGGCACGACGCAACCCAAGAGAGCAACGCACAACTCTCATGACTCTTCAGAGGCTTCAACGAGGCGCTCTGTTCTTATCCTCGATCAGGGAGTCGTGATCCGGGTTCAGGGTCCCGGATTCAGGAGCCGATTCAGTTCGGCCATCACTTGGAATGCATTGGCGATATAGACGACGTCGGCTTTGCCGCGCGCCCAACCGCAATTGGGGTCGAGGTTGATGGCGCGGCGCTCGGAGATGAAGCGCCAGCCCACGACATGCGGTTCCTCGCCGTAGCAGCATGTGGAGAGCCCCTTGCGATGCCGCGGCGTGGCGCCCGTCTGGCCGATTTGATTGAGGTGGGTGAGGAAGGGAAGCACCTGCTGGTTCTCGCCCGTCTGATCGACCAACGATTTGCTGCTGCCAAGCGATGCTCCGGAACCGCGCAGAAATCCAAGAATCAGGTCAGCGGCTTCAGTGACGTGCGTCTGGCCGTCCGGCTGTTTTTTCGTCCATCCTGCGCCCGCTACGAAAAGCAGTTTGGCATCGGGGCGGATGGTCTGCGCGCCATGCGATGGAGCGCGAAGACCGCTCACCTCGGTGCGGGGCTGCGGTAATTGAACGGCGACCAGCTCAACCTGAGCGGGTGCGGGATCCCCGGCGAATGCCGCGTGTGTACCGGAGTCGAGCAGCAGGAACCAGGGCCGCGCATCGCGGCTGAGGACGGCCTCGACCCGCTGGCGATAGAACCAGCGGCTCGCTTCGATGGTTGTGGTGCCGGCAAGCGCCGTAACATGCGTGTCGATGACTCCGCCCAGTCGATGAGCAATGCCTGCGGCTACGCGCGCAAAGCGGGAACTACCGGGAGCCAGGACGATGGTGGCCTGCGCAGCGCGGCAAAGCGCCTCGCAGGCCGCGGCGTCGGTGGAGTAGCGCGGCTGACCGAATGATTCCCCAGAGACGCCGAGGAGGCGCGCGCCTGCGGAGGAGACTGCCGCAGCCGCGGATTGAGCGTCAACGGCCACGATGCCGATGGCGAGGGGCGCTCCAAGGCGGGCGGCCAACTCGATTCCGGCGGAGAGGGCCTCAAGCGAGGCCCGGGTGAGCACCGCTCCAGAATCGGCTTCGGTCTCGCTGCTCAGGGCTGTATGCGTGAGTACGAGTATCGATTCCATCATTCCGCTCCAATCCATGCGGCCAACTCGGCTGCGATTTCGTGGGGCGTCAGATCTTTCACCACGCGGGTGGTGCGCTGCTGTTTGGGCAGAGCGACGGAGATGTAATGAAGACCGTTGGCTTCGAGGCTTGCGGGCGTGGCCTTTTGCAGCGCGGGCATGATGGCGCGCATGTTGGCCATGCCGATCTGCGGATTGTTGCGCGGCTCGGCAAGGTTGCCGGTAGCCCAGCCCAGGACCGCGGGCGTTCCCGCGCAGACTGAGACCTGATGCTTGCCGCCCTCGACGCGTTCCAGGACTTCAAACGAGCCATCGTCGCGGAGTTCGATCTGGTCGACGCCCTGGAACTGATCGGTAATGCCGAGACGCTCACCAACAAGTTGCAGCGTGATGCCCGCGCCACGCGTCGCGGACTCCCATCCGCCAAAGAGCAGGAGCCGTTCGCGATCGAGGCCGGGCAGCGCGGCGATGGTCTCAGCAAGGACGGCCGCGGTTGAGTGCGCATCCGGAAAGCCGCCGATAAGGCCGTCGATAGGAACCAGCTCGAACGCGACCTTCTGCGCCACGGTCATCATCACCTGCTGCAGCTTGGCCTTGGGGCCGAGCGAGACCAGCCAGAGCTTGCTGCCGGGATTCTTCGCGACCAGAGCGGCAGCCTCGTAGAGAGCACTGGCGGCCCAGGGATCGAGCACTGCGGGCAACGCCATCTCGTTTTTCAACGCCGGAGCACCGGGCCCGCCTGCCGGTTCCAATGTTTGCAGCGGATCGGGAACAATCCCGGCGCAGACGACGATGTGGAGTGCAGTTGCCATGTTTCTCCTGGGAGTTAGAAGCTCGGAGCCAAAATCAGTTTTCCGCCGAGTGCAGGCCGCCGGCGCCGGCGCGGAATTCAATGTTGCCGTGCTCGCCATCGGGCGAACGCGCGCAGTTCCAAAGGCATGCGCCGCAGTGGACGCACTTTTCCCGCTCAAATGCGGGTGGGCCGTCTTCTGCCAGAGTGAGAGCCTGGCCGGAACACATGGCGATGCAGGTCTTCTCCTCACAGGCAATGCACAGGCCTGCGTCGAGGACGACAACGTGATCGGCAAAGCCCGGCATGGCCTGAACCTTGCCGCCCATCAAGAGCGCATCCTGATGGGTCACCAGCACCTGGCCGTCGAAAGCAATCTCCGGCCAGCCGCGCGCCGAAAGCATGGCATCGTGCAGGGGCCGGCCTGTTTCCAAAGCGAGCAGCGCTCCGTTTTTCTTGTGGCCGCGGTGCGATCCATGGCGAATCTGGCGATGTGCCGGGGGAATATGCGCGGCCATGGACAGCCTGCCCCCGCTTAGCCCGGCCAAAGCCATCCCGGCCAGGCCACGCAACAAGCCGCCGTGAAATCCGTTGCGCGCGTTCGCGGCCTGGCGCGACCCACGCTCGACCCAACTCGCCAGCCGCCGAGATTCGTAGGTGGCAGCGAGATTTTCTTTTGTAAACGGTTTGCCGGCACGCAGCAGCTCCAGCACGGCCTCGCCGAGTTGCACGCCGGTGGTCCAGGCTTCATCCACACCGGAGCCGGTGAGCATGTTGGTGCTCCCCGAGCCTTCGCCGATGCGGGCATAGCCGTCGCCCGACAGGAACGGCTCGCCTTGTTTGCCCGACTCCTCCAGCGATTTCGCTCCCCATGACCGCAACGTGCCGTTCTTGAGGTGGGGCCACAGGGCCGGGTGCTGGATGTAATGCTGCAAGTATCGATACGCTGTGCGCTGCGGGTCGCCCATCCACGAGGGCACAAAGATGCCGACCGAGACCAGCCGCTCGGGGTGCACATAGAGGAAGCCGAAGATCTCCGGCTCAGGAAATCCGAGGGTGTGCCACACCATTCCCGGCTTGAGCGGCGAATCCTCAGGAAGCTCAATGACGAATTTCATCCCCAGCGCCCAATCGCGCCGCGCGTGGCCCCGCGGCATTCCAATCTGCGAGTCGATGGCACTGCTTACAGCGCCCACGGGCCCGTCGCCAACCACGGTCAGGCGCGCGCGGACATCCATCCCCTGCATGAAGCCGGCGTCGGGTTCGCCGGTGGGGCTTACTCCCTGGTCGGCGTGGCGAAGCCCTTCCACCGCATGGCCGGAAAAGATGGGCGCGCTCACGGGCGTTCCCGGCCAAATCTGCACCAGGCCGCTTTCCATTAACCGCGAGCCCACCCACTGGTTGAATTGACCGATGGAAAGCACCAGTCCCGGCTGCTTGTGGAGAAATGCAGGCGCCCATGGCAGCTCAAATGCGGAATTGCGCACTCCGAGCAGCGGGCCGGCGGCTCGCAACACCGCATCGCCAAGACGCAAGAGCGTGGAGCGCCGGCTGGCGCCTATGGGGTCGAGCAGGTAGAGCACCCGCTCCTCAAGGATCTCGGCGGCCATCGGGATATCGGCTGGATTCAGATCAGGAAAGCTGGCGCGAATGCCGCGGGCTCGCGTCACCACACCGCTCACCCCCGCAGAGAGGTTGTCGGCGCGCTCGTAGCAATGCACCTGCAGCGGCATTCCGGGCAGAGCGTGGCTCTCGAAGCAGGAATCTGTGGGGTTCTGATTCCATGCGCGGGTGAGCGTGGTCAGAAATCCGCCCATCGCCGGACCGAATCCGGCGCAGGCAATGTCGACCTCCATCGCCGGCCGCTCCATCTCAAGCGCGGACTGCTCCTGAGGTTGAGGGTCTGTGATCACGCCGACAGGGATCATGCCTTCTGGGATCATGCGGGATAGTCCAGAGCTTCCGGAATCATGACCTTGCTCACCGTCTCCGCCGCACGGTCCTTGGCCAGCCGCGAGCCGGTCAGGCACATGGTCAGCTTGTTCTGTAGGCGCAGGAACTCGCCGGCGCCGGCGCAATCCGCGCAGGGACCGGCCTTGATGGGATGACTGCCGTCCGCACCCAGAACATCGATGGCAAACCCCGAGATTCCAGGCATGGTCGCTTCGTATTCGTCCAGTTCGCCGGCCGTGAAGCAACGTTTGCTGCCGCACTCGTCCCAAGCCGGATGCTGGTTGTAGCCGAAGACCAGTTCGCCGCAGATGCGGGCGACCTCGCCGCTAGCCCGAGCAACCTGGGTGTGGCACAAGTCGGTGAAGAACTCCGCTGTGCCTTGAAGTTCTTCGCCAGCCTCCATGCTGTCGGCTGCGCGTGCCGCGAGCTCCAACAGATCCAGAATCTGGCAGCGCGATGCCAGCAGCCAGCACAGCGCATCGGCCATGGGGAAGGTCACGCCTTGCCGCTGGCCGTGATACAACTTGCCTCCTGCCGGGTCCGCAGACTTTTGCAGGTGCTTCAACGACCACAGCCACAAAGTCATCGCGGTGGCCAATGTGCAGGCGCCGGTTTCGGGATAGTCCGAAGCGATGCGCCGCATCTCCGAGGTCCAGGCACGGAATTGAGCCAGGAAGACCTCGTTGGTCATGGTCACACTCAACTGCCGGCGCTGCACAGCCTCAGGACCTTCGTAGGTCGCCTCCAACTGCGAATCCATCCACTTCGTGGCCAGAAACCCTGGACAATCTTCGGTGATGCCGTAACCACCCATCAGGCTCACGGCCTCGCGCATCATGTTGGTGCCGTGGCCGGTGTTCCACAGCTTCGTCGCAGGGCAAAGCACATTGGCTTGGGCGTCGAGCAAGACAAACCTGACCAGCGGATCGGTCTCCAACTCGTCTCTTCGCGCCGAGCCGGGCTTGAGTCTGAGCAACTCGATGGCCCGCTCTTCGCTTTCGCGCAGTGCCTTCATCTCCGCGCGCCCGCCCAGGACGCCGCGCGCCGAAAGAATCGCTTCCTTCTCTTTTTCCAGCGGGTCGAGCTCATCGAACAGCCGTGCCGCGGTGAAGCCGAGCGAAGCAGCCGCTTCACCCGTTGCCCAAATGTCCACCAGCCGGTGTAGCGCGTCTTCACGTTGCTGGATGCCCTGCTCATGCCGGATGGAGCCGGGTTTAATTCCCTCCGCGCCGCGAAACCGGCCTCGCTGGTAGCGAATGATGGGTTCCACCGCGGAGAGCAGCTTGGCCGCGGTCATCAATCCCACCGGCACCCGGGTGCGGCGGAAGACGGCTTCAATGATCTCGCCGTGATTGAAGTTGGGGACAATCACTCCGTCCTTCACTGAGTATCCGCCTACGATGCGGCTGGCCGGGACCCTAAGGTTGAAGATGGGATCTCCGGTAGACGAGAGCTGGTGAACCAGCTTTTTGGTCGGTGTTCCACGGTCAAAGATGCCCTCGTCCGTGTCTTCAAGGATGACGACACAACTTCCCTTGATGCGCGGATCGTCGGAGTTCACCGCGGCGGTGACAAAGTTGGCTGAGGCAATGTTGGTGATGAACCGGCCGCGCTTGTCCACCTGGAGCCATGGTTCCTCGTCATCGTTCCATTCGGCCACGCGAACCTTGCCGTTGAGCATTCCTGTATCGACACCCACGTAGGGAACCGGTTCGGTCAGCGCGAAGGCTCCGCGCCACGGCTTGCGGTCCTCACCGGGCTGCGGGGGCGCGCACAAGGCCATGTAATGGTGCGCCTGCTCCCGGGTTCCACGCTCGTGAATGGGTGAGAGGGATAGAAATCCCGCCACGCTGGCGGTAGCGGCGCCGCTGTCTACCCAGGCCAGTTCGAAGGCCATGAGGGAAAGCGCAAGGTTCTTCGGTCCGGCAATGAAGCCGCCTTCTTCCGGCTCCATGAAAACAGCCGTCAGCCCGGCGCGATCGTATTCATCCAGCATCGCGGCCTTTTCAGGCGTCCACTCGTGGGTGTTCCGCTGCCCTGAGGCCACCAGCCTTGCCACCGTTCCTCGTGCAACACCACGTGCCGTTTGCACCAGCATTTGCAGGTCAAACCGGTCGGCAAACCGCCATTGAATCTGGCGCACCGCGTCGCTGGGAAGAGACAGCATGACCTTCTGTCCCAATACTGGAGCTGTGCTCATTGGTTGATCCTCGAATCGCCGCCCCATTGTCGCCAAGTGCGGCGACAAAGATATGTGATCTGCGACACAATTTCAGCTCTCCGGTCTGCCGAGGCCAGGCCGAAGTTATCAAATCGATCCAGAATTGTCGCGCTAAAGCGTTTGTGATTGTGCTGTTTACAGAAACCTGGATGGCAAGTGGCGTGTTCTCGGGGGTCCCCGCAGACTCGGGGTGCCGGCGAGCGGTCGTGGCTCGGTGGGGTGAGGGGACGGGTCTTCGGCCGTGGGGCGGAAGAAGCGGCGACCCGGCGGAAAGGGCGCAACTAATCTGGAACGGCTTTAGCCTGGAACCGCTCTGAGGCCAACCGCAGATCAGACCCAGCCCAAGCTCATAACCTCACGAACGGGACCGTCACATCGGCTCGCGCTTCGATGGGCACTCCGTGCCTGGTTGCCGGAATGAAGCGATAGTGCTCCACCGCGGCCTTTGCCTTCTCGTCGGTACCGAACCCCAGCCCCCGCATCACGCGAACTTCTTTGGGTTCGCCATTGACTCCAACCACCATGGTCACCTTCGCGATTTCCACCATGGGATGCTTAACGAACGGGTTCACATAATCGGCGTCGACCGTATGAATCAGCACCGGCACCGTTGAGGGCTTCAGCTTTCCGTTCTTGTCAAGAAACTTGTCGTCAGGCGGAACAGGGAGATCTCTCTCCGCAATGACCACCTGCGGTGTCGTCTTGCTGCGGTCGGCAAAATACACCACGCGCACATCGATCCACACCGGGACCGGCTTCCCATTCAGTAGCCCTGGTTCAAAGGCTGATTGCTTTACCGCTTCAATGGCTCCCTGGTCGAAGAATTGGCCATGCGGATGGAGCAACTCGATGTGTTCCGGCTTGCCCTTTGCATCGATGACCATGGCCATTACGGTCATGCCTTCTATTTGTTTCGCCGGTACTCCCGAGGGATAGAGAGCGTAGACCGTCTTTACCAGCTTTGGCTCGCTCACCTCGGGTCCAACGTAATAGACCCCATCCTTGTCAGGGACCTGGTGATAGTGCCAGAACTTTGGCGTTGCATCCTGCGCGGAAAGGCCAGCGCTCGCCACGGCGAGCAGTAAAGACACTAAACCCCTATGCCCCATCCAATTCTCCTGTTCAGATTGTCGCGCTGCCTGTCTTTCTTCATTGTGCCTGATGCGGCGTAAGGGCGCATAAGCGTCAGCCTGCATGCCCCTTCAGCCGCGCGCCGGTGACTCTGGTTGTTCCGGATGCAGCCAGTCCGACGAGTGCTTCTCGATCGCAATTCTGACGAGCTGGCTGCGCGTCCGCACGCCCGCCTTGCGAAACAGTTCCTGAATCACTGCCTTCACCGAGCTTTCCGATGCATTGATCACTACGGCAATCTCTTTGTTTGTCAGCCCGTCCAGAATGCCCCGCATCACTTCGCTCTGCCTGGTGGTGAGGGTGCGCGCACGATCCGGGGCCCCTATGGGGGCAAGGCTCGCCGTGACAATCGCCCTGACGTCGTCCGAGTCCAGCCAGATGTCGCCGGCGGCAACGCGCTCGACCGCTATCAGCAGTTCATCGAGGGTCCCGTGCTTGAGGAAGATTCCCGAAGCCCCTGCCTTCATCACACTTACCGCGGAGGCGTCGGGCATCCCCGCGGTCACCATCAGCACCTTCGCCGATTCCTGGTGCCTCTTCAATTCGGCAATCAGGTCGCCCCCCTCCCCATCGCCCAGGTCGAAGTCCAGCAGGACCACGTCGGCTTGAATCTGCTCAAAAGCCCGCGCGGCTTCGGCCTTGCTTCCGCACTGGCCCACGACGCGATAGCCCGGCGCCGTGACCAGAAACCGGCCGAGGCTCTGGCGAAACAGGCTGTGGTCGTCGACAATCAGTATGCGGATTTCGTCCATTCCAATTCCTGACTGGCGGCGCTCGCCTGCGACAGCTCGACAATGAAGCACGCGCCCCCATCGATAGCCCTGTAGCGAAGCTCCCCTGCGAACGACCGCATGAACGCCCGCGACAGATAGAGCCCGAGCCCTGTTGCCTCGGCTTCGGCCTGGAACGGGCGAAACAGATGTTCGGGGTGCGCTACTCCGCCGCCAGTGTCGACCACCTCCACAATCACCTGTTCGCCCTCGCACCGCGCGCTGATCGACAACGATCGGATTTCTTGTGTTGAGAGCGCTCTCACGCTGTTGGCCACAATGTTGAGGAAAACCTGCATCAGGCTTGAACGGCTGGCCCAAACCAGTGGAAGTCCGGCCTCCACATTCCAATCCGCCACAATCTCCGCTTCATCCAGCTGGGGTGTCACCACGATCTTCAGCTCATCGAGCAGGACGCTCAGGTCCACTTCGCCCGCATCGCTCGCGCTCTGCCCGAGCTTCAGGTGGGCAATGCTTTCAAGCGTCCCCACCAGGCTACCCAGCGCTTCAAAGTCCTTGTTCGCCTCCATCGCATGGCTCCGCTTGAGGTTCAGATGCACCGCGCCGATCGCGCTGCAGATATTGCGAATCTCGTGGCTCAGGGCTCCGACCGCGATGCGCGAACCTTCGAGCAACTGGTGCAGCCCCGACTCCTCGTGCGCGCGCAGGTCGTCCGATCCATCGAGCACCATTGCCGCCAAGCGGGTCCCCGCGCTGGTCTTGTAGGTTGAGAAGCAGATATCGGCCAGGAACGCCTCGCCATCCTCCCGCTGGCCGCGCGCCTGCATCACCGCACACAAGTGCTGCTGCGCCGAATCCTGCATGGAGATATTCGTGAGCGCGGGCAGATACTTGTAGATGCTTTTTCCCGCCAGCTCACCCAACGGAACACCCAGCATCCGCTGCGTGGCCTCATTTGCCATCAACACCTGACCCTGCGCGTCCGCCGTCACAATCGCCAGGGGGCTGCTCTCGATCAGGATCTTGAGCTGCTGTTCGGCCTCCCGACGTGCGTCGCGCTCCGCTTCAATTGCATGCAGATTCTCGAGAGCCACTCTTCGGCTTTTGTTTACCTCACGAATAAAGAATCCTGCCCCAAGAAATGCCGCGAAGTACAGCACGTCTCTGGAGAGCCCCGTGCGCAGGCTCCATGCAAGGTCGCTGAACAGTTCGGCCAGCACTGTGCATACTACAGCCGTCGCGGCAATCCAAGCCCGCCCTCCCACGCTCCCCACCATGAGCATCGGGACCAGATAAAGGAATCCGAGCGGGATCTCCGCGATCACCAGCCAATCGACCACGGCAATCGCTGCAATCAGAACCACGGCTTTCATAAGGACCGATTGCCTCGACCCTGTGAAGAGTGCTCCGAACATAGTCACCTGCAATGATCCGCCACGAATCCACAATCAGCAAATGCTTGACTAGCCAAATGGTTGATTTCGCCGCAACATAAGCGATTCATATGGATTTTATGGGTAGGAAATGTTGAGTTTGTAGTCCTGCTATAAGGAATGCTGCAGTTTTGTCCAAAAGATAGCCTCAGGTGCACTCATGTCTGAATTACGATTACCGAAACAACCGGAATCTTCACATCTGATTGAGTCGGTTGCTGGAGCCGGTTGCATCCGATTCTGCCTACTTACCTACAGCCATTCACGTCAACATGGGCTCTGCTCAATTCTATGGACGAAAAGCCGGAGACATCGATTGCAAAAGCTGAAGTTCCTGCATAGAACAGTCCGCGGCCTTGGCGCCGTGGCTCTTCTGCTCGTCTCTCTCTTGCCAGCGGGCGCACAGCAGGCGCTGACCTGGGACCAGGTGAGGGCGAAATTTGAGGTTGCCAACCCGGTTTTGAAAGCGGATGCGGCCAGTGTGGAAGAGATGAAGGCCGAGGAGATCACAGCATTTCTCCGGCCGAACCCGCAGTTCTCCATCGGTGAGGATGGCACGCAGATCGCGTCGCACGCCGGGGTATGGCAGCCTCTCAAAGGTACTGACGTGGTACCCAACTTCAGCTACCTGCACGAGCGCGAGCATAAACGCGAACTGCGCCTGGAGAGCGCGAAGGAAGGCACGCAGATTGCTCAATCGGAGCACGAGGACCTTACCCGCACGTTGCTATTCACTCTGCGGGCGGCATTTGTGCAGACGCTGCAAGCCAAGTTCGTGCTGGACTTCGCCAAAGCGGACCTGGAGTACTGGGACAAGATCATCGACATCAGCCGGAGCCGGCTGAACGCCGGAGACATTGCGGAAATCGATTTCAAACGCATCGAGCTGCAGCGTGTGCAGTACGAGTCGGAGGTCGAAACAGCGATCGTGAACCTTCGCACCGCCAAGATTGTGCTGCTTCAATTGCTCAACGAACGCACGCCGGTAGACCAATTCGACGTCACCGGGCCGTTCGACTTCAGCGACGACCTGAAGCCGCTCGACGATTACCGTCAATCCGCGTTAGATGCGCGCCCCGATCTGCAGGCCGCGCTGGAGACGCTGCTGCAGTCTAAGACGAACCATAAACTCGCGGAGGCAAACGGTTCGACCGATCCAACCTTCGGAGCGTGGTACACCTACAACTCGTCGAATAACAACCCCAACGGCATTCAGACACTCGGCTTGAGCGTGACCATCCCCTTGCGCATCTTCGACAAGAACCAGGGCGAGAAGAAGCGGACTCTGATCGACATCGGCCGCAGCCAGGACCTGACCGAAGCGGCCCGCGCACAGGTGTTCTCCGATGTGGACTCTGCGTATGAAGTGGTGCGGAGCAACATCGCGCTGCTCAAGCCATACAAGCAGAAGTACAACAATGAGGCGACCGAGGTGCGCGACACGGTCAGCTATGCCTACATGCATGGAGGAGCGTCGCTGATGGACTTCCTGAATGCACAAAGCGACTATCGCCAGGTGCAGTTGGCCTATGCCCAACTGATTGGCGCTTATTTAACGGCGGCGGGGCAACTCAATCTTGCAGTCGGGCGCGAGGTGATTCCATGATGCGGCTTAAGAACTCCCATTCCGTTAGCTTCGTTTCGCCTGTCCTGTTGTTGACGGCCGGCCTGCTTCTGGGCGGCTGCAAGAAAGAGGAGAAGAGCGATGTGGCGACGCCTCAACCCCAGGTCGTCACCACCGGCGATATGGCCGATTTCTCCGTCGACAAGCCCGAGCAATATCCGCTCGTAAGCGCCGAGCCCTACACTGCGCGCGCAGAGCTCAGCGTGAACGGCACGGTCAATCCCGACATCGCCAGAGAGATCCCCGTCATCTCGCTTGCCAGCGGCCGGGTGGTCGACATCAAGGCGCGTCTCGACGACTACGTGAAAAAAGGCCAGTTGCTGCTGAAGATCCAGAGTCCTGACAGCACCGCTGCTTTCGATACGTACAAGAAGGCCGTCAACGACGAGCGCATGAACAACCTACAGTACATCCGCTCGCAGGATCTCTTCGCACACGGCGCGATCTCGAAGGCGATCCTCGAGCAGGCCGAAGACGCTGAGAAAGACGCCCAGGCCGACCTCAAGGCCGCTGAAGAAACACTTGAAACCATCGGCGTCGACAAGGACCACCCCTCGCCGGTCGTGCCTGTCTACGCGCCCATCTCGGGCGTCATCGTTCAGCAGAACGTTACCCAGGCCGCGGCCGCCGGTGTCACTTTCTCCGGCTCCGCAACCGCGTTCACCATCGCCGATCTTTCCTCTGTTTGGGTGATCTGCGATGTCTTCGAAAACGACATCCCTAAAATCGCCCTCGGCCAGGAAGCCAAGATCAAGCTGAATGCCTACCCGGACAGGGTGTTCATCGGGCATATCTCCGACATCGGTCCCGTGCTCGATCCCACCCTCCGCACCGCCAAGGTGCGGATTGAAGTTGCTAACCCCGGCATCTTCAAGGTCGGCATGTTTGTGACCGCGACGCTCCAGAGCAGGCAGGACCAGAAATTCGCCCAGGTTCCCGCACCCGCGGTGCTTCATCTCCATGATCGCGACTGGGTTTTTGAGCCCGCTCCCGGAAGCAAGTTCCGCCGCGTTGAAGTCAAGGCAGGCGAAATCGTCAACGGCAAGCAGACCATCCTTTCCGGCGTTCAGGTCGGGCAGCAGGTTGTTTCCAACGTTCTTCAACTCGAGACAACGCTGGAGAACCAATGATCCGAGGTCTGATTGATTTCGCACTCAAGAATCGGGCCATGATGCTGGCCGCGTCGGTGGTGCTGTTTGCCTGGGGTGTGCTTGCATTCCGCGGATTGCCGATTGAAGCCTATCCCGACGTCGCCAACAATTACGTACAGATCATCACGCAGTGGCCAGGCCGCAGTGCGGAAGAGATTGAGCGCCAGGTTACAGTTCCGGTCGAAATCCAGATGGCCGGCATGCCGCACCTGGTCCATCTGCGCTCGACGACGCTGGCAGGCCTCTCGAGCCTCATGCTCATCTTCGACGACGACTCGACCAGCGACATCAATCGGGAGCACACGCTGGAGCGCTTGAGCCAGGTGAACCTGCCAGCGAATCTGGTTCCGCAAATGGGAACAGACTGGAGCCCGGTCGGGCAGATTTTCTGGTACACGGTCGAGAGCAGCAACCCCTCCTTCGATGTGATGGAGAAGAAGTCGCTCGAGGATTGGGTGCTTGAGAAGTCGTTCAAGGGCGTAAAGGGCGTGGTGGATGTTTCAAGCTTCGGTGGACCGACCAAGGAATACCAGATCAAGCTGGACCCCGAAAAGCTGGTCGCTTATGGACTGTCGATAGGGCAAGTCGAGCAGCAGATCGCCAACAATAATACAAATGGCGGCGGCAGCTTTATCGAGCAGGGCGCGCAGCAAATCAATGTCCAGTCGCTCGGCCTGTTCAAAACCGTTCAGGATATCGAAAAGACGGTCATTAAGACGCAGAACGGCGCCGCCATCACGGTCGCGGACATTGCCACCGTATCGCAAGGAGCCAAGATTCGCCTCGGTCAGATCGGGAAGTCCATTCGGGGCGCAGACGGCAAGATTTACGACGACCCGGATACGGTGGAGGGAATTGTCCTGCTGCAAAAGGGCGCTGACTCGGACCCCGTTCTCCAGGGCATTCACAAGGAAGTGGATACCCTGAACAATGGGATCCTTCCCAAAGGCGTCAAGATTGTTTCATTTCTCGACCGGTCAAATCTGGTGGCCTACACCGTTGAGACGGTCGAGCACAACCTGACGGAAGGAATGATCCTGGTCGCGATCATCCTGTTCCTGTTTCTGGGCAACGTGCGCGGCGCGATTATCGTTACGCTGACCATTCCATTCGCGTTAATGTTCGCCTCGATTTGCCTCGACATCAGTCATATCCCGGCAAACCTGCTCTCCCTTGGCGCCCTGGACTTTGGCATGCTTGTCGATGGCTCGGTGGTGATGATCGAGAACATGGTGCGGCACCTCGCCAACAAGGAGGACAAGGCGCCGCCCATGCAAAAGATCGCAACCGCGGCCCACGAAGTGATGAAGCCGGTCTTCTTTGCGCGCGGCATCATCATCACGTCGTATCTTCCCATCTTTACTTTGAAAGCGGTTGAAGGGCGTCTCTTCAAGCCGATGGCCTGGACCGTCTGCTTTGCCCTGGTCGGTGCACTGGTCTTTGCTCTGCTCGTCGCTCCGGTGATGGCGAGCATCTTGTTCCGCAAGGGC
>Ga0181517_10003326_pt1 | contig 15382 bp, 14 predicted proteins | sample PEATcosm2014_Bin_31_FD_119748 | JGI IMG/M metagenome (GOLD analysis project Ga0181517, IMG submission 119748) | Peatland microbial communities from MTU Mesocosm Facility, Houghton, MI, USA - PEATcosm2014_Bin01_30_metaG | ecosystem: Environmental > Terrestrial > Soil > Wetlands > Peat | place... | reverse complement strand
GACGGCATGCCGCGCAGCGCCATCGCCACCGGCCTCGTCGATTACGTGTTGCCGCCGGCCGACATGCCCGCGTCAGTACGAATAGCGGGTTCGCGGACCTTTTTGGGCATCGCCGCCCTCTCGACCATTAGAACCGATCTGGCTTCGCGCGGCCTGAGGCGCGAACAGCACCCCGACTCCGTGCTCCCCTTGCGTCAACGGCCGGCTGCTGACTTGCGCGCAGTGCTGACGCCTGTGGGCGGATCTGATGGCTTGCTGTCGACGTCGGGGGTGCTGCGTCTCACCTGCGTCGGAAGCGGCAACACCTGCATCGCCAACCATAGAACCCGTACGTTTCCTTTGTCGGTCACGAGCAAACCGTTCAGGCACTCCCGCTTACGGCTCCGTCGGGAGCTCGCCTTGGCGCCCCCGGGACACTGCTGGGGAGTCTGACGATGGTCAGCCAGAACTCGTCGATCGAGCGCAGGACCTTGATGAACTGCGTCAGATCGACGGGCTTGGTGATGTAGCAGTTCGCATGAAGGTCGTAGCTGGCGAGGATGTCCTCGTCGGCGTTGCTCGTCGTGAGGACGACGACGGGAATGCGCTTCAACTCGTCGTCCGACTTGACTTCGGCCAGCACCTCGCGGCCGTCCTTGTTGGGGAGATTGAGGTCGAGCAGGATCAGCGACGGCCGCGGCGCGTCCGCGTACTTGCCGACGCGCCGCAGGAACGCCATGGCTTCGACGCCGTCGGACACGCGATGCAGGGTATTGCGCATCTTGCTCTCGAGCATCGCCTCTTTGGCAAGGCGGGCGTCGCCCTCGTTATCCTCGACCAAGAGGATATCTACCGGGCGGCCACTAGCCGCTGCGTCCATCGGTCTCTCCTTCCTCGCTGCTCCTGCTCTCTGCCTTTGGCAGCGTGAAACTGACCGTGGTGCCTTCCGCGACATCCGGCTGCAACCAGATCGTGCCTCCGTGACGCTCGACGATCCTCTTGCACAGCGCCAAACCTATGCCTGTGCCGGGATACTCCTGTCTGCCATGTAGCCTGCGGAAGACCACGAATACGTGTTCGGCGTGCCTGGGGTCGATGCCGATGCCGTCGTCGGCCACCTGGAACATCCAGAGATTGTCGTTGTCTGGGTCTGCTTGCGCGCTCAAGTGGACGTGTGGCGACACCTCGGGCCGGCGGAACTTGATGCTGTTGCCGATGAGGTTCTGGAGGACCTGCACCACCTGAGTGCGATCGCCCAGGACGGTCGGCAGGTCGTCGGCCGTCACCAGCGCCCCGGACTCGGCGATCGCGGGCTCCAGGTTTATCAAGGCCTCGTCCAAAGCCCCCCGGGCATCGACCGGCGTCGAGGGGGCGCCGCGCGTGGTCACTCTCGAGTAGGCCAGAAGATCCTGGATGAGCTCCTGCATGCGAGTGGCACCGTCGACGGCATACCCGATGAAATCCTGAGCGTCCTGATCGAGCTTGTCGGAGTAGCGGCGCGCCAGTAGCTGCGTGTAGCTGGCCACCATGCGCAACGGTTCCTGAAGGTCGTGCGAGGCTACGTAGGCGAACTGCTCGAGCTCCTGGTTGGAGCGCCGCAGCTCTCCGATCGCCTCGTGGAGGGACGCCTCCACGGCTTTGAGCTCGGTCAGGTCGGTGATGGTTCCCGTGAAGCGTTGGGCAGCGCCGTCGGACTCACGACGAAGGGCGAAACCGCGCGTCAGGACCGGAACGAAGTGCCCATCCTTGTGCCGCAACCAGGACTCTCCTTCGTAGATATCCGAGTCCCCCGCGAGATAGTGGGACATGGACTCCCAGACAGCATCCTTGTCGTCGGGGCGCAGAAGGGCGTCCCAAGTGGCGAGTGCATCGGTCAGCTCGTCCTGGTCGTAGCCCAGCATGGACTTCCAGCGAGGCGAGAGCATCACCTCGTCGGTCGTCAGGTCCCAGTCCCAGATGCCGTCGTTGGCGCCACGCGCAGCCAGCGCAAAGCGCTCTTCGCTGACCCGCAACCGCCTTGCGGCGCGATACCGCTCGACCACGTCCTCGAGTCGCCGCGCCACCGTCTTGAGCAGCGCCAGCTCCTCGACCTGGAACGGTCCGCTGTCGGCCGGGGGCTGCTCCTCCCGATAGCAGACCTCGATGAACCCTGCCGGCTCGCCGAACAACTCCAGCGGAACGCGCAGTCGCCAACGGCTCGCGACAAAACCGGATGAGGCGAACTCTGCGCCCTCCAGCTCGATCCTCGCGCCGGCAGAGTCGGGGTGCAGGAACGCCGACGGCAGCAGCCAGGCAGTCTCCCGAAGGATGTCTTCGATGCCGATGCCCGGTCGTTCGATCATGCGGGATAGCTCAAACAGGCACGTGAGTTCTTTGCCGCGCCGGCGTTCCTCGCTCTCACGCAGTGCACGCTTGGCGGCGACCTCGTGGCCGATGTCCTCGAGGTAGGTGCGCAGATAGAGCGGAGTACCGTCGGCGTCGCGCTCGAGCACGACGGTGACACGCGCCCAGACCGTCTTCCCATCCTTGCGCAGGCAACGCCTCTCGGCGGCCCAGGACGTGTGAGTGCCCGAGACAAGAGCACGCAGAGCCTCGCGGCTGTGCGGGAGATCATCGGGGTGGATGACGTCGTCGAGGGAGATGGTGAGGAACTCTGCGCGTGAGTAGCCCAACAGCCTGCACAGCGCTGGGTTGACAGCCCGCACGCAGCCGTCAGGCGTCGTCACAGTCATGCCGACCGGTGAGTCGGAGAAGGTGGTGCGAAAGAGAGCAGCCTCGTCTTCGCTCGCCATGACTCCAGCCGCCGATCTCAAGCTAGGGTGGGTCCGACACGACCGTGCCGTCCGATGATTGACGCAACGCCGGGCCCTGTCAAGTTCGTGCAATGCCGCCGGGACGCTCGTGCACATCGATGCCACCAGAGATCCCACGGCCTCCAACGCCAGGCCGCCGCGAAAGGCAGCGGAGACGTCGTCGTCCTGGGCTCAGTGCAGGCCTGCCCACCCCCCTAGCCTCGCAGGCGTAAGCGCCCACGATAGGCGGCGGCGCCCTGAGCTGCCGTGAGCCGATGGTCGGCAACGAGGCGCGCAAGGACGTGCGACTGGCGCTGCCCGCTGTGCACACGGCTGGCTCTCATGCCCTGTGAGAGACGCCGGACCGGCTCAGCGCCGACTTCTTCGTGGCAAGGGCGATCAAACTGCCGGCGTCTTGTCGTCGGGGGACTTGTTCTGGAGCTGCTTCGGCGCCTCGTCGCTGTCTTCGTTAAGGCCCGTCTTGAAACCCCGTATGCTCTGCCCGATCGACTTGCCGAGCCCCGGTATGCGCGAAGCGCCGAAGAGCAGGACGACGATCGCAAAGATGATGAGCAATTCGGGGGCGCCGATCATGGCGACCATTGGTGACATCTCGACCTCGCTTGTCGCTCGAACCATAGGTTGCGTGCAGCAGACGGCACTCGTAGCACATCGCTCTTGCCGACGGCCTTCCTCACTGTAGGATCAGCGCCGGCGCCGTTCAACTGCGGCGAAGCAGTTGGCGCGACTTTGCCACTCGACTACGCGAGGCTTTCGGCAGCACGGCTCTCGGCGACGCGAACCGTCAAAGGCGACGAAGTGCCCCCGCGACCGTTGCCGCAGTCCGGGGGCGTGGCACCTGGAGGGGAGCTCCGATGCCGCACGACTCTACCACGCCCCCGCCCTGCGGTTGCAGGGCTCCGCGCCTCGAAACACGCTCACAGCGGGTGTGCCGACGCAGGCGGTCATGTTTCTGTCAGGTCATTGATGACAGAGTCCGCATCCGTGAACTCGTTGATCTCTGCCGTCGCACAGTACGCTGTCTTTCTCAGCATCGTGATCGCCGTCGGGGTGTGGCTGCGACTGCCCCGCCAGCAAAAGTGGGAGTTCGGCTTCACGGGGGTGATCGGCGGCGCCATCGCCGTCGCGCTCCTCAAGCTTGGCGGCGCCCTCTACCACGATCCGCGACCCTTCGTCACTCAACACATCATGCCCCTCTTCCCCCACCCGGCAGACAACGGCTTTCCTTCAGACCACACGCTGCTGGCCATGTTCCTGGCGATGTGCGTGCTCTTCTACTCGCGCAAGTGGGGCATCGTCTTGATCGCACTTGCAGCCGCGATCGGCGGCGCCCGCGTCGCGTCGCACGTTCATCACTGGATCGATATCTTTGGCGCGATGCTTTTCGCCGTCGTAGCGGCTCTCGCGGCGCGGCGGGCTGCTCTTCGGCTGACGCGCGCTTAGGTGTTCGCGATCGGCCCCCTCGGCCGTCGCGAGGAGCGGCCGCGGCTGAGAGGACTCAAACCAGGTCCGCTCTTCGGCACGTGGCTCAGGAGGTGCGGCCCAAAGAGACGGCCTACCGGCGCGCGGCCGGCGCCGGCGCCTCGCGCGTTCTCGTTGCCTCTGATCGGTCACGCTGCACGTCTTTGCGCGTGATGGAGAGGTAGGCGACCAGGCAGACGATGATGGCCGTCAGGGTCAGGCTGACCCGCCCCTGGCCCCAGCCCAGGCCGCCGGAGCTCACCGGCTTGCCCATCCAGTCGGCAAACGAGGCGCCCAGCGGCCGCGTGAGGACGTACGCGCACCAGAAGGCCAGGATGGGGTTCCAGTGAAAGCGCCAGTAGCCGATCGCGGGGACCGTGATCATGCCGGCGAAGAGCACGATCGACCAGGCGTAGCCCAGATGGAAGGTGTAGGCGGTGAGATCTCCGGCCGCCGTGCCCAGGGCGAAGGTGGCGACGACCGCGGCCCAGTAGAACGCTTCGCGGCGAGCGCTGGTGACGCTGTGGATCGAAAGCGTCTTTTCGCTTCTCTGCCAGGTCACAAAGACGGCCGCCAGGGCGACGCCGTACAACGTGGCCGACGCAAAGTACGGCACGCCCAGCCCGACATGGAGCACATCGGCGGCCATCGTGCCGAACACGCCGACCATGACGACCGCGAACCAGTAGGTCCACGCGAGGTAGCGCCGCATGGCGAACTGCAGCGCCAAGGCGACCACGAAGCCCGCGAACCCCAGCAGCACGGCAGGCACGGGGTGCAGTCTGTGGACGAGGTAGTCAGACGTCGACTCGCCCATGGCCGTCGAAAGGCCTTTGATCACCCAGAAGTAGGCCGTGATGATGGCCGGGACCCTGAGGGCGAGCTGCCTGCGGCCGTCTCGGTGCGATCTGCTCACGGATTCGTGCTCCTTCGACTGCCGGCAGTGATGGCGACGCAGAAGTCTACCATCGAGCCGTGGGGCGATGACCGCCGACCACCCGCCCGAATCTGAATCAAACATGAACGGCGGCGTCCGCTCGCCTCGCGCCGCCTGTAAGCTTTGGTCAGTCGATCGCCTCATGCGAGCTTCGTGCCGCCGGCCCGCAGCTACGACGAAGCCGCTGGAGCGAACGGAAAGCCCGACTCGCCAGCGCCGACAGATGCGCGAGGCTCCCCCCCGACGAGACCCGTGCCGGACATGCGGCGGACACCCATCAGAGGGCTCATCAGCGTGAAGAAGACAAGACTCAGGCGCGATCACCTGGTGCCCACAAGAGGCACGGCGGGCGGCCGCGCGCCGCTGGTCCTGCCGTCAGTGGCTGCACGCGTGGCACTACTCGGCGGTCTCGTCGTGGTGTTGCTCGGCGTACTGGTCTTTCGTCTCTGGTTCCTGCAGATCCTCGACAGCCAGCAATACCTGGCACAGGCCGAGAACAACAGCCTGCGCAGCGTCGAGATCATGGCGCCGCGCGGGGTGATCGAAGATCGTAACGGCGCAACGCTCGTCGACAACCGGGCCGGCCTTTCCATCGGCATCCGCCCGATGAATGTAGCGCCGGGTGCGCTTCCCGGGCTGGCACGGCGACTCTCGCCCCTGGTCCACGTACCGGCAAAGACGATCCTTGCCCTGGTGGCCAAACAGTCCTGGTTGCCCTACGACCTCGTCATCGTCAAGCGCGACGCCCCGAAGACGCTCGTTTCCTACCTGCTCGAGCGTAACCAATCCTTTGCTGGAGTCGAGGTGCAGCAGAGTTACCTGCGAGCCTATCCGCTGGGCGATCTGGCGGCTCCGATTCTCGGCTACCTCGGACAGATCGACCCACAGCAGCTCAAACAGGCTCGCTTTCGCGGGTACCTGCCCGACGACGAAGTCGGGCAGAGCGGCGTTGAAGCCACCTACGACCGCTGGCTGCAGGGCATCGATGGCGCGGCCAAGGTGGAGGTCAATGCGCTTGGCAAGCCCGTGGCGCAGGTGGCAGGTGGCAGTCTCCCGCAGCCCGGCGACAACCTCGTCCTCACGATCGACGCCCGGGTGCAGCGAGCCGCCGAAAACGCGCTGCGCTCTGGCATCTCCCTGGCTCACGCCGCCTCCTACACTCAAGCGAACGCCGGCGCCGCCGTAGTGCTCGACGCCCACAGCGGGGCCGTGCTGGCCATGGCCAACTACCCCTCCTACGATCCGGCCTGGTTCTCGGGCGGCATCAGTGCAAGTCACCTGGCACAACTCCTGCGGCCGCAGGCCAACGACCCACTGATCGATCGCGCGACCTCAGGCGAGTACCCGACCGGCTCGACGTTCAAGGTCGTCGACACGATCGCCGGCCTGCAGACCGGTGTGCTCAGTCCGTCGACCACTCTCGACGCTCCCGCCACCTACACCAATCACGGTCTGCTGTGGCACGACTGGAACCCCAACGGCCACGGCACGATCGACCTGACCCAAGCCATCGTGCAGTCGGCCGACACGTACTTCTACCAGGTCGGCTACGACTTCTATCTGCGCTCGGGCACCGACCTCGAAGACTGGGCAAAGCGCCTGGGCTACGGTCATCTCACCGGCATCGACGTGCCCGGAGAAGCGGCCGGCGTCGTTCCGACGCCGGCCTGGCGTCGCGCTACCTACACCAGGAAGACCGACCCCAACTGGCGGATCGACAGTCTCTGGAAGCCGGGCAACTCGATCAACCTGGCCATCGGCCAGGGTGACCTTCTGGCCACGCCGCTGCAGGTCGCCGTCAACTACGCGGCGATCGCCAACGGCGGCTATCTCGTCACGCCGCACCTCGGCTTGCGAGTCGACACGCCGGAGGGCACGCCCCTGCAGGATCTCCCCTTCACGGCGCCGCGCAACCTGGGCATCGCATCGGGCTATCTCAGCTTTGTGCGCAACGCCCTGCGCGAGGCCGCCTCAACGCCGGCCGGCACCTCGTACGGAACGTTCGGCAACTACCCGCTGGCGGTCGCCGGCAAGACCGGAACGGCACAGGTCGCCGGCAAAGGCAACTACTCCTGGTATGCGAGCTTTGCACCGGTCAATGATCCCAAATACGTCGTCGTCGTCATGATCGAGCAGGGCGGCGAAGGCGCCGATGCCGCCGCGCCGGCCGCTCGGCTCATCTACAACACGCTCTTCAACGTCAAAGGCGGCGGCGTTGGCGGTGTCGCTCACGGTGACTGAGGACCGCCGGCGCACTCCTTACCCGACCGGCACGCTCGAGGTCGCCAAGGAGAGCATCGTCTGGCCCGTGAGATCCTCGTCGAGAGTGTTCGACACCCAATAGGTCACCTCGCCGACGTGCCAGGCCACCATGCGCAGCTTGGCGCCGTCATAGAAGAGGAGATAGGTACGTCCGCCTATCTTCCTGGTCGCGTCAGGGCTGGCGAGGATCGGCAGGGCTGGTCACGACTCAGCCGGCGGGGAGATGGACCACGAAGCGACCGCCGCCATCGTGCGCCGCTGCCGTGACATCGCCGGAGGCAGCCTGGGCGAGGCGGCGCGACAGGGCGAGACCGAGGCCTGCTCCCCGGCGGGCGCGTGTGTCGTTGCCCGCGCTGCCGCGCACGCCCGGTTCGAAGATGCTCTCGAGCTCGCCCCGCCGGACGCCGGGCCCGTCGTCGTCGACGGTGATCTCGATCTCGCTCCCCCGGCGCGCGACGCCGAGGGTGACCTGCCCCGCGGCATACTGGCAGGCGTTCTCGACCACGGGCTGGACGATCCGCTGGGCGACTTCGGCTTCGACACCGACCATCACGGCGGTGGCGGGAGGGCGCACCGCCAGCTCGATGCCGCGCTCGACAGCCATGTCGTCGCAGGCCACGGCCACCTCGCGGAGCACGGCCGTGGCGTCGGCGCTGCCGCGCGCCAGCCCCGTGCCTTGACGCTGCGCCGTCACCAGCGTGTCGATCGTGCGCGTCATTGCCTGGGCGTTGCCCAGCACCATCTTCAGGGCCTCCTCGTAGGCCTGGGGCTCCCGTTGGCGTCGCAAGGCAAGCTCGGCCTCGGTGCAGACCTTGGCGAGTGGCGTGCGCAACTCGTGTGACAGCTCCGCGGTGAACCGCTGTTCGCGACGCAGGCTGGCCGAGAGACGGTCGAGCAAGCTGTCCAGTGTCGCCGCGAGCTGACCAAGCTCGTCGTGAGGCTCGCCGGCGGCAAAGCGGCGGTCGGCGTCGTTTGCGCTCCAGGCCTCGGCGTCGGCCGTCATGCGAGCGACCGGCCGCAGGGCGGCCGCGAGCACCCAGCGGGTCACGAGCGCAACGACCACGAGCAGGCCCAGGGCAAGGGCCAGCGAGCCGATCAGGGCCGTCTTTCTGGTCGTCAGGTACGGCCTCATCGACACGCCGGCCACGACCGTGGCGACCCGCCTGCCATCGACCACGGCAGCTCTCGCGTACAGGCGGGCCCTTTCCCTGGGCACGACGATGATCCGGCCCGGCGTCGCGACGGCGCCCAGGGCGGCACGGTCGAGCGCGTGACTCACTGCCGGTCTCTCGACGGCCACCCCCGAGACGAACAGCCACGCCTCGCTGTCGAGGCCGCCGGTATCGGGCACCCGCGGCCGCACGACGCGGCCGTTCACCATGTTGAGCGACCCCGCCTCGGCCGCCGCTCGCGACCTTGCCAGCGCGTCGGCATCGCGCGACAGGGCCCGCGAGAGCAGGACGTTGAATCCCAGCGTCATCAGCGCCAGTGCCGCCGCCACGGCGACGACCACGATCAGCAGAAGGCGCGCCCTTACGCCGCGAGGACGGCCCTTGAACGGGCTCACGGCATCACCGTATGCAGTACCCCACGCCGTGCACAGTGACGATCGCCGGAGCCGCCGGCAGTCCGCCGAGCTTGCGGCGCAGCCGCGCGATGTAGGCGTCGAGCGTGTTCTCCTGGACGAACGCTCCGTGAGGCCAGGCGACTTCGACCAGGGCACGGCGGCGCACAGCCTCGCCGGGCGCCGCAGCAAGCCTCGCCAGCAGCCGGAACTCGGTCGGAGTGAGCCCCACAGATGCTCCGCCGCACGTCGCGGCGTGCGATCGCGGGTCGACTCTGAGCGCGCCGACTTCGACGGTCGGTTCAGCGCCCGCTCGACGCAGGAGAGCCTCGAGCCGCACGACGAGCTCGGCGAAGGCGAAGGGCTTGATCAGGTAGTCGTCGCCCCCCGCCTTGAAACCGGAGATGCGGTCGGTAAGGGCGTCTCGCGCTGTGAGGAACAGTACGGGCGCCGTCACGCCCTGGGCACGCAGAGCCTGGCAGACGTCGCGCCCGTCCGCATCGGGCAACCCGATGTCGATGATCAAGACGTCCGGAGACCCGCTCGCCACCCGTTCAAGAAACTGCCCGCCAGTGCCCACGCTCTCCGCGCGGAAACCTTCTTCGCGCAGCCCACGGACCAGCATCGAACGCATCTCCAAGTCGTCCTCGAGGATGAGGATGGAGCCTTCAGTCACTGCCCCTGCAGTATTGCGCGGTCGAGCGCGCGCTTCAAGGTGGCGGTGGTCCTTGAACTCTGCCCACTCATGCGGCGACCGTTCATGTGGCTGTCAGGTAGTGGGTGGCAGGGTTCGAACGCCGCACCGCCGCTGGGCGATCCGCCAAGCTGATAGTCTGGGCAACAATGCCCTCGCTACCCACGGCCGACAGGAGCATGGGTCCGTTGCGACAGCAGGAAACGCCCACCCTCGCACCGAGGCGCGCAAACGTTCACGCCGGGCCGGTGGTCCTTGTCTTATCGACGGCCGGCGTCGCTCTGCTCGTCTGGGCCGCCCTGACGCTGCACCGCGATCACGCGGCGTGGACCGGCGGGCTCTACGTCGTTACCACGACGCTCGCGTTTCTCGGCGTTGGACAGCTCGCCCTGCGCCTGGCGCGAGTCGACGACCGGCGTCTTACCTGGGCCGGCCTGCGCTACATCGTCGGCTTCTCGCTCACCGCCTTCCTGGTGACGATGCTCGCGTATCTGAGACTCGGCGACATCTCCGTGTGGGTCGTCATTGCCGTCGCGGTCTGGGGCTGGGCATGGATGGTCCGCGATGTCGTCAGGCAACCGGCAAGGCGCCCCGCCTCGACACTCCTGGCGGGCGAGTTCTTCGTTGGCGCGCTCCTGCTGCGCCTTGTGGTCCAGGGGACCGATTACTGGACGACGGACGGCGCGACGAGCTACTTCACCCAGTACTGGGACAACCTCTACCACCTTGCCATGATCAAGGATGGTCTCTATCGGGGCCTGCCCCTGCGTGGGTATGCCCTCGAGACAGGCGTGGGAAAGGTGGCCTACCATCCCGCCGTCGACACGATGGCGACGGTGTTCATCAAGACGCTGCACCTGCCCGTCGAGCCTGCCTACTTTCGCATCATCATGCCGATCCTGCTCCTCACCGTGGTCGTGTCCGTAGCGATGCTTGCCATCGCGTGGGGACGTTCGACAGGCGCGGGGATCGTGGCACTGGGCATCGTCGGCATCTCCCTCTCCCTCAGCCATCTGAGGTTCTTCGGTTCCGAGGCCGGACTCGGCGCCCTGCGCTTCTTCGTCACCAATCCCCCGTCGGCGATCGGCTGCATCGGCGCTGCCACCTGCCTCACCCTGGTGGCGTTGGCCGACGGCGACCACCCCGCCGGGACGTTGGTGCTCGCCGGCATCGTGGCGGGAGCGACCACTCTCATGGCCACGCCCATCGCCCTGGTGCTCGGGCCCGCCTTCGTGGCCGTTCTTCTCTACCGATTCTGGCGTCGCCGTGGCGACCGGCGAGCGCTCATGGTCGCGATCCTCGCGGCGGCAGTGACGGCGCTTGTCTCCTACCCGACTACCTCCGGCATCACCGACGGCTTGCCGGCGATCCGCCTTGGCGGGCTCGGCCGGCACTTTCTCGGTTGGAGCGACGTGAAGGTCTACTCGCCGCTCCTGCGCCATCTGGTCGCCCCGCTTCACCACGCTGGTCTTGTCGGCGACGAGGTGTTCCTGCTCGCAGTCCTGGGCCTTGGGTTTCTGGGCTGGCATCTCATCGTCTTCCTGCTCGCCCTCTGGCGGGCGCGAAGCCAGGGAGAGCGTCCCTTTGCGGACGCGTCGCTGGCCACCCAGGTGGTCGTGGTGCTCCTGGCTCTGACCGTGCTCGTGGCCCTGGGCCTGGGTCAGAGTGGGAAGGGCCCGTATGCGCCGTGGAACGTCTCTATCCACACGATCAGCGTGGTCTGGTGGGTGGGCGTCGCGGCAGCCGCCGTCGCACTCGCCGCGGCCTTGCGAACGTGGGCACGGCCCGTGTGGCTCACGAGCAACGTCGCCTGGGTGCTGTCTGCGATCGCCATCGCCCTCATGCTGGGCTCAGCTCTTCCCAGCATGGCCGGCTTGCGCTATTCGTCCGGTGGGAAGCTGCCGACCGCTGTTCGCCTGATGCTCCAGCAGTGGGACGATCAGATACCGCGGAATGCGACCGTGGTGCAGCACTTCCAGCTGCAGTCCCAGAACTGGGTGAGCGCGATCGGAGGGCGTCGGGTGGTGCTCGAGCGCGCCTCGTGGGGACTCGATCTCTTTCCGGCTCATACCGTAGAGCTGAAAGCCGAGATCGCCGAGCTGTACGCAACGACGAGCGCAGCTCGCGCAAGGGAGCTTGCTCGAGCAATGGGGGCCGACTACGCGCTGCTTGAGCAGAGCGACAGGTCGCTCGGGCTGCGCCGGATCGGCGCGCCCGTCGTGCGTCGCGGTAGCTGGACGCTACTCAGGCTGATGCTGTCCTGATCGGACCCGCGACCTGCGGCTGTGCCGACGACGGTGACTGGCTGGCCGCTCTTCCCCGGCCGTTTTCAGCCCAGGACACGGCCTTCCTGGTCCCGCTCAACCCCCTCCAGGTGGTCGAACGCGGTGAGTGTCGGCTCGGCGAGCCGAGCGGCCGCGAGGACGTCGCGCCGGACGGCGACGTCGAGTGCGGCCAGTGAGGTCGCGTGCTGAACGTGGCGGTAGGTGGACTGCAGTCGGACGCTGACGATCCCGGCGATCACCATCGTGGCGAGGAGCACTTCGGGGTCGTTGCGGTCCGCGTCGCTGCGTTGGGCGAGCGCGACCGACACCTCGTCAGTGAACTGTGTGAAGTCGGCGACTCGCGCCGTGACGAGCGTTGGTGATCCGATCGCAACGTCGCAGAACAGCCGTAGCAGCCAGAGCATTCGTGCTTCGTCGCCCGGCGGCCACCGATCGTGCTTTTCGCCTACCGAAGGCATCGGCGCCTCCTTGCCCGTGGCCTCGCGTTGGCCGGGCTGAACCGCGGTGAGGGCCCGGACGACGGCCTCGGCCAGCGAGCCGCTCCCGCGCTCCCGTACGGCATCGGCCACCGCGGTGATCATGGACTCGGAGCGATCGAGAAACATCGACTCCTTGGTCGGGAAGTAGTTGAACACGGTCTGCTCGGAGACCTCACAGGCGGCCGCGATCTGGGCGATCGTCACGTGTTCGAACCCGTGGGCCAGGAACATCGCAGTCGCGACGTTGGAGATCTTCTGACGGACTTGCCGCTTCTTGCGTTCGCGCAGGCCCTCGTTCGGGTCGGGGGCCTCTTCTGCGTGCATCGCCGAAAAGGCCTCGAGGATCGCGGCCACATCTGGATGGTCGTTGCTGGTCATGAGAATAGTGTAGACCAAATCTTGTTGTTACGCTAAACTTTTAGCTACCATAACTTTGAGGTAGCAACATGCCAACAGAAACCACGACACGCCCAGGTCGGTCGAACAGCGGCGCCCGCCAAGCCTCCGCGGCCAGCTCCCTGTCAATCGCTCCAGCCGTCGAGGCCCACGGTCTGACGAAGACGTTCGGCGCGAACCGCGCCGTGGACGGCATCGATCTCACCGTCAGAGAAGGTGAGATCTTCGGGGTGCTCGGCCCGAACGGTGCCGGCAAGACCGTGACGCTGAACATGCTGGCGACGCTGCTGCCGATCGACGGCGGCGAGGCGAGGATCTTCGGTCACGACGTCCGCAGTGAGAGCCACGCGGTGCGGCAGCTGATCGGCGTCACCGGCCAGTACGCGTCGGTCGACGAGGACCTGACGGGGCGTGAGAACCTGTGGCTGTTTGGTCGCCTGCAGGGACTGTCCTCCAAGAAGGCCCGCAGCACCGGCGATGACCTGCTCGCCAAGTTCGACCTGACCGAGGCGGCTCATCGACCCATCTCGCAGTTCTCCGGCGGCATGCGCCGCCGCCTCGATCTCGCGGCCAGCCTGATCACAAGGCCCGCACTGATCTTCTTAGACGAGCCCACGACCGGACTCGACCCCAGGACCCGCGGCCAGATGTGGGACACGATCCGCGACTTGGTCGCTGAGGGTTCCACCATCTTGCTGACCACCCAGTACCTTGACGAAGCCGATGCCCTTGCCGGCCGGATCGCCATGATCGATCGCGGCCGCAAGATCGCCGAGGGTACCCCCGCCGAGCTCAAGGCCAAGATCGGCAAATCGAGCCTGCGCGTTCAGCTGGTTGAGGGCGTCGACACGGCGCAGGCGACCGGACTGGCCGCCGACCTGACCCGCGAGACACCGATCCCTGCCGCGACCGGCTCGGGATTCAGCGTCATGTTGAGCGACGCCAACCAGGCTGCCGACGTCCTCATCGCGCTCCGCAACCACCACGTCGACATCACCCACGCCACCGTCGAACAACCGAGCCTCGACGATGTGTTCCTGGCCCTGACCGGCCACCCCAGCGAGACCCCCACCCCCGAAAGCAAAGCGTGCGACTCATGAGCGCGACCATCGACCCGACCCGGGCCACATCCGGACCGTCCGCGCGCGCCGTCCAGGCGTCGGTACCCCTTCGCGCCACCCTCACGCAGACCAGTGCGTTGGCCTGGCGTGCTCTCATCAAGATGCGTCGCATTCCCGAGCAGCTCGTCGACGTCACCGCGATGCCCGTGCTGTTCACTGTGATGTTCGGCTTCATGTTCGCGGGAGCCATCTCTGGCAGCCGGGCGAGCTACCTGCCGATCCTCATTCCCGGCATCATCGCCATGACCACCATCACCGCCTCCGTCGCCGCCGGAGTACAACTCCGCGAGGACATGGACAAGGGCGTGTTCGACCGCTTCAGGTCGCTGCCCATCGCGCGCATCGCCCCGCTGGCCGGGCCGATGATGGCCGACCTTGTGCGCTACGCGCTTGCGACCAGCATCACCCTGATCGTGGGCGCCCTCATGGGCTACCGCCCCGGCGGGGGCATTCTCGGCGTGGCCGCCGGAATGGTCCTTGCCGTCATCACCGGCTGGTGTCTCGCCTGGATCTTCCTGTGGATCGGCACACTCGCCAAGACCGCCGGCGCCGTCCAGGGCATGTCGATGATGATCATGTTCCCGCTGGCTTTCCTGTCGAACGCCTTCGTCCCCGTCAACACCCTTCCAGGATGGCTGCAGACCGTGACGCGCGTCAATCCTGTCTCTCATGTCGTCTCGGCACTGCGCGACCTCATGAACAACGGCGCCCTCACTGCCCAGGTCGGGTGGGCGCTACTCGGATGTGCCACGGTCGCGGCGATCTTCATTCCGCTCGCCGTGCGCTCGTACTCCCGGCGCGTTTGACCAACGGCCTGCGGGCCGCACAGAGCAGGGGAGCCGTCCTCGACCGACTCCGTGCCCGCATGACCGTTGCCGTTCGTCCTGGTGAAGGCCAGTGAGACCGGGTTGACCTTGATCCCGGTCGATTCCAGTTCGATCATCATGGCGAGCGGGCGCTCACTTCATCGAGCGACACGTTACTCGGGCGGGTCGACTCGGCCCGGTCTTCGTGCCGGGAACTGCCACCGCGTCCCGCGCGGACGCCAGGGCTAGGCGGGGAGCAGCTCGGGACTCACCAGCTTGCCGGCGCCCGAGACGACATAGCCGCCGTGGTAACCGACAAAGCCCTCGAACCCCGCAGTGACGATCCGCCTTGCCGAGGCAAGTGACTCCTCGGCATCGGCGGCATAACCGGCCGGCGAGGCGCAGATCACGCCATTCTCCATTCGCAGCAGATCACCGGCGATCAGCAGGGAGCACGCCGGCAGATAGAGACACAGATGACCGGCCGTGTGTCCAGGGGTGTGCAGGAGCTGCACGCCGCCGAGCACGTTGAGCTCCTCCCCACCGACCAGACGCAGATCAACGACGGCCGGAGTGACCGCCCTG
>Ga0181517_10003325_pt1 | contig 15392 bp, 12 predicted proteins | sample PEATcosm2014_Bin_31_FD_119748 | JGI IMG/M metagenome (GOLD analysis project Ga0181517, IMG submission 119748) | Peatland microbial communities from MTU Mesocosm Facility, Houghton, MI, USA - PEATcosm2014_Bin01_30_metaG | ecosystem: Environmental > Terrestrial > Soil > Wetlands > Peat | place... | reverse complement strand
CGTCACCGGCATCGAAAAAGGCCACCACATCACGTTGTCTCGCCATGTCCGTTACGACTTTGATGGCCGCCGGCTGGGAAAGGACATGAGCGCGCCAGACGTCGTCGTAAAGGCCGGGGCACCCGTAGCGCAGGGACTTGAACTCGTCCCATTCGCGTTTTCTCGCCTGGCACGCCGCCAGCCACACCGACGGGGTGCCGTCCGCCCGCGGGCGGGCCTGGCCCGGGCCGGCCGACTGGCGCCGGACCTCTTCGATGAGGCGCTCGAGCGTGGCTACCGCGTCACCCACTAGAGCGGTCGTGCGCTGGTAGTGCAGGGCCGCGTCCGTACCGGCATTGATGTTGACCACGTACTGGACGCGCGGGTAGCCCGTGCGTGACGAGTCCGACTGGCAAACGGCGCGCGTTCCGATGGCCAGGAGAAGGTCGGCCTCGTCCATGGCGTAGTTGCCCCCGATGGAGCCCTTGGACCCCCCCACCGTCATGTTGCGCGGGTGATGATAGGGCAGGACGCCGCTCACGAGCGGGCTGGTGACAGCCACGCCGTCGACGAGGTCGAGCAGGTGGTCGATCTGCGGGCCGGCGTGGCGCCCCCCGCCGCCCACTTTGACCACGACGCGCTCGGCTGCCAGCAGCAGGCGGGCGGTGCGCTCGTAGGCCCCGTCGAGCTCAGTCGCCGCCCCGAGAACGGGCGGGGCGCCCACGGGGAGCTCGTCCAGGTTGAAGCCGGCGATCACCGCCGGCTGTACGTTTATCGGCAGCAGCAGGAAAAATGGCCCCGCCCGATATGGGTGGTCGACGACGTCGGCCCCCCGGCGCAAGGCGGTCGGCAGGGCGGCGGGGGTATGCAGCGAATAGGCACCGCCCATGGTCGAGCACAGGCGCAGGAACAGGCCCTGCTCGGGGCGAGGGATCTGCTGCATATTGGGCCCCTCGTCCTCGGTCGTCTCGTCGCCGTAGATGTGCCACACGCCGATGCCGTCGCTGGCCGCCGCCAGCGAGGCCGCCAGCGCCTGCAGCGCACCGGGCCCGATGGAGGTGACGACGGCCGCCTTCTCGCCCGTGACCCAGCGCAGGGCGGCGGCGGCGTGGGCGGCTTCGGCTTCGTGGCGGACGGCCATGGTGCGCACGACGCCATGCTTCTCGTAGGTACGCAAAGCGTCGGCGAAAGCGGTCGTCCCGTGCCCGAGCACACAGATGTAGGTGCGCACTCCCAAGCCGAGCAGACCGAGCACCACCGCCTCCGCCACGGCGATATCGGCCCGGCCCGGCAACGCCCCCGAGGCGCGGGCCGGGGCCAGGCCGCCGGCGCCGGCGATGACCGCCGCCCTCTCGTCGCACCCTGCGGCAGGCGTGCCGACGCCGCCGAGCGGCATGCGGGCCGCAGGCCCCGTGCTACCAGCCACGGCGTCACTGTACCGGCGCGTTGTAACCGGCGCGTTGTACCCACGTGACCGTGCCACTGGGCGGCCAGACCCTTGACAGATGGGGACGTCGCCGTTAGTGTCCTGAAAGGAACAGCTATTCCGCATGTTGGGACAGCGGGGTGCTGGGACAGCCGATTGTTGGGACAGTCGATTGTCGGGAACAGTCGGCCAGAGCATAGGTACAAACAAACTCGCCGCCCGGGACGCAACCTTGGCCGGGCTTGAAAAGGAATTGGGGGGAAAGACCATGACCATCTCTCGTCGCGAGTTCCTCGCGGGCGCGGGCGCCGCCGCCGTCGCCACGGGCACCGGCATCCTGCTCCCGGGCACAGCGTCCGCCAGTGGTATCACCCGGGTCCGCGAGCCTGCGCTCGCCCCGGCCACCTTGACCATGTGGACCAACCACCCCGAATGGGTGCAGCAAGTTACCTCCCTGGTCAGCGAGTTCCAAAAGCAGTACCCGGGGGTTACAGTGCAAGTGGTCCCCAAGCCGGGCCCCAGCTACCCGACATTGCTGACGGCGGCCCTGGCCGCCGGGAGCGCGCCCAATATCTTCGGCTTCCAGGCCGGGGGCCAGTACCTGGAGATCGCCAATGCCGGTCACCTCCATAACCTCACGGGCAAGATCAACATCGGCGCCCTGCTGGACTCGGCCACCAGCTTCATGTACGTCGGCAACAAGGTCTACGCCCTGCCTTTGCTGGGCGAGTACACGACGGGGATTTACTACTGGAAGCCGCCGTTCGCCAAGTACAAGTTGAGCATCCCCACGACGTGGACCGAGTTCACCAGCCTCTGCAAGACGCTGCAGAGCAAAGGGACCGTCCCCGCCCTGGGCATGCCCTCCCAGGACGGCGTCATCCCGACGTTCTTCTGGACCGGCTTCATGACCACGGTGCGCGGCCCCCAGGGTGTGAGCGACTTGGCTGATGGCAAGGCCAAGTTGACCGACCCCGACTTCTTGGCCGCCACCGAGTACCTCCAGAGCCTCGTCCCCTACCTGGCGCCCGGTTTCGCCTCCACCGCCTACGTCGAGGGCAAGGCCGCGTTCGCCGAGGGCAAGAACGTCCTTTTCGAAGGCGGGTCGGCCGACTACACCGGGTTCAAGAACATCAACCCCGACGTGGACCTCGGCTTCTTTGCCTTCCCCCACTCCCCGAACATGGGTGTCTCCACGGTCAACAGCGGTATCGACTACCTGTACGGGCTCAACTCCAATGTCACCGAACCGGCACAAATAGCGGCGGCGTTGGCGTTTTTCAATTTCTTCCTCACCCCGAAGATCGGTACCCAGATCGCCGAGACGATCGAACTGCCCGACACCAAGGGCGCGCACACGAACGTACCCATCCAGGAAGAGATAATCCAGCAATCGGCCAACGACGCCCCTGAGTGGTACCAGTTCGACCAACTGACCGACCTGTGGAACTACTCGCTCGTCCATATCTCCGACCTGCTCCTGGGCAACATCACGCCCAAGCAGTACGCGATCAACTGCCAGGCGCAGATCAAGTGACCGGACGGATTTGACTTTGACCGCGAGCGCGAGGGAACGGGTCACGGTCCGTTCCCTCGAACTTTATTACGTCCGCCCCCGCTGGCAGTTCCTGCGGGTCACGACCGACGTCGGCGTCGACGGTTGGAGCGAGGCCGTCGTCGAAGGCAACGTGCGCGCTGTCCGGGGAGCGGTCGAGTCCCTGGCCGACTACCTCGTCGGCCAGGACCCACGCGACGTGGGCTACCACTGGACGAGGATGTACACCGACAACTTCTATAAGAACGGCCCCGTTCTCACCAGCGCCATCTCGGCCATCGACATCGCCCTGTGGGACATCAAGGGCAAGCTGCTGGGCGTCCCCGTCTACGAGTTGCTCGGAGGCCCGGTCCGCACCCACGTGCCCGTGTACTGCCACGTCGGTGGCGACACCGTGGACGAGCTCGTCGCCAGTACCCGGGCGGCTATGGACGCGGGTTTCAGCATGGTCAAGACTTCGATCACGGCGCCGGCGCCCCGCCTGCCGACCCGGCGGTACGTGGACGGTGAAGTCGAGCGTTTCTACGGCCTGCGCGATGCGGTGGGCCCGTCGTGCGAGTTCGGCATCGATTTCCACGGCCGGGCCACCCCCGCTCTCAGCCTCACCCTGTGCCGGGAGCTGGAGGGGGCTCACCCCATCTTCGTCGAGGAACCGTGCCTGCCCGAGAACATCGACGCCATGAAGGACATCAAGGCCTCGACCACCATCCCCATCGCCACCGGGGAGCGCCTGTTCACGAGGTGGGGCTTCCGGGGCGCCATCGAGGCCCGCATCGCGGACGTCTACCAGCCTGATGTCTGCCACGCCGGGGGTATCAGCGAGCTGGTCAAGATCGCGGCGATGGCCGACGCTCATTACGCCCAGATCGCGCCGCACAACCCGCTCGGGCCCATTGCCCTGGCCGCCAGCCTCCAAGTCGACTGCACCTGCGACAACCTGCTCGCCCAGGAGCTGATCCGCGACCTCGGGGCCGGGCTCATCGACAACCCGTTCGAGTTAAAGGACGGGACGATCGCCGCGCCGACCGGCCCCGGGCTGGGGATAAGCGTCAACCTGGAGGAGGTAAAAGCCCGCCAGCACGACGGAAGCTGGAAATCGCCCTCGCTCAGTTACAGCGACGGCTCAGTCGCCAACTGGTGACGGGCGGTCCGCCATGGCCTCGACGATGACGGCGGTCCCCCCCGGTGCGGTACCCGGCCCGGGGGAGGCGGGCAGGAAAAAGAAGCGAAGGTTGAGCCCCAGGCTCCCGGCGGGGCGCTTCTTGTTGCCCGCCGTGCTGCTTTACGGGTTCGTGTTCATCGTCCCCTTTATCGGGAGCCTGCCGCTCAGTTTTAGCGACTGGAACGGGATATCACGGTTCAGCTTCAGCGGCATCGGCAACTTCAAGAACGTGGTGACGTCGTCCGCCTTCCTGTCGGCCCTGGAGCACAACGCCATAATGGTGGGAAGTTTTTTCGTGCTTTCCAATGTCGTCGCCCTCGGTCTCGCCCTCCTGCTCAACCGCCGCCCGGCTGGCTACCAGGTGTACCGGACCCTCATTTTCCTCCCCGCCATCTTGTCATTGGTGGCGACGGGTTTCATCTGGACGGTCCTGCTCGACCCCCAGATCGGCGTGATAAACCCCCTGCTCCAGTCCATGGGGCTGGGCTTCGTCCACCCCCAGTGGCTGGCCTCGCCGCACCTAGCGCTGGCCACCGTGGTCCTGGTGAGCTGGTGGCAGTGGGGCGGCGTCCCCATGGTGATCTACGGTGCCGGGCTCAAATCCATACCGGGCGAGCTCCTCGACGCCGCCCAGGTCGACGGGGCCATAGGTCTCAAGCGCATGCAGTACGTGGTACTGCCTTTGCTGCGGCCGGCCATCGTGGTCACCACGGTGCTCACTTTCGTCACCGCCTTCCAGAGTTTCGCCGTGGTGTACATCCTGGAGGGCATCGAGGGGGCGCCGGGCGGGGCCACCGATGTCGTGGGCACACTGATATACCGGACAGCCTTTGGGACAGGCGCGTTCAGTTCGACGGCCAACTTGGGCTACTCCGAGGCCAACGCCGTCGGCGTGATGGTGGTCCTGGCCGTGGGCCTGGTGTTCATGCAGCTTTATTTCCGGCACCGGATCGTGGAGCTGTGAGCACGAGGCCGCCGAAGGCCACTAAAAGAAAGGTGGCGCGCGAAAGGGCGAGCACCACCAAACGGGCCCTCACCCATGTCGTCCTCGTGCTCTACAGCGCCTTCGCCATGGGGCCGATCCTGCTGACCCTTTTCGCCTCAGTGAAGTCGGAGCCTTCATTTTTCAGCTCGCCCGCCTCGTTCCCCCTCCACCCGTACTTCGCCAACTACACCCAGGCCTGGGACCAGGGCGACCTCCTGCCTGCCTTCGGCAACAGCATCCTCGTAACGGTGGTGTCGGTGCTGGTGAGCGGGCTGGCGGGAGCCATGGCCGCCTACGCCGTCGTCCGCTTGAAGGCCGGGCATTCGGGGATCATCCAAAGCTATTTCCTGCTCGGGCTGGTGGTGCCCGGAGTGGTCATCCTGATCCCAGTTTTCATATTGTTGCACGAGATAGGGCTGGTGGGCACCATCGGCTCGGTCATCTTGCCCTATTGCGCCTTTACCATCCCGCTGTCGTTCCTCATATTTGTCAACTTTTTCCGCACCGTCCCGGCCGAAGTGGCCGAGGCCGCTTACCTAGACGGTTGCTCGCATTTTCGTACGTTCTGGACCATAGAGATGCCGCTCGTGCGCCCTGCCATCGCCACGGTGGCCATACTCAACGGCGTATTCGTCTGGAACGACTTCCTGCTGCCGCTCGTGATCGAGACCAAGAGCTCCTTGTACACGCTGCCCGTGGCCATCGTCAGCTTCTTCGGGACTTATTCGACGTCCTACGGCCTCGTGTTCGCCTCAGTGATCCTGGCTTCGGCCCCGATGATCCTGGTTTATGTGCTGTTGAACCGGCTCTTCGTCGAGGGGATAACGGCGGGAGCGATAAAATAACCATGGAGGGCCCTCGCACCGCTTTTTCCAAGGGCCTGTTCGTCCTCGAGACGCTGGTGGACGTGGCCGAGCCGCTTTCGCTCTCCGCTTTGGTGGAGCGGACGGGCCTGCCCAAGACGACCGTGTACCGCCTGGTGTCGGTCCTGGTCGAGCGGGGCTGGGCCAAGGAGACGGGCCGGGGGTACGGCCTTGGCTATCTGCCCCTTCGAGCCGCCGCGTCGCTCGAGCGTTCGCTCGATATCCGTCACGAGGCCTTGCCTTTCCTGACCAAGTTGCGTGACGAACTGGACGAGACCGTGCACCTGGCCACCCTCGACCAGGAGTTCCGGGTGGTGTACCTGGAGAAGATCGTGCCCCATGTCCAAGCGGTGGGGCTGATGCGCTCCCGGGTGGGCTCGACCGCGCCCGCCTATGCCACCGGGGTGGGCAAGGCCATGCTCGCTTGCTTGTCGGAGCCCGAACTGTCCCGGTTTTTCGCCCAGGTCCGCCTGGTCGCTTACACCGACCGCACCATAACCGACCCCAAGGCCTTGGAGGCCGACCTGGACGAGGTCCGGCGCCGGGGCTATGCCATCTGCGACGAGGAGCACGAGGCGGGCGTGGCCTGCATCGCCGCCGCCATCCGGGGCCGGCGGGGGGAGCCCGTCGCCGCCATCAGCCTTTCGGGGCCGGCGCACCGTATGGCCCGTCACCTGGGAAAGGGCAGCAAGAGCCCCGCAGACGTGCGGGGCGCAGCACTCGCCCTGTCGACCATGTTCGGCGGCCCGCACCAGCCCGTCTAGTCGGCTTGTCGGCCCTGTGCCGGCCGGCCCGGCGCGGCCGCCCTCAGCTTGGCCAACAGCCCTGCCACCCGGGCGGGGACATCGTCTCGTGCTCCCCGGGTCAGGGCGCCGCCCAGCCCCACGGCCACGGCGCCGGCCCGGATCCACGACGGCGCGTCGTCCAGGCTGACACCTCCGGTGGGGATGAAACCGAGGTCGGGCAGGGCGGCGAGCACGTCGCTCATCACGGCCGGCGACCAGGCCGAGGCCGGGAACAGCTTCTGGAAGTCGGCGCCGAGGAGCTTGGCCCGCACCGCTTCGGACGGGGTCGCCACGCCTGGCACGCTCAGTAGGCCGAGCGCCAGGGTGGCGCCGAGCACTTCGGAGTCAAACGAGGGGGACACGATGAACTCGGCCCCGGCCCGCGCCGCGGCGGTGACCTCACGCGCCCGCAGGACGGTGCCCACGCCGATGTGAGCCTCCGCGTGCGTGGCACCGACCAGGTCCCGGACCACCTCGAGCGCTCCCGGGGTAACCAGTGACACTTCGACGGCCCGCAGCCCGGCGCCCAGTAAAGCCGTCGCCGCCTCATGGGCGCTCTCGGCCGAGGCCGTCCGCACGATGGCTATGACGCGTTGGTCCAGCACCGCTGCGGCCACGTCAGCCTTGCTCACCGCTGCACCGTGCCGCTCTGGCCCGTGAACGAGTCCCGCAGGGCGCCGTCGGGCAGGCCCTCGGTGTCGCCCGGCGCCGCTACGACGAGGGCGGCCACGCCGTTGGCCTCCGCCATGGCTTGCTCGACCGTGCGCCCGTTGAGCAGTCCGGAAAGAAAGCCGGCGGCGAAGGCGTCGCCCGCCCCGACAGGGTCGACGGAGTGGACGGGCACGCCGGGAGCGTGGGCGGTGCCCGTGGCGGCGGTGGCGCGGGCGCCCCGGGCCCCGTCTTTCACCACTACGAGGCGCGGGCCCTGGTCCAGCGCCCACGCCGTGGCCTCGTCCACATCCTCCCGATCGGCCAACCAGACCAGTTCGTCGCCGCCGGCTAGGAGCACGTCGACATTGTCGAGCAGGGAGGCCAGTACGGGCCGCGTGTGGACGGGGTGCATGAGGCGCCAGCGTAGGTTGGGGTCGAACGAGACCCACGCCCCGGCGTTATGGGCGGCCGCCAGCGCCCATCTGACGGTCTCCAGCGACTGCGGCGAAAGCACCGCAGTTATGCCCGTCGTGTGCAGCACGCGGGCGTCGCGAACGGCGCAACCGTCCAGGTCCTCTACGCCCAAACGGCTGCCCGCCGACCCCGATCGGGCATAGCCGACGATTGTGGGGCGCGACGTCTGCATGTCACGCACCAGGACGCCGGTGAACGAGCCGGCGTCGCGCCCGAGGTGGCCCTCGATGCCGTGCGCCCGGCACGCCTCTTCGACAACTTGGCCGAGGGGGTCGTCGCCCACCCGTCCGGCGAACTGCACGTGGTGGCCGAGGCGGGCCAGGCCGGCGGCGACGTTGAACTCGGCCCCCACGACGGTGCGGCGGTACATGGCCGCCGAGCGCAGGGGGCAACCGTCGGCGGCGATAAAAGCCACGAGCGCCTCGCCGAACGCGACGGCGTCCACCCCACCGGCCTGCGGCCGGGGTAGTGAAAGACCACCGAACTGGGTACCCGTCGGCCCGACGTCGCCGCCGGCTGAGGCCTCTGTCAATTCTCCGGCGCCAGCCACGCCCTTATCTGGCAGTGATCTCGTTGGCCAACAAACGGATCTCCTCTTTCATCCAGCGGCTCCTATCTCGCTGGCGATCTTATAGGGAGGCTCGGGCGAGGTTGGAATGCATGGCCTCTGGCGCGCGTCCGTGCTCCAAGCAGACGGCGACCGGAGGTAATAGGCATATGCAGCCAAAGGGAAAACGAAATCCCCCGGCGAGCACGGCTGTTGCCATTTCTGGGAAAGGGAACGGCAAGGTAATGTCCGGGCCGGCACTCTGCCGCTTCAAGACAAACGGTAGGCGTCCGATGCCCTGACCGGGTCATCAGCCCGCCAAAACCGTGGTCGGCGACGAACGAGCGTAGGGTGAAGCAATGGGAGTAATCGCCATTCTCGAGTGCCAGTTCAAGCCAGAGCACGTCGGGGCTGGTGCCGGGTGGCTGCAAAGGAACCTTGCCGCCACCCGGGCTTTCGACGGCTGTCTTGGCGTTGAGGTCATCCAGGACCATGACGACGCCTCCCGGTTCGTCGTCGTGGAGCACTGGGCGTCCCTCGACCACGACCGCGCTTACCGGGCGTGGCGGGAGGGGGACGGGAGGATCGAGGAGGGCAGTGAGCTGTTCGCCGCCTCGTCCAAGTTGACCGTCGGGGTCACACGCGACGACATTTAGCTCGTGGCCTGCTTGTGGGCCGCCGCCGCTCGGCCCTCCAAGAGGCGACCTTCGGCCCTAGATCCATTTTCGGGCAGGTTGGACCATGGGTATAAGGCCCATGGGGGCGTGCGAAGCCATTGGAGGCGAGCATGAGCCAGTGCCACGACACCTACGAGGACAAAGAGGTGGCGTCGCCGTCTGACGGAGCTGAGGCGGACCAGAGGGCGTAGTTCAGAGCTCCTCCCCGGCCTTGCCGGCCAGCTGCCGGGCGACGGCAAAGGAGTCCCAGACGGCCTCGATGGCTTCGGCCGGGATCTTGGTCTGGTTCACCAGCCCAATGTCAGTCGGTAGGGTCACATGCCCGGGATCGGGCGGCACCGGGTGGACCGCCAGCCACCGGAGGTAAGCGAGCAGCGATGTCGAGTAGGTGGTGACCGTGCCGTCCTCTCCATGGATGAGGAAGACGGCCACGCTGTAGGGCGGCGGGGGAAGTTCGACGCTGATCTCATTACGTGTGTTCATGGGCTTTCGCTCCCAGCGTTGGGGCGGTTGAGGGGGCCGGAGCGGGCCGGCGCCGGGTTGTGCACCTTGGGCCATGGCCTAGCCGGGTGTTCGACTGGCCAAATTGGCCAGTCGAACACTTCGGGCGCGGGACGGCTGGGTGGCCGCCCAGGTGATGGCAGTGATGCCCACCAGCATCAAGAGGTCCCCGGGACTGAGCACGGTACGCATGAGGTGGAAGGGGACGATGTCGCCGAGCAGGCGGAGCCGGGTGTGCACCGTCATGGCCGTGTGCTTGAAGAGGTGCCCGCGGGCCACGTCCATCGTCCGGCCCAGGCCGGCGGCGGACAGTGCCCGCGACGAGACCGGCATCCCCGAGTTCAGGGCCATGACGGTGGCGTTGAGGACCACGCCCAGGCCGATCAGGGCCTGGGCGTACGGGAAGCGTGCCGCTCGGGCGCCGTTGAGGGCGCACCATGCGACGACGACGAGGCAGGCGGCGACGGCCAGGACCGTGCGCACAGGGCCGTTGGCCAGGCCCAGGGACCCCTCCAGGACCACGGCCACCACGAGCAGCGGCCAGGCGCGGACACGAAAAGAGGTCAGATGGGCCAGGCTGCCGCCCGCGGCCCAACCACCTAAGCCGCCGACCAGAACTGCTGCCAGCATGACGAACATGTGCCCTCCCGGCCGTGAAGATCCGTTGCCTGTTCAGAGGCGGGCAGGAGGGTGGTCGATTCAGGCCTGGGCCGGACCGGGCCCGATTTTTTTGGGCGGGGCCCGGTTTTTTTGAGCAGGGCCCGTGCCCGCGTGACTCGACGGCGCCCAGGTGACCTCTGGATAACTGTTGGGCCGGCGAACGACCGGTCGACAGAAAGGGTTCATCATGCGTCGAGTCCTTCACAGCCACGCCTTTCGTGCCAGTGCTCTCGTGGTCGGTCTGGCCGTCGTTTTCGTCGTCGGCGGCGCACCTGTGTGGGCGCCCTTTTAGTACGCTCCTTTTACGTGGACGAGGTCAGCGATCTGGTTCAACAAGCGGCGCTCGGCGACCAGGACGCCTGGTCGGCCCTGGTGGACCGTTTCGCCGACCTGATCTGGTCCGTGGCCCGTTCTGTCGGGCTGGGCGCGTCTGACGCGGCCGACGTGAGCCAGACGACCTGGCTGAGGTTTTGCGAACACCTAGGTGACCTGCACGACCCGTCGCGCGCCGGGGCGTGGCTGGCCAAGACGGCGCGCCGGGAGGCCATCCGGGTCTCCCGGCTGGGCAGCCGGCAAGTGGTGGCCGACCCGTGGAACTGGCTGGAGAAAGCCGACACCACGGCCGACGGAGTGGACCACCAATTGCTCGTTACGGAAAGGGACATCACCGTGCAATGCGCTCTGGCCGTGCTGCCGGAGCGGTGCCGGGCACTGTTGACCGCCGCGGCCGAGGACCCGCCGGTGCCGTACCAGGTGCTGGCGGACAACCTCGGCCTGGCCGTGGGCAGTGTCGGGCCCGCCCGGGGGCGTTGCCTGGAGCAGTTGCGCCGGCTCATTGACGAGATGGGACATGAAATGTTCGAGGACAAAACGAGTTCCTGGGCGAGAACGTGACGCCCGGGGGAGGCCCCAACGCCATGGACGAAACCCTCGAGGCGGTGCGCATGCTGCGGCGCCGCTTGGAGCCAGCCCCGCAGGCAGTGGTGGACCAGGCCCGGGCGGCGTTCAGCTGGAGGGGCGTGGCCGCATCCATAGCCGGGCTTGAGTTCGACTCGGCGGTCGACGACGACGACCTGGCCCGGGTGCGTGACGCCGGGTCGGAGCGCCGGCTGCGTTTCCGGGGCGCGGGCCGGGTAGTAGAGGTCGTACTGGTCGACAACACCAGGCGCCTGGCCGGCCAGATCGACCCCCCGCTGGCCGGCTCGGTGGTCCTGCGCCACTCCGACGGGGTCACCTCGACGGCCGCGGTCAACCACCGCGGCCAGTTTTTCTTCGACTCGCTCCGGCACGGCGCCTTCAGCTTGAGGAACGTGCCCGCCGACCGCGGTCTAGGCGACTTCGAGACCGAATGGGTAACGATCTGAAGCTGGCGCAGACCCCGGTCCCGCCGGCCGGTACCCCGGAGACCGGTGCCCCGGTAGCTGGTGCCCCGGCGGTTGATGCCCTGGCCGCCCAGGCCCTGGAACTGGCCGAGCCCGATCCCCGCCGGGCCCTCGCCCTGGCCGAAGCGGTGGACCGGTGGCCCGTGCCGGGGGAGGTCAGCCTGCTGACGAAGGGGCTGGCGGCGTGGGCGGCGGGACGGGCCAGCCGCCATCTCGGCCGTCACCGCTCGGCGACCGTGGCCCTCGAGGCGGCGGTGCAGCTCCTGGGGGCCAGCGGCGACCGGGTGGCAGCGGCGCGGGCGTCGGTGTCGTTGAGCACCGAACGCATCGACGCCGGGCGCTTCGATGACGCCATCGCCCTGCTCGACACCGCGGCCAAGGATCTCTCGGGAGGCGACGCCGCCCGGGCCGCCGCTCAGAGGGCGCTGGTGCTGCAGCGGTCGGGCCGGGTGATCGACACCGTGGAGGACTGGGACCGCGCCGTCACGGCGTTCGAGGCTGCGGGCATGCCCGTCCAGGCGGCCATGGCCAGGCAGAACCGTGGGCTGGTCCAGGCCTATCGCGGCGAACTGGCCGCGGCCGAGGAGGACCTGGTGGCCGCCGCGGCCGCGTTTTCCCTCCATGGCGAGGACATCCGAGGCGCCGAGGTGCTACACGACCGGGGGTTCGTGGCCGCTCGCCGGGGGGACCTCCCCGGGGCGTTGGCGCTGTTCGACCGGGCTCAGAGCCGGTCCGCCGAGCTCGGTGCGCTGCGGCCCGAGATGCTGGTGGACCGGGTCGAGGTCTGCCTCCGGGCCGGTCTCAGCGCCGAGGGGCGGGCGCTGGCCGAGGCCGCCGTAAGGGCCCTGGAGGAGGCGGGCTTCGCTCCCGACGTGCCCGAGGCCTGCCTACTGGCCGCCCGGGCCTGCGAGCAGGACGGGGACCCGGCGGCCTCGGCGGAATGGGCGCGTCGCGCCGTCGCTCTTTTCCGGGCCCAACGCCGCCCCCGCTGGCAGCTGTTGGCCCGGTACGCGGTCGTGCGGGCGGAGGCTGCCGCCAGGCGACCGGGCGTGGGGATAGCGCGCCGGCTGCTCGCCGTGGCCGGGGCCCTGCGCCGGGCCGGTTGGGCCGCAGAGGCGCAGGAAGCCGACGTCAGGGCGGCCGAGGTGCTCATCGGGGCCGGGAGGTTGGAGGGGGCCGGGGCGGTCCTGGCCGGCTTGGCCCCCGACGTGGCCCGGATGCTGCCGTTGAGCCGGCTCCAGTTCCGCCTGTGCCAGTCGCGCCTGCGCTGGGCGGAGGGCGATGGCCGAGGGGCCGAGCAGTCCCTGCTCGCCGGGCTGCGGGCGCTGTCGGCTTACCTGGCCACTCTCGGCTCGATCGAGCTGCGGGCGGCGGGAGGGGGCAAAGCGGGCGAAGTCATGTCACTGGGCGTGACCATGGCTTCCGCCCGGGGCCGGGCGGCCCGGGCGCTGTGGTGGATGGAAACGGTCCATGGCGCCCAGCAGGCCGAGCTCGACGACCAGGCCGAGGGCCCGGAGCTGGCCGCCGCCCTGGCGTCGTTGCGGGACGTCACGGGCCTCCTGGCCCGGGAGCCGGCCCACCCGAGGGAGACGACCGCCCTGCGCCAACGCCAGGCCGTCCTGGAAGAGGTGGTCCGCAGGTGCAGCCGGCATGCGGCCGGCACCCGGGTGCCCGAGCGCTATGTCGCGGGGGCCGCCGCCGTGAGCGAGGCCCTCGGCCACCGCCTGCTGGTGGAGTACGCCCCCGTCGGCCGGCACCTCGTCGCCGTCGTGCTGGACGGTGCTCGGTGCCGCCTGGTGGAGCTGGCCCCGCTGGCCGAGGTGCGCGAGGCGGTGGCCGGGCTGCGCCTGGCCCTGCGGACCGCCCTTGACGCCGACCCCCCGGCCGAGGACCTGTCGGCCCTGCGGGAAGCGGGCGCCGACGTGCAGCGGCTCGTCCTCGGCCCCCTCGGCCTACCGCCCGGCCGGGAGATGGTCATCGTCCCCGATGGGCCCGTGCTGGCGACGCCGTGGGCGCTGTTGCCCGACCTGGCCACGGCCACGGCGGTGGTGGCGGCGTCGGCTCAGAGCCTCTGGCGCCCCCCGCCGACGTCCGTTCCGACCTCGCCGGGAGCCAGGGTCGTTGCCCTGGCCGGCCCTGACCTGCGCCACGCCGAGGAGGAGACCGAGGCCGTGGCCGAGCTTTGGGACGGGGCGGCAGAGGTGCTCGTGGGCCGGGAGGCCAGCGTCGCCGCGGCCAAGAGCGCCATGAGCCGGGCCGACATCGTCCATATCGCCGCCCACAGCGCTTTCCGGGGGGACAACCCGCTACTGTCCGCCATCCGCCTCGACGACGGCCCCATCACGGGCCACGAGCTCGCCCGCGCCACTAGGAATGCCAGGTTGGTGGTCCTGTCGTGCTGCGACAGCGGCATGGCCGACGCCAGCGGCATCGGCCTCAGCCGGCTCCTCACCGGGGCCGGTGCCACCGCCGCAGTGGCGAGCGTGAGCCCAGTGCCGGATTTCGGCGCCGTCGGGCTGATGCGCAGGTTCCACGGCGAGCTCGTACGTGGCGCCACGCCGGCGGTGGCGTTGGCCGGGGCGCGCCGGGCGCTGGGAGGGCCGTACGTCGCCGCTTCGAGCGCCGGTTTTGTGTGCTTCGGCAACGGGTTCGCCCGTTTGCCGGCCCGGGCCTGAACAGCCCTACGGGGCGCGGCGGTGGTCCGGCCCGCCCCGTAGGGCGCCGGCGGGCCTGCTTACTCGGCTCCCGGCAGGCGCCCGGCGCTCGCCTGCTTTTCGAGCGCGTCCGCCATCTCCGCCCACGTACGCGCCCGGCGCCGACATTCGTCGGCGACCTCGTGGATCCGGTCCAAGGGGACGCTCTCTAGGTAAAGGTGGAGATCTTCGGTGTCGATGGCCGTTTCTTCCAGCCAGGAGGCTGTTGCCGGCCGCCCTGGTCGAGAGGCCAAGGCCGGGCCCTGGCCGGCACCTGGAGGGGAACGACCGGGAAAGACCTGACCGGGAGGAGGTGCCGGCGATGGGAGGCCGACCATCGACCTTTGCTCCTCCCGGAGCCCGGCGGCCACCCGCTGCGCCGTCGAGGCGGCGACGCCGGCGGCGGCGGCGGCCTGGCGGATACTGGTGGCCTTCCCGCTGGAAAGGGCCTCCGCCACCGCCTCCTGGCCGGGCGCGGGGTCCACGGGACGGCGCCGGCCGTCCCGGCCCGTCCTGGCCGTGCGGTCGGCGGCTTGGGCGGCCAGGCGCAAGCGGGCCACGGTGGAATGCGAAAGCCCGCATACCTCGCCTACCCAGCGGTCACTGCGGTCGGGGCAGCGGCGCAGGAGCCCGACCGCCGCCGCCTGGCGCTCGACGCGGCTCAGGGGTTTGCCGTGCCTGACATTGGCCTGGACGGCGATGACCAGCGCACCGGTCTCGTCGCCCGAGTACAGCACCGCCCTGATCTCGGTCCGCCCCGCCCGGCGGAAGGCCTCCGCCCGGTGCACGCCGTCGATCACGGTCATCGTCGCCTCGTTCACGATGATCGGCGGGAGCCGCTCGAGCACCTCCATCAGCAGCGCGACGTGGTCGTCGTCCACCCTGACCAGGCGGGCCGAGTACCCGACCGACAACTCGGCCAGGGGCACGCTGCGTACCTCGGACCGGTCCGGCCCGCCGTGCAGGCGCGGTGCCCCATCGCCGGCGGCTGCGGTCGTCCCCACGAAGGTATAGAGGCGCCAGCGGCCGCCGCCGTGCACCTTTTTTTCCGG
>Ga0181517_10003322_pt1 | contig 15397 bp, 14 predicted proteins | sample PEATcosm2014_Bin_31_FD_119748 | JGI IMG/M metagenome (GOLD analysis project Ga0181517, IMG submission 119748) | Peatland microbial communities from MTU Mesocosm Facility, Houghton, MI, USA - PEATcosm2014_Bin01_30_metaG | ecosystem: Environmental > Terrestrial > Soil > Wetlands > Peat | place... | reverse complement strand
GACACGATTTCAGCGGCGGTGCTGAACGAGAGCGGCCGTATGATTCAGCAGTCCATTCTGGCTACGCGAGCTGCGGCCATTCTGGATTTTATCGGCGGGATGCGCGGCACCCTGTATGTCACCCGCCAGGGGCTAAAGCCCGGCGTTGATTTTGAGGCTTTACGGCACGACTGAAGTCGTGCCCTGACACATCTTGCCTTCTAGAAGATGTTCTTCCGCAGGCTGCTTATCACGCGCGAGTGAGCCGGTACAGCACGTGATGCCTCAATGGATGGCCTTCAGGGATGCTCGGATGCTCGAAATCGTCAGCAGGATCGTGGGTCATTCCCAGCTTCTCCATCACCCGCCGCGAACGAATGTTTGCGTCCGCAGTAAAGGAGACAATGGCGCCCAGGCCCAACTCTTCAAAGCCGTAGCGGAGTGCTTCCCGCGCGCCTTCGGTGGCCAGTCCCCGGCCCCAATACTCAGCTGCCAGCCGCCAGCCAATTTCAACGGCGGGCATAAACGGCGCTTCAAACCGGGGGATGGAAAGACCGATGAAGCCAAGAAAGGCGCCGTTCTGCCGCAACTCCGCCGCGAAAAGGCCGAAACCGTGGCGCTCGAAATGCGATTCAGCGTAATCCACTCGAGCGTCGGAAGCCTCCGGCGACAACAGCCCAGGCATGAACTCCATCACCCGTGGGTCGGCATTGAGCGCGCGAAACGGCTCCCGGTCCGAGGCTCGCCAGCGGCGCAGCAGAAGCCTTTCGGTTGTGAGGCTTACCCTCATGTTCGACAGGCTATCATCCGCAAACGAGCCGGGACCGGGATTTAGAATGGTAGGGTCCCTCTGAGCGCGATGACCTTCCGGCTTGGCAAACTCCGCCGCTTCCGCTTTAACCTGCCTCAGCGCATTGCCCTGGGACTGCTGGTGCTGTTTCTGGCCCAGGGGCTGTGGCTCACCGAGCACCAGGCGCTCACGGACCGCGACTACCAGTACGCCCGCTGCGGCCGCGAAATGTGGGAGCGCCCTTCTCCCCTGGCCGGCTACTTTACCAGTTGCGGAAACATCCACGACGGCGTCCTTGCCTATCGCCTGGCCGGCCTGCCGCTCACGCTCAACCTGCTTGCCGAGCGCGGCATCGATCATTTTCGCAAACCTGAAGATCGCGTTATCCAAGTTGGAGGGGAGCTCAGTATCTGGGAGCTGCGCCATCAGCTTCCCTTCATTTTGCTTCTGTTGCGGCTTCCGTTTCTGATGGCCGGGTGTATGCTGGGCGGCGGCTTGTGGTGGGTCACGCGGCGACTCTACGGCAACCTGGGCGGATACATCGCGCTGTCCCTCTATTGCTTCTCTCCCGCGATACTCAAGGCTTGCGTGGCGCCCAATCCTGAACTGCTGGCGGCGCTCGGGGTCTACGGCGGCGTGTACACCTGCATCGGAGTGGCCCACGCCATGCAGGGTCCGCGGCGAAAATGGCGTCCGCGCATCGTGCTGCTCACGGTGGCCTTCGGGTTGGCGGCTGCCTCGCACATTGCCGCGCTGCCGGTGGTGGCCTTGCTGGGTTTGGCGCTGATGCTCTGGATAGCCGAGGGGCGTCGCTCCCAGGTGCTGCCCATACTCCTGGTGGTTGTTGCCGGGTCGCTGGTGCTGGTCTTTGCCGGCTACGGTTTTTCGCCCGACGCCTTCAGCTATCTCTTCCGCTCGGCGGCAGGATTACTGTGGGTGTCGCTCGACCCGGCCCGCCATTTCTTTGGCAGTTTGGCCAACGCGGGAATCACGGTTTCCGCCGCGGCTGCCATGGTGCTGTTCCTGAGCCTGCGCAAATCGTGGTACTTCGGCAATACAACTCCGTTGTTTTGCGCTGCGGTCCTCATGGTGCTTATCACCACCGGAGTTCCCGGCTCTCCCTGGGTTTGGGCGCTGCCGTTTCTGTTCACGTTTGTGGGCGGCGTGTTTGCCGATGCCTGCGAGGGGCCCAGAGGGCGGTTGGCGCTGGGAGCCGTTGGAGCAATCGTGTTGCTTCAAGCGGTGTTTTGCGTGCTGAGTTTGCCAGGGTTGCTTTAAGAGATCGCGAAGCGAAAAATGCACTTGACGACATTAGGCATTCCAAGGCATAATTTGGTGTTGACTTTACTCGAAAGAGGGCCTGACCGGGAGCAGGGCCCGTAATTGAGGAGAAATATGGATACTCCCGAGAAGAAAAAGCTGTGGTCGGTGGAATATCACGAAGAGTTTTTGCCGGAGTTTCGGCAGTTTCCCGAAACTGTCCGGCGACAGGTTTATTCGTTGATTGAAGTGTTGAGGACGTTCGGTCCGCGACTGGGTAGGCCGCGAGTGGATACGCTGAAGGGATCGAAGCATCCAAACATGAAGGAACTGCGTTTCGATGCCGATGATGGTGTGTGGCGCATCGCCTTCGCGTTCGATTTGAAACGGAACGCGATCCTCCTGGCCGGCGGAGACAAATCAGGTGTTTCTAAAGACAGGTTCTACCGGAATCTGATCGAAATCGCAGATCGTCGTTTCCATCAACACCTAACAACGGTTGCGAGGAAGAAGAAATAAAAATGGCGATTCCATACGAACAAATACTCGCTGAGGAATCGGAAGAGACCCGGCAGTGGGTAAGGCAGCGCGCTGCTGAGTTGATCGCCGAGGAGATGAATTTGCGTGAGGTGCGCCGTCTGCGCAAGCTGACTCAGGCCCGCTTATCGAAAAAGCTCAAGATTGGGCAGGAGGGCGTTTCGCGCATCGAAAAGCGATCGGACCTGTACATCTCCACTTTGCGGGGCTATGTGGAGGGTGTGGGCGGCGAACTGACGCTCATGGTCAGATTTCCAGATCAGCCGCCCGTAATTCTGGCCGGGTTGGGCGCGAGCGATGGCAGCAAAAAGGCGAAAAAGAAGGTCGGAAATGGGGTCAAACCTAAACCAAAAACGCGTCGGGCTGCCTGAGCGGACCAAGGCTCTTTGAGAAACGGCTGGAATGGGCCATAAAATCAAGCAAAATAAGGACTTATTTCTACATTCTGGCCTTGCTGTACCCCCGTTTAGGGCGTAAAATAGATCTACAGCCTGCGGACCCGGCCCCGCTTATACCGGACCTATCTCGCCGCCTTCCTGCAGGCTTAGAAAAAACCTTATGGCAGACGATCAGAACCCCCAGCTCCCCCTCGCAGGCGGCACGCCGCCCAATGGCGGCACCAACCTCATTCCTATCAATATCGAAGAGGAGATGCGCCGCTCTTATCTCGATTACTCGATGAGCGTCATCATCGGCCGCGCCCTGCCGGATGCCCGCGATGGATTGAAGCCGGTGCATCGCCGCGTGCTCTACACCCTGAACGAGATGGGGTTGCAGTACAACAAGAAATACACCAAGTGCGCCAAGGTAGTTGGCCAGGCCATGGGCGTCTACCATCCCCACGGCGACTCGGCCATCTATGACACGCTGGTGCGCATGGCGCAGCCTTTTTCGCTGCGTTATCCGCTGGTTGACGGGCAGGGCAACTTCGGTTCGGTCGACGGCGATCCGCCCGCGGCCATGCGTTACACCGAGTGCCGCATGGAGCGCCTGGCCGGCGAACTGCTGGCCGACATCGACATGGAAACGGTGGACTTTACCCCGAATTACGACGAGTCCACATTCGAGCCCACGGTGCTGCCCACGCGCTTCCCGAACCTGATTGTCAACGGGTCCAGCGGCATCGCGGTCGGCATGGCCACCAACATTCCGCCGCATAACCTGACCGAAGTGGTCAACGCCGCCATTGCACTGGTCAAGGACCCCAACGCCGGCCTGGCTGAAGTGCTCAAGCACGTGCAGGGCCCGGACTTTCCGACCGGTGGATTCCTTTACGGCAAGAGCGGCATTCCGCAGGCCTACAAAACCGGCCGCGGCCGCTTTATGATGCGTGCCCGCGTGGCCACTGAAAATTTGACCAAGGAAAAACAGGCGATCATCGTCACCGAAATTCCTTACCAGGTCAACAAGTCCAAGCTTATCGAGCGCATCGCCGAGTTGGTCACCGACAAGATCGTCGACGACATCAGCGACGTTCGCGATGAGAGCGACCGCGACGGCATGAGGGTCGTCATTGAGTTGAAGCGCGGCGCGCAACCCGAGATCGTGCTCAACCAGCTCTACAAGCACACCCAGATGCAGGAAAGCTTCTCCATGATCTTTCTTGCCGTGCTCAACGGGCAGCCCCGGGAACTAGGGCTCGACCAGGCCATTCGTGCCTTTATCGATCACCGCGTTGACGTGGTTCAGCGGCGCACGGTCTACCTGCTGCGCAAGGCGCGCGAGCGGGAACACATCCTCGAGGGCTACAAAATTGCCCTCGATAATCTGGACACGGTTATCCGCATCATTCGCGCTTCGGGCTCGCGCGTTGAGGCCCGCGAAAACCTCTACGCATGGGGCAAGGGCACGGAGATCGTCCTCAACCTGGACCGCGAGCGGCAGCCGCACGAAGAGCGCGGACTGACCTTGCGACAGGTCGACGCCATTCTCGAATTGCAGCTTTACCGCCTCACCCAACTCTCCGTCGATGAAATCCTCAACGAGTTGAAGCAAGTCCGCGAGAAGATCGCCGAGTACGAATCCATCCTGGCCAGCGAAGCCAAGCTGCGCGCGGTCATCGTCAAAGAGCTTGAAGAAGTTCGCGACAAGTACGGCGACGTGCGCCGCACGCAAATCATCGATGAATCCGCCGAGTTGCAGTTGGAAGACCTGATCGCCGACGAGCAGGTTGCGGTGACGGTGAGCCATCAGGGCTACCTGAAGCGCACGCCCATCAGCATCTATCGCCAGCAGCGCCGCGGCGGTACCGGGCGCATGGGCATGAAGACGCGCGAAGAAGATTTTGTCGCGCAGCTCATCGTGGACTCGACGCACGCCTTTCTGCTCTGCTTTACCAACAGCGGCCGCGTGTACTGGCTCAAGGTCTACGAGATTCCCGACGTAGGTGCGGCGGGCAAGGGCAAGAGCATGCAGAGCCTGCTCGATCTGCAGCCCGGCGAAAACGTCCGCGCCATTCTGCCCGTGCGCGACCTTGAAGAAGAAGGCAAGTTCATTTTCTTCGCTACGCAGAAGGGCACGGTAAAGAAGACGCCGCTCAAAGACTTCAGCAACGTGATGTCCCGCGGCATCATCGCCATAGACATCGAGAAGAACGATGAACTGGTGTCCGCCGGCCTGACCAACGGCAAGCAGACCATCTTTCTTGCCACGCGCGATGGAATGGCTATCCGCTTCGACGAGGAGTACGACGCCGACCGGAGCGGCATTGGCCTGCGGCCTATGGGTCGCAACGCCGCTGGAAATCGTGGCATCTCGCTCAAGAAGGGAGACTACGTGATCGGCGCGGCCATCACCAGCTCCGACGCGATCCGCGAAGCAGAGCGCGACGAGTGTGCCTCCCGCCTTGGACTGACTGACAAACTCACCGCTCTGCGCGAGGCCTATACGGCTGCCGAGGAAGCTCTGACCAAGGTCAGGGAAGACTATCGCAATAAGTTGGCCGATTCCGCAGCGGTCAATTTGGCAGAGAAGGCAAAAGAGGACGCCTACAAGGCTCTCAAGCATCTTGACGACAAGCTCGGCGTGACCCAGCAGCTCATTCTTTCAGTGACTGAAAACGGCTTTGGCAAGCGAACGGATGTGGACGAGTACCGCCTCACGGCGCGCGGCGCCCAGGGCGTCAAGAATATGGCCGTTACACCGCGCATCGGTCGCGTCAGCAGCATACAACTGGTGGACGAGACCAGCGAATTGATGGTCATCAGCCAGTTCGGCAAAATCATCCGCATTGACACCAAGCAGATCCGCGCCGCCGGCCGCGCCACGCAGGGCGTCCGCCTGTTGAACCTCGAAGATGCTGACAAGGTAGCCGCAGCGGTCATCATCCCGCCCGAAGAACTGAAGGACGACGAGCCGACGCTGTTGCAGTAAACATCGATTGCCGCCCGGGTCTCGGAAACGAGACCCGGGGGCACCCGGCGTACCCTGAGGCGAGAATGACACTTGTTAAAGCTCTAAAAAAATTCAACCGTAAAGAACGATATTGGCTCATCAGAAATGCATTTGGGGAAAACAGCAGGAAACTTGATCCTAAATTTCTTAGATCGCTTGAAGGAGAACATTCCATCAAGGTTCCAGAGAACGCCTGGTGGGCGATGGACTACCACCTTGACTGGCTTGTTGCTGCTCTTCATTTGTTCAAGTGTGAAGGCAAAGGGGAATCATTTAAGAGACAAGACAACCCCAAACAAACATTGGTTAATGGCACCCAACTGGATGTCGACTTAATTATTGCTTTCGATAAGACACTGATCTTTATCGAAGCTAAGGGTGATGCTGGCTGGGACTATGAGCAACTCAACCGCAAAATTCGCCGCCTTCAGAATATTGCAATTGCAGATGCGAGATACCTTGAAGGCGTAAAAACCTATTTTATTTTAATGGCTCCGAAAGCACAGCGAAAACCTCACATGGAAGAGATTGATGCAGTCAGACCGGATTGGATATTTCCTGAAGGCACACCTCGGTGGCTGGATTTGCAAATAGAGAATGAAGACGACCAGAAAGTGACTACCTTTGAGGACTTTAATAGAGTGGGGCGCTGCAACAAAGAAGAAACCCCCTGCAAAACAGGAGACTTCTTTCTTGTGAAATAAACGGCGGCCTGGGATACAACAGACGTTGCCAGAGATTATGCGTTGGGATTCGTCCGTTACTCCCGGCGGGAGTGGGTGAGAATAGCCCAGGACGAAATCCTGGGAAAGCAGCCCATAAAGCCGTTGCGCCCCGGAGGGGGGCGTTGCGAAACGTATCAACCTACCCAATCGTTCCGCGTCACCCGCCTGATCGTCTTATCCATCGGCTTGCTCGGATCGCGAACCACGCCGATCTTCGCCCACGCCGCTTCGCTCAGTTCGCACGTCAACTGAAGCCGCTCGCCAATCGTCAATTCGCGCCAGTTCTTGACGCGTTCCTTCAGATGCTCCGGCACATAATCGTAGGGGAATTTCGATTCATCGACGCTCATCGCGCACCCTCCGGGATGAACTATTTCAATTGCCCATCACGCCGCGATATATCGCTCCTCTGCAGTTTGCAGAACTTCCTCGCGGAATCGGGGGCTCAGGAAGTTCGGCGTGTTCAGGTCAACTTCGCGTCCGAGCATTGCCGAGAGCTCTTCCTGCATTCCGAAGAAAGCCAGGCCCGGCGTGAAGCCAGGGGCGAACTCCACCAAGACGTCCACGTCGCTGTCGGACCGGAAATCGTGCCCGAGCACCGATCCAAAAAGACTCAGCCGACGGATGTGGTGCCGCTTGCAGAACGCCTCAATCTGCTCCTGCGGGATGGTGATTTGTGCGCGGCTCGTCATAGTGCTTTGCCTCTTTGCTTCAATGTCGGGTCCCTGGCCTGATGTCCATATTCTACGTCGCCTTACTACGGCGTTGTGACCCATTGTCACGTTGTTCACTCCGCCAACAGCTACCGCTTTGCCAGCGGGTTGTCCCACTCTCCACGCTCCCGCAGTTCCGCGATCTCCTGCTTGGCCATCTCCTGGGCACGCATGTAATCCGGCTTCACCACCCGGTTTAGCGGCATCTGCCCGGGTTCGAGAATGATCCAGTGGCGCGGGCGCATATACGGCGCTAACGCGCGCGCGTGCCGGTCCAATTCAGGGCGCAGCAATTCAACGTCGGGTCGCTTCTCCACTACGGCCACCACCGCTTCAGAAACCACGGCATGCGCCACGCCCACCACCACGCAGTTGGCTACCTTTTCCGTGAGCGCCAAAATATGCCGCTCCACGTCGCCGGGAAAAATCTGGTAGCCCATCGACTTGATGACCCACTTGTTGCGGCCAGACAGATGCAAGCCTGCCGCGCTCTTGTATCCGAGATCGCCGGTATATAAAAATCCGTCGCGCGAGACCGACTGTGCGGTGGCCTCGGGATCGTTGACGTACCCAACAAAGGTTTGCGGTCCCTTGAAGCAAACGTGGCCAATTTCGCCGTCCTTCAGCTCATCGCCTGCGCTGCCGTCTTCGCGCATCGGCTGGCGAATGGTGCAAGGATAAATCGGCATGTCCACGCCAAGCCCGTCAGGCAGCGTTTCTCCGTCGGCGCAGTTCGCCTGAATGTAAGTGCAGAAGCCCGCGGCCTCGGTGAGTCCAAGCCCGGTGCCGATCACCGGGGACATGGTGGCCAGGCGATCGAGAAACGGCCGGGCCACAGCATTGCCGCCGTATGCCGCGAACTGCAGGCTTGAGAGGTCGTGGCTGCCCGCGTCCTTCAACATCCACTCAAGGTTGTACATGGCGGGAATCTGCGCCAGGATTTCCGCCTTGTGTTGCGCAATGGCACGCAGCGAACGCCCGGCGTCGAACGTCTCCAACAGAATCGCCGTGCCGCCGCCGAAGAGTGTGCTCATCAGCGCCTCAGTTTGGCCGCCCACGTGAGAAGCGGGCAGATTAACCAGCGTGCGCGGCCCGCGGTCTCCGCCAAAAAACGACTCGCAGATGCACATATTCTGCACGGTAATGTTGCGGTGTGACATGAGCGCGGGCTTGGGCGAACCGGTTGAGCCGGTGGTAAAAATCACCAGCGCGCCATCGTCCTCCGTGACGGCGCAATCGATTTCGCCTTCTTCCGTTGAGCTTTGAGCGGCGTCGACAATCGACGCGAATGACAGCGTGCTGGGAATCGTCTCGTCCCACTCCATCGCGATGGAGCGCTCGATCCATGGGCATCGCGCCTGCACGGCCAGCCAAACGGGGCGAAAATCGAATGGCGGCTTTCCGCCCATCCACACAAATGCGCGCGGCCTCAGGATCTCAAGCGCTCTGATCACTTCGACAGGCGGCAAGCGCAAATCAAGCGGAGCAACGATCACACCGATTTTGAAGCAACTGTATTCGAGCAGCACGTGGTCCACCGACATCGGCAGCATGGTCACCAGAAAATCGCCCTTGGCGAAGCCCATGCGCTGCAATTCCCGAGCCAGCGCGGTGGTGGTGTGGTCCAATTCGCGATACGTGACGGTGCGGCCGCTGCCTGCACTCACCAGCGCGTCGGCTTCGGGACGGGTCTTGGCCCACTTGGCAACGACGCCGTGAAGAAGGTGGCGGTCGGAGTATGTATCTTGGTAATCGTCGAGGGTCAATTGGGGCACATGCATAGGATTGGTCTGTCTCGCTCCTGAACCAGTCGAACATTCGCGACGGCAAGCGTCAAGCGCGGAGCAAAACGAATGCCCTCAATCGGTGAGACTTGAATCGGGCCTGAGTCCTGGCGGTCCCGCGGAGCGTCAAGAAAAGCGGGAGAGACCTATGAGCACAGTTCTGGTTACCGGCGGGTCGGGATTTATCGGCAGCCATTGCATTCTGCAGCTTTTGGCCGCGGGCCACCAGGTGCGCACCACGGTGCGGAGCCTGGATCGCGAAAGCAGCGTGCGAGAAGTGTTGAAGGCTGCAGGCGCCGAGCCCGGTGAGCGCCTGTCGTTCTTTGCCGCCGATCTGCTCAGCGACGCTGGATGGGCAGAAGCTGCTGCGGGCTGCGAGTTTGTATTGCATGTGGCGTCGCCATTTCCGCCGACGGTGCCCAAAGACGAAGACGAACTGATTGTGCCTGCGCGGGATGGCGCGCTTCGCGTCCTCCGCGCCTCGCGTGATGCGGGCGTAAAGCGCGTGGTGCAAACCTCATCGTTCGCGGCCGTTGGTTACGGACACAAGCCGCAGGCAGCGCCGTTTAATGAGACCGACTGGACAGACCTCAACGGCCAGGGGCTCACGGCCTACGTGAAGTCGAAGACCATTGCCGAGCGCGCGGCCTGGGAATTCATCGCCAAAGAGGGCGGCGGGCTGGAGCTTTCGGTCGTCAATCCGGTGGGCGTCTTCGGCCCGGCCCTGGGGCCAGATCTTTCAACCTCGATTCTCATTGTCAAAAGCATGATGGACGGCGACCTGCCCGGCAGCCCCAAGCTCTATTTCGGCGCTGTCGATGTGCGCGACGTGGCCGACCTTCACCTCCGCGCCATGACCCAACCAGCCGCGAAAGGCGAACGGTTCCTTGCCGTTGCCGGTGATTTTATCACCATGCAAGATATCGCGAAGGTCCTCAAGGAGCATATGGGCACGGCGGCCAGACGCGTGCCCACTGGGGAACTGCCGAATTGGCTGCTTCGCGTTGCTTCGCTGTTTGATCCCAGAGTAAAGCAGATTTTGCCGGAACTGGGCACAACGAAAAACGCCACCAATGAAAAAGCCAGGCGCATTTTGGGCTGGACGCCGCGCTCCAACGAAGATTCCATCGTAGCCACTGCAGAAAGCCTGGTGCGGCTGGGGCTTTTGAAGCCCGATTCGAAGATGAAAGCGCAATAGCGAAAAGGCCGCATCGAATTGTGAGCAAGCCAGCGCCCGGTCGGAGTTGGAATGCCTCCGGGGTTAAAACCCCTTGTTTTACGGCTATTTTCGGCACGACTTCACAGGCTTTGAAGCCGTGCCCTGACACTTCGTGCAACTCCGGGTGAGTTTTTCCGCAAGCTGTAAAGCCCTCGTCGATTTTGCGCCACTTGGGGCACGACTGAACAGGCTGCGGAAAAAGTCTGAGTTTCTCGCAGAATACGCGAAAAGCATACCTCAGGGCCTAAAGGCCGCGCTCATTGTGCGGGGTTTATGTCCGGGATGAATCCCGGACCTACCGCCCGAATGAGTTTTTCCGCAGCCTGTAAAGCTCTGCCCTGACACAGAGCGGATTCTTGCAACACGCCCCAAGCCAAGGCCAGAGCTTCTTCAACTGGGTTCAATGCTGTGAGGCAAGTGAAGCGCACCAGTTATCAGACCACCTTGCACCCTGCCAGGTACTAGGAGCGAAATCGCGCCCGGGATACACTGAAGGTGCTCCCGATTCTCCGCACACCTCTCGTGTACCGGAATGCATTCATCGTTATAGTGCTGGCTGCACTCTCGCTTGTTTCAGCCAATGGCCTGCCGGCTCACCCGGTGAAGGCCCACGCTACCGCCTCGCGCAAGGCCCCCTCTCATCTGGCTACTTCCAAGGCTCACCCGGCTGCAACCCACAAGCCGCGCCAGAGTCATTCTGCCGCACCGGTTCGCGGGCAGTCCACTGCGAAAAACAGGCTGGCGGCCGGCAAGCCGCGCCCCGCAACCCCCACGCATCGCGCGGTTTCACGCCGTCGTGCGGGGCGCAGCGCCTCCATGACTCCGGCGGCTAAAAGAACCGTCTCGCTAGCCCGAATGCCCATGCCCCCGCCCCTGCGCGGGTCACACGATTCGCTGGCCCGGCAAAACGACAAGACCGAAGCCGACAACCTGGAGCGCATTCAAGACGACAAAGACCTGGCAGACCGCATTGCCCGCGGGATGCTGGTCCCGCTGCCCACCTCGCAAAAACTCACTGTCAACCAAGACCTGCCCGCCGATCGCCGCTACTGCCGGCCTTGGACGGCCAGCTTCTTATCAGACCTCGCGCGTGCCCACGCCGCGGTCTTTCACTCTCCTCTTGAAGTCACTTCAGCGGTGCGCACGGTCGAATACCAGAAGCGGCTGATCGGAATCAACGGCAACGCCGCCGCAGCCGAAGGCGACATTGTCAGCCCTCATGTCACAGGCGCCACCATTGACCTTGCCAAGCAGGGCCTGAGCCGGCAGCAGTTGGGCTGGCTCAGGCACTGGCTCTTGCTGCTCCAAAAAGCCGGCAAAATCGACGTCGAGGAAGAGTTCCAGCAGTCCTGCTTCCATATCACCGTCTACAAAAGCTACGTGCCCTCAGCGCCAGACCCGCTCCAGGGGAGCGTAGACCTCCTCATTCGCCCCAGCAAACCATCCCTGAACAGAAATTGATTGTGCAAGTTGCGCCATTCAAGGTTACAATCGCGGGCAAAGCCAAAAGAGGCTTGGCGAGGCTAAATCATGAGCGATATGGAAGTTCAATTACCGGGCGAGGCGGTCGCTCGCTTGACTGAGTTCGAACGTGTCACCAACACTTTTACGGCGCCGTCGAAGACCTTTGATGACATCAAGCGCGGCAACAAGAGTTGGTGGATGCCGTTCATCATCATTGCCCTGGTCGGCTACATCTTCTTTGCCGCAATCTATTCAAAAGTCGGCATGCAGACTGTCGTAGACAACCAGATCAAGCTTGACCCCAAGGCGGAAGAGCGGCTGGCGCAGGTGCCTCCCGATCAGCGAGAAACGCAATTGAGAATCTCCGTGTACGTTACGGAGGGAATCTTCATTGCCAATCCGCTTTTCGTGTTGGGAGGGCTTGCCGTCATGTCCCTCGTGCTGCTGGGCACCATCAACTTCGTCTTCGGCGGCAAGGCCACCTATGGCGGCATTTTTACCGTTTGGATGTTTGCCAGCCTGCCGGCCATTATCAAGACACTTCTGGGTACTCTTGTCCTCTATCTAGCCCCGCCGGAGCAGTTCAACATAAAGAACTTCGCGCCCACCAACCTGGCGGCATTCATCTTTCCCAATGCCGCTGAGGCCAACAAGGCGCTTTATTCTCTCACCAGTTCACTCGACGTCATCACCATTTGGACGCTGGTGCTGCTGTCAATCGGCGTCGCCACCGTTGCCGGGGTGAAGCGCAATTCCGGCTATATTGCCGTTTTCGGATGGTGGGCCATCATCGTTCTGATCAGCGTAGGCTGGGCCGCAGCTTTCAGTTGAGATTTATTCCTCATTGAGGCACAAACAAAACGGCGCGCATCGCAAGATGCGCGCCGTTCTCTGCTAGAGCAACTCTACCGGTGGTGTAAGGCGGCATTCCCTCAGGGGCTAAAGCCTGCCTCTTCTTTGTTGGCATCTTGTGGCGTGGCTGAAGCCGCGCCCTTTCAAAACTGCTCTACACCAAAGGGAGATTCGCTCTAATCACTAACCACTGCTTTACTCCGGCCACCGCCGCATGATCAGCGTAGCGTTGATGCCGCCAAAACCGAACGAGTTCGACAGCGCCACGTCAAAGCTGTGCGCAATTGCCTTGTTGGGCACGTAGTCCAGTTTGCATTCCGGGTCGACGTTTTCAAGGTTGATGGTCGGCGGCAGCATCTGGTTCTGCAAAGCCAGCACGGTGATGCCGGCTTCCAAACCGCCGGCGCCGCCCAGCAAGTGGCCGTGCATTGACTTGGTGCCCGAGATTTTGAGTTTGTGGCTCAGCGCATGCTCGCCAAAAACCAACTCGATGGCCCGCGATTCGTTACCGTCGCCGGCCGGGGTCGAGGTGGCGTGGGCATTCACATAACCCACATCTTCCGGCTTGATTCCGGCGTCCTTCAGTGCTGCCCGCATGCTGCGTTGCGCGCCGGCACCCTCCGGAGCGATGCCCGTCATGTGGAAGGCATCGGCGCTCATGCCGTAGCCAATCACCTCGGCCAGAATCTTTGCGCCGCGCGCTTTGGCGAACTCCAACTCTTCGAGGATGAGAATGCCTGCGCCCTCGCCGATGACAAAACCGTCGCGGTCCTTGTCAAACGGGCGGCTGGCGCGGGTAGGCTCGTCGTTGCGGGTTGAAAGCGCCCGCATAGCGGCAAAGCCACCTACCGCCAGGGCGGTCACGGAGGCCTCTGCGCCGCCGGCGATCATCGCGTCGGCATCGCCGTGCATGATCATGCGCACCGAGTCGCCAATGGCGTTGGCAGAGGTGGCGCAAGCCGTAGCTGTGGCGGAAATGGGCCCCTTGGCGCCGTAGCGGATGCTGATTTGCCCGGCCGCCATGTTGACGATGACTGCGGGAATGAAGAAGGGAGAAATTTTGCGCGGACCGCCTGCCAGCAGGTTGGAGTGCTCACGCTCGATGATTTCAAATCCGCCGATGCCCGAGCCGATAAAAACGCCCACCCGGTCTTCGTTCTCCGGTGTGATGGTCAGGCCCGACTGGGCCATCGCTTCCTGTACGGCGGCATAGGCAAAGTGGATGAAGCGCCCCATTTTGCGCGCTTCCTTCTTGTCCACGAAATTGAGGGGGTCAAAGTTCTTGACCTCGGCGGCGAACGTAACCGGGAAGCCGGTGGTATCGAACCCCTGAATAGGAGCCATACCGCTGGCGCCGGCCAAGAGCTGCCGCCACACCTCAGGAGCGGTGTTGCCTACACCGCAAACCAGCCCCAGGCCGGTGATAACCACTCTGCGCGTCACAGGTTACTTAGCGCCTTTCTTCTCGTTTTTCTCGATGTACTCAATCGCGTCCTTCACGGTCTTGATCTTCTCGGCGTCCTCGTCGGGAATCTCCAGGTCGAAGGCCTCTTCAAACTGCATTACCAGCTCGACCACGTCCAGCGAATCCGCTCCCAGGTCTTCCTGGAAGCTGGCGCCAGGGGTCACTTCGGCCTCATCCACCTGCAACTGCTCGACGATGATCTGTTTCACTTTTTCTTCAACGGCCATGCGTAATTCTCCTCGTAGTTTGTTCAGAACTTTTCAAATTCGTCCGGGGCAATACCCACTCGTGCTCTGCCTGCCTACCATAACGGCTCATGGCAGCAGAACACAACCATCGCGCCAAAAAATTACGCATGGCCCGGAAACTCTAAGTCTATCGGGCGGGTCCAGGTGTGTAAAGGCTTGCAGGAACATGAAGATGCTGAGGGAGCAAGGAATAGGGAACCGGGAATAGAAATCACGTGGATTTTGCCCGAAATTGCACAGGCCGAAGGCGTACATTAGGCGAAGAGGAATTTCGTCATGGAAAGCTCTGCCATTATCTTCGCGGGAATTGCTTTAGCGCTTGTGGGAGTGGCCTTTGCCTTCTGGCAGAAAACCGCATCTGCAAAGAGAGAAGCAGCCCAATTAGCCCTCAACTGCGCCAGGCTGGCGGAAGAACTGGCCGCCTCTCGAAGCGAACTGGCCCGCGTGCAATCCGAGTCGTCGGCGCGCGCAGGGTTTGAATCGCTGGCCGCGGAGAGGGAAAAGACGATCGGTCAATTGAGGCAGGAGTGCACCACGCTTCGGACCGACCTGCTGGCCAAGACGAACGAAGCTGGGGAGTCTGCCAGGACCGTCGCTGAACTGAGCACCAAGCTCGAAAACGAGCGCAAGAATCTGGCAGAAAAACTGGCGCTTCTGGAAAGTGCCAAGCAGGCATTGGCCAACCAGTTCGAAGCCTTGGCCGGCGAGATTCTCGAGAAGAAATCAAAGAGCTTCGCCGAAGGCAGCCAGAAGGAACTCGGCAACCTGCTCACACCTCTGCGCGACCAGATCAAGGAATTCCGCGACAAGGTGGAACAGGCGCAGACCGACTCAAAGACCGGCGTCACCAAGCTTGAAACACTGATCGGCACGCTCGGCGGGTTGAATCAGCAGTTGTCTGCCGAAGCCCGCAACCTGACCACAGCGTTGCGCGGCTCGTCAAAGGCGCAGGGCGACTGGGGTGAACT
>Ga0181517_10003320_pt1 | contig 15418 bp, 10 predicted proteins | sample PEATcosm2014_Bin_31_FD_119748 | JGI IMG/M metagenome (GOLD analysis project Ga0181517, IMG submission 119748) | Peatland microbial communities from MTU Mesocosm Facility, Houghton, MI, USA - PEATcosm2014_Bin01_30_metaG | ecosystem: Environmental > Terrestrial > Soil > Wetlands > Peat | place... | reverse complement strand
GCCGACGGTCACATCGGTTTTGGTGGAGTGCGTTCCCTTGTCGGAGTTCCGACCGAGGGACCGGTGCCCATCTCGATGCCCGCGCCTCCTTACACGCCCCAGGCAAAGACGGATAAGGTGCAGGGAGCGGTAGTCGCAGCAGTGGACGTGGACGCCGGCGGCAACGTTACCGGGGTCAATCTCACCGCCGTCAGCCTGTCAAGAGACCTGCGCGAGGGATTGGACCAGAGCGTGATCGATACCGTGCGCACTTGGAAATTCAAGCCCGCCACGAAAGAAGGCAAACCTGTGCCCGCAAAGATCAGCGTGCAGGTGACCTTCAACCTGAGTTAGCGACTTCCGCTTTACGCCGGAGGAGCCACGTCCCGCTTCCACATGCTGCGCAGAACGCCGAGCGCGATGGGTAAGGCACCGGCGAGAATGAAGATCATGTCCCCGGCCATGCGCACCCATTCCAGCTTGTGGTAGAGGCCTCCCATCAGGAATGTCAAACGACGCGCGTGCCAGTACCCATTGGCGATGGAGTCCCAAAGTTGGAGAACGCCTCCGGGAAACAGGTCCAGGAGGATCATAAGGGCCAGGCCCACGTTAGCGCCCCAGAAGCCTACCCTGATGAACTTCTCTGTTCCCTTCCAGACGGCTTCGGACTGCATGGCCCGCAAGCAAAACACCAGGACCGCCAGCGCCAACATCCCGAAGACGCCAAACAGGGCGGCGTGCCCGTGGTTGGGGGTGAGTGTTGTGCCGACCTCGAAGTAAGACACAATCGGCAGGTTGATCAGGAAGCCGAAAATTCCTGCGCCGACAAAATTCCAAACGCCGACCGCCATAAGGAAGTAAATGGCCCACTTCTGACTGCTGGCAAACTCGCGCCCACATTCGGAGCACTGCTGGTTCTTCAGCTTGATGAAGTCCCAGGCGTCCAGGGTTAGAAGCGTCAACGGCACAACTTCCAAGGCGGAGAAGCACGCCCCCAGGCCCATGTTGAGCGTTCCCTGACCGGTGAAATACCAGTGATGGCCCGTACCAACGATCCCGCCGGTGAGGTACAGGATAGCGTCGAGGTAGATCAGGCGCGTGGCGGTCTTGGTGCTGACCACGCCCATCTGGTGGAACATGATGGCCACCAGGACTGTGGCGAAGAGCTCGAAGAATCCTTCCACCCAAAGATGGATGATCCAGAAACGCCAGTTATCAATGACGGCGAAGTTGCTGTGGGGGCCGTAGAAGAGGGCGGGCAGGTAAAAGACGGGAATGGCCACGGCGGCGTATAGAAACAGCGCGGATAGCTCACGCTTGCCTGGACTCTTGATGGCGGGTTTCAAGGCCCGGTACATCAAAAAAAGCCAGAATACGAGGCCCACCGCCAGCAGGAGCTGCCAGAACCGCCCGAGATCCAGGTATTCGGAGCCCTGATGCCCGAACCAGAACCAGAGGCGCCCGAGCTTATCATTGATGCCCAGGTACTCTCCGAATAGGCTGCCGAAAACCACCAATGCGAGTGCACCGAGGAGAGCATAGACGCCCGCTTTTTGGCCTTTGGGCTCCTCGCCACCCACCCAGGGAGCCAGGAAAAGGCCGCCGCCTACCCAGGCCGTTGCGATCCAGAAGATGGCAAGTTGGAGGTGCCAGGTGCGTACCAGAGTGTAGGGTAGAAAACGAGCGATGTCGAAGCCGTAGAAGCCTCCTGGCTCCACGCGGTAGTGGGCAAGCGCGCCTCCCAGGAACGATTGCGCCAGGAACAGGAGCGCCACCACGGCAAAGTACCAGCCTGTGGCCCATTGACTAGGCGTCAGGGTCAGGGCCGTGGGAGCGGAGTGCGTGACGTGGGCGGTATTGCCCTCACCCTTCCAACCCAGGTAGTCAAACTTGCCGACCACGAAGAGAATCAGGCCCAAGCCCCCCAGGAGGGTGATGAGACTCATGGCGCTCCAGACATAAGCCTCGGCGGAGGGGCGGTTGCCCACCAAGGGCTCATAAGGCCAGTTGTTCGTGTAGGAATAGTTCTTGCCTGGCCGGTTCGCCGACGCAGCCCAGGCGGCCCAGGCAAAAAAGGTGCTCAGCGCTTTGAGCTCCGCGGGATTCTTAATGTAGTTGGCGGGCAGTCCCGGGGCGGCGCCCTTGTTGGTAAAGTAATCGCTCCATTCGGCCTCCTGGCTGCGGGAGGCTGCTACCTCGCCAGATGTAAGGAGGAGCGTTCGCGAGGCCGGGTCGTACCGGTTCTCCTTAAGAACCCTCCTCACCTGCGCGGATGCAACGATTTGCTCATCCGGCGAGAGTTGAGCAAAGGGTCTGCCATACTTCTCCACTGCGATGGTATCCCTAGTCACCTCGCTGAGTCTGTGCAGATACTCAGCGCTGTAGTCAGGGCCCAGATAAGCCCCGTGACCCCAAAGGCTCCCGTGTTCCATGAGGCCGTATTTAAAAAAGACCTCCTGGCCTTTTTGGATATCGGCGCCTGTGAACACCACATTTCCCGCCGCATCGACGGCCCTATCGGGAATGGGAGGGGCATTTGTGTATGTCAAGACGGTTACGAAAGTTAGAATCGAGAAACCAGCGATCATGACGAGAATCGCCGCGTGTCGCCACCACGGAGAGAGAGCCGTACCGCTACCGGACGTGTCTGCCATTTATGCCCCCATATAATTGTTAGTCACAAACTCCATTTTCGATCCCTGGCACATCGTATCGTTAGATCTTGTTGGTTGATTACCTTTCAAAATGAACTTCCGTCCAATTCGCCCCGATTATATATCACAAGGCGATATATTGTGATTCGTAGGGGCACCTCTCGTGGGTGCCCACCGTAAGGGCACCCACGAGAGGTGCCCCTACGAAGCTCCGTGATCTCTGTGCCCTCTGTGGTGAAATCAGTTGGCGTTCTCGAGGGCAATGGCCCGCGGAAACAGAATGTTGTTTTCAAGATGGATGTGCTGGTGCAAATCAGCCTCGAATTCCGCCAGGGTCTTGTAGAGAGTCTGGTAGCTGATGCACTCGTCGGCCGGCGCGGTGTAGCCGTTGCTTGATGCGCGCAGGGAGCGCAGGGCGTTGCCGGCGGAATCATGCTCGTGCTCCATCATGGCCACGGGATTTTGCACGGTCCCGAAGGGCGGTGGCAGGATGGGCTCTTTCTGCATGACGGACTCTTCCATCCTTTCGATGTAAGGGAACAAGACCATCTCCTCTTTCATCAGGTGGGTGGTAAGTTCCTGCGCCAGGCCCCGGAAGGTCTCGCGCAGCGGCAAAAGTTCAGGGTGGCGTTCTCCATGGACCGAGCAAACTTTATCGAACAGAGGCCCCAGGCGGGCAATCTCCTCCCGGGTGTATTTGTGGTGCGTGTTTTTGATGTGGGAGATCAGGTCACCCAAAGGTTCTGTTTGCCAGTGGGTGTTCTTGGGGACGGCACTTTTCGAATGCTGTTCCGCATCGAGCGCCTCCAGCACTTTTCCGACGGGAATACTGGCGGCGCGACAGGCTTGTTCAAGAGTTCGCTTGCCGCCACAGCAGTAGTCGATGCCTAATCCTTCAAAAATTCTCGCTGCCCCCGGCTCTTCCAGGGCTAACTCCCGCACCGTCTTCTCCAAAGTTACGCTCATCGCATCCTCCTCGCGGGCCAGGTCCTTGCCTTTTGGCCTCGTGTGATCAATTGATTTTAGGGAAGCAATACGGATGTGCCGATGACTTTTGTCACGGGCATAAAGAAGGTGTCAGGTGCCAGGGGTCAGAAAAGGGCTAAGTTAGCAGATTGAAGATGGGGGTTGATTTTCGAATTTCGACCTTCGAGTTTCGAATTTCCATTTTCGGCCCCAGCCTTCGGGGGGACAGGTCACTCCGTCGCGTCATTCTCGTTTTCAAGCGCCTTCAGGTTGCAAATCAGGACGTTGCGCCCATCGATCTTCACCAATCCTTCGGTTTGCAAGCGGGAGAGATTCCGCGAAACCAACTCGCGGACCGTGCCAATTTGCGCCGCCAATTCCTGGTTGGTGATGGGCAGCGTCACTTCCACACCTGCCGCGGTGCGCTTGCCGGACTTTTGCCCGAGGCGCAGGAGGTAGGCAGCAAGGCGGTGGCGCACGGTGGTGAATGACAGTTCTTCAATGATTCCCACCAGCCGGCGAAGCCTGGCGCCCACGATCCGCAAGACCTTAAGGGGTACTTCCGGATGAGCAAGGCAGAGCGCCTGAAAATCCTGCTTACTCACAAAGAGCAGGGTGGTGTCATCGACCGCCGTCGCTGACGCGGGGTACGCTCCTCCATCGAAGACGGGCAACTCGGCAATTGAACTGCCCGGCCCATCAATGCTGAGCACGTGTTCGCGGCCGTTGGCGGAACTCTTGAAAATGCGAACATTGCCGGACTCAACCACATACAGCCCCGAGCACTGCTCCCCTTCGCCAAACACGATCTCTCCCGCTGAGTAGTGGCGGGGAACCGTGCGCCGGGCAAGGAACTCCAACTCGTTTTCCGTCAGCCCGGAAAAGATAGCGACCTTCGCCAGCGTTTGGCCCGCAGTGTGTGTGGAATCCGGCATGGTTGGAATTGTACCAAAGCGCGCCGGTCAAGAAAGAATGCAAGTTCTTGAAACTGAGAATTGCATCCTGGCGCGGCGCGTTATATGTTATCAGCCGGTCAGAAAGCAGAAGGGAGTCCCCCCGGCTAAACACCTATGGCGAAAGACGACCTGCCTGCCCCGTTGGTTGATGGACCCGAAATTCCGTTTGGATTGGCAGGAAATTGGCCTCTCCATCTCAGGAACTTCGTTGTCCGCTACCTGGAAGTTTTGTTCATCATAATTGTCGCCATGATTGTGGTGGCAGTTTTCTATTTCCTTCCGTATAAAATCGCCTTCCTGAACCTCTTCTATCTTCCCGTGCTGTCCGCCGCCTATTTCCTGGGTAGGCGCAAAGCTGTAATGAGCGCGGTGCTTTGCCTACTCTCCGGAGTGTTGTTCGCGTATTACCGGCCCGATTGGTTTTCGGTCGGCGACACGCGCATCGATGCGCTCCTGGTGCTGGGCACGTGGGGTGGGTTCCTGATTCTCGCCAGCGCCTCGGTGGGTGCTCTTCAGGAGCGATTGGCGCACGGGTTTGAGCAGACCCGGCAACTTTACGAGGAGTTAAAGCGGACGCAAGGGGCGGAAGAGATGAAAGTCAAAGTGGAGAAGACTCTTTACGCCTCGATGGACCCCGTGGTTGCCAAACTCGTGACCGAGGGGAAGCTCCGCTTCGAAAAACGCGAAATCAGCATTATGTTCGCCGAACTCACCAACTTCACCGGTTTTTCTGACGCGAACCGGCCCGAGGTGGTGCTGGAGGAGTTGAACCGCTTCCTCGGTTATCTTGAACCCATCTCGGATCTTTTTCGTGGGCACATTGACAAGTACATGGGTGATGGCGTCATGGTGGAGTTCGGCGCCCCAGTAGATTATGACCAGCATGCCCTTCTCGCCGTTTTGGCAGGCCTGAGAATGCAGGAAAGGTTGAAGAGGTTTGACATGCCCTGGGGTTTACGTGTGGGGATTGCCACGGGAAGCGCCATTGTTGGCATGTTGGGAGTGCGCCGTCAGGCTTATAGCGCCCTGGGCGACCGTGTCAATATCGCCAAGCGGCTCGAAGAAATCTGTGAGGCGGAAAAGATTTACATTGATGAGCCGACTTTCAAAGCTGTTGAGCCCTTCGTGACGGCGACGAAAGTGCGCAACCTTGCGTTTGGACGGGAAACTGACCAGAAGTCATTGGAGCATTTGACCGCGCTGGAGGAAAAACTTCGCCTTGAAGGCGAGAACGCGCAATTGCTCTTCGAACTGGGCCAAATCAGTTTCAGGATTCACGATGCCACTGCGGCTATCGGATATTTTGGGCGTGCACTGGCCCTCGACCCGAACTCAACTGAAATCAAGCTCGCATATGCCGATGCCAACATCAAGCGGGATGATTTTGAGAAGATTCAGCTCAAGGGCAAATTGCAAAAAATAGAGGTTTACGAAGTTATCGGGATCAAGGACCGATGGATGGATCCGCGTGTCATACCTCCGGCCCTCGCGGCGAAGTACCGTTCGGTGGAATCCCTCATTGAAGTTCCGGAAGACCCGGTGCTGGCCGTCGAAGCGCTTGACGGCTCGGTGAGCCATTCGCGGGTTGTGGCCCTCCTTTCCTACGCCATGGCGGACCGGTTGGGGCTGAACGACGGTATGAAGAAGGCAATTCTATGTGCTGGATATCTCCAGAATATCGGCAAGGAAGCGGTGCCTCATCGTATCTTGAACAGCGTGAGCAGTCTGACCGACCAGGAGTCTGATTACTTGGAGAAATACGTGCCTGAAAGTGTGGCTGCTTGCCGCCGAATGGGCTTTGTCGATCCGCAAGTTCTGGAAATCGTGCTCCACCATAATGAGATGTGGAATGGGAAGGGCTACCCCGATCAATTAAAGGGAGAGGCGATCCCGCTGGGCGCGCGTATCACCGCCGTGGCTGACTGCTACAGCACGCTCACTTCATGGCGGCCCTACCGTGAGGAGTGGGATTCCCGCGTCGCCCTGAACGAAATTCGCAAGAGCGCGGATAGAGGGCGATTCGACCCCAAGGTGGTGGAAGTTCTAGATGCGGTTCTTCGGTCAGGAAATTAACCGGTGGAAGCGCGTTTGGCGCCGGAGACCTGCGCTTCCAACTCGGCGACATCCAGCACAATGACCCTTCGCCGTTCCAGGCGGATGATGCCCCGGTCCACAAAACGCCGCAAGTTGCGCGAAACCAGGTCGCGCACCGTGCCGATTTCCGCGCCGATTTCCTGATTGGTTTCTTCCAGTGGAAATTCAATCCCCCGCCGCGTGCGGACTCCCAACTTAAGCGCCCGGTCACGCAAGAACCGCGCCAGACGATGACTGACCTCTTTGAGGGAAAGTTCCTCCACCAGGCTGGTGAGATAGCGGAAGCGCCAGGCCAGTGAGCGAATGACGGCGAAGGCCACCTCCGAATTCCGCTGGCACAACTCCAGAAATTCGCGCTTGGGCAGAAAGAGAAGAGTGGAATCCTCCACCGCCAGGGCGGAGGCGGGGAAGGTGCCGCCATCGAAAACAGAAAGTTCGCCCACGGTTGAGCCCGGGCGTTCAGTGACCAGCACCTGCTCGCGGCCGTTTTCTGCCATCTTGAAGAGTTTAATGGCCCCCGATTGCACCACAAACAGGCCTTCGCACGGATCACCTTCTCCCACCAGGATTTCGTCCTTCATAATCCGCCGGACCACACAATGACTGGCGAGGACCTTAAGGTCCTCCAGCGGCAACACGGCAAAGAACGAGACCCGGCGCAGGGTCTCCACCGGATCCAGAGCGGGAACGGTCATCATCCGAAGCTCGGAAGGCATGATGTGCGACGCAACCTTAATCGAAGGAGTAAGCAGAAGCCCGAAAGAACCAGCTTATCAAAACCTCCAGGGAAAGGCACGACTTAAGTCATCGCGCCGCGCCGCGTAGCCACGTATGCTTCTGGTACTGAGGGTCGGCCCGATCATGAAACCAGCCGCGCCCTCCGGAGGAAAAACTCATGGCGTACATTATCGCTGAACCCTGCGTCAACACCAAAGACACCGCCTGTGTGGACGTCTGCCCGGTTGACTGCATCCACCCGCGCAAAGACGAAGCGAACTTCGCTGAGATGGCGCAACTCTATATCGATCCGGTGGAGTGCATTGACTGCGGCGCATGCGTTCCAGTCTGCCCCGTCTCCGCAATATTCCCCCTGGATGACCTGCCGGAAAAGTGGCAGAGTTTCACTGAGGTCAACGCGCAGTATTACCAGAAATAAAGAGCGATTCCCTCTGTACAGACGGCGCCGGGCGGATCCTCGCGCGGCGCCCCTCGCTTGAATTATTGCGACATGACTGACAACGTTGGCGCACGTTTCGACGCGAAGTGTGGAGGGCGGGGTACGGCTGTCTGCAGATGATTGCGCCCGGGGGAGTGACTCTACCCTGTCGGCCCATACGCGGCGGGCGGCCCCGCCCACGCAACTAAATTCCCACTTCTTACCCTTCGCCCATCCAAGCCCCGTAGGGCTTAAGGGACTCAACGTTGTCGCACACGGCCTTAATAGCCGCGGTGATGGGCACAGCCAGAATCAGGCCGAACCCTCCCCACAACCAGGACCAGAACATCATGGAAATCGTCACCGCCAGGGCATTCAGGTTGACGCGTTGGCCCACCAATTTGGGTGTAAGGATGTTGACGGCCAGGAAGTGAACCAACGCGACGGCTACGCCGATGACTAAGAAGGGGCCGGTAGTGTCGTATTGCATCAGCGCCACCAGCAAGGGAGGGAGAATCCCCAAAGCCACGCCGATATAGGGGACCAGGCTGAGAATCGCGGCAAGGGGTCCCATTAACAAGGCGTATTGGAGATGGATGATGGCGAAGACCGGGGTGATGATGCAGGCGGAAATGAGCCCCACGAACAAATTCCCCACTACAAATTGACGCAACATTCGGGCGATGGCATGAATCACATCTTCCGCCTGCTGGCGGCGCTGGATGGGGAAAAGGTTCAGCGATGCCGCCCACATCTGGTTTTTTGAGGTGAGCATGAAAAACACCAGGAACGGGATAAACATCACGGTGACAGCAAATGCGTACACTGATCCGATGCCGCGCAACAGGAATTGCGCATAGGGGGACTCCTGCTGCAACCGCACCATGGGCATGTTCGCCTCTGGGGAAGCGGGGATGATAGTTTGCGTGCTCTGCTGGATGTTGTGTGCCGTCAATTGAATGTGCGCGGTGATTTGTTTGAGCCGGGCGACCAGTTTGGGCATCTCATCAATAAAAGCCTGCGTCCGGTCATAGACCGCATAGATAAGCAGGTACGCAACCGTCAGCATCAGAAGCACCATGAGGAGCGAAGCCAACCAGCGCGGAACGCGGTACATCTCCATAATCCTGACTCCCGGGTCAAGGACCGAGGCGATCAGGATAGAACAGATCAGGGTGATGACCACCGAACTGGCGTAGTAGATGCAGCCAAAAAGCACGGCAATGGCGATGATCCGTACGCTGGCGGAAGCGGATGCCGTTAAGGGATTCTCAGTAGGGGTTTCAGCCATGCATTGTGCTCCCGAAGGGGATTCTAGCTTGCCGCGCTGGGAATTGCCAGAGAAGAGCCGGGGCACTCCAAATTACCAACGTAAGGGGCATGGAGATAGGCATTGTATACGGGCGGCTTTCAATTACCGTGAGAACACTGGAACCTCCTTTCAGGTGGGAGAGACAGGGAAGGCAACCGTTCTCCGAGCATCGCAAGAATGACATGAAACTCTCAAGTTGGAATTAGCTGAGCTGGTCCGCAACTCTTCTGGGGTCAGGGATCGCTGCAACCTTCGGCACGCCGCTGGTGGCGATGGACCGGGGCCCCCGTGCTTCAGGCGATGCCAGTCAGGGTGTGGTAACCCTAACCTTTCGCTTAAGTTACCGTTGTGGTAGTACTGCAAAGTGAACAGGGCAAGGGTGCCTTGGGGCCTCCAAGAAATCGGTTGTGGACAGCATCCTGTGGTATTAAACTCGCTTTGTCGGTAAGTGCTGTTTTCACTGGAGCTGGATGCTTGAGAGTTTCGCATTCTTAAGTCAAGCCCTGCGGAAACAAGCCGGCCGAAACCACTCTTGTCCGTTGTGCCATGAAGTAGTGTGGCCGGCGGGATCGCAGAAAATTCACGGGGGTACGCGCCGGGAAGCACTTGCGTCTCGGAGTTTGCCTGTCGGCCTACAATGAGGGACTCCCAGGCCGGAGCCACCATGTGTGTCCACCGGCCGCAATGGCGATTAACGGTGCTTCTTTCGGGAGCGGTGCTCCTGGGGGCGGTATTGTGTTTCGCGTCCCCGCTGCCTTCCACACAGTCGGTTCGCGGCGAAGTCATCGACGAAAAAAATGTTCCCATTCCGGAAGCCGTTTGCACCTTGACCAGCCGGCTGCTTCCCGGAGACGGTCTCACCGTCAATACCGACTATAAAGGCCAGTTCGCCTTCCATGGCTTGCAACCCGGTAAGTACTCTCTGCTTTGCGCTGCCAGCGGCTACGAGCCAATTAAGCGTGTCTTGGAAGTGACGGGCGTTCCTCCACCGGACCTGCAGATGGTTTTGCCACGGGAGGTGGTGCTGCACCAGACGGTGGAAGTCCGGGAGCAGGCGGCCACGGTCTCTACGGAGCAGGGCGCGCCTTCCGCCAAACTGGGCGGGACCCAACTTGCCAACCTGCCACTCTCCGAACAGAAGTTTAAGGCGGCGCTGCCCTATCTGCCGGGCGTGATTCGTACGCCTGATGGGAAGATCAACATTAAGGGTGTTCCCGAGAGCCAGGGGCAATTGCTCGTCAACTCCGCGGAGACTTCGGACCCGGTGACAGGAAACATGGCCATTGATATTCCTGTCGTCGCCATCGATTCTCTGCAGGTTTACAAGAACGCCTACGATGCGCAGTATGGAGGCTTTACGGGCGGACTTACCACGATCCATACCCGCCCGCCGGCGGAACGGTGGGAATTTGAAGTGCAGAACGTTCCCCCTAATCCCCGTATAAGGAATGGCTCGCTGGTCGGAATTGCGGATTTCAATCCCCGGTTGTACTTCACCGGCCCGTTGATTGCCAACCGATTGACCTTTTCCGAGACACTGGCCTATGACATTGATAAACAGCCGGTGCGGGGACTGGCATGGCCGCACAACGAGATTTGGACACACGATTTCAATTCCTTCAGCAACTTTCATTACGTATTTTCCCCCCGGCATTTGCTGATGCTCACGACCAGTGTTTTTCCCCTGCGCCGTCAATTTGACAATATCAATTCGCTGGTTCCCTTGGCTGCCTCCTCTGATTATGGCCAGCATGGCTTTAATGTCACACTGACGGATCAATTTATAACCAGCGGAGGGGGGATTTTTACGACCCTCGTTGACGGAATGAAGTTCGACAGTTGGGGCCACGGGGAGGGCGGGGCAAATATGCTGGTCACCCCCAATGGCTGGGGGGGTAACTTCTTTAATGCCTACCGGCGCGACAGCGAGCAGGAACAATTCGCCGAGACGTACAAACTTCCCCGGCTGAAAGGGTGGGGACAGCACGAGTGGACGCTGGGCGTGGGTTTCCTGAACCGGACTTATGAAGGCAGCAGCCAATCGCGCACCGTCAGCCTAATGCGACCCGACGGGACGGTGACGGAGCAGATCGATTTCCTCGGTCCGGGCCTGCTGGCGGCACGGGATTTCGAAGGGTCACTTTTTGTGGCGGATCACTGGGTGCCCAACGACCGCATTTCTCTCGATCTCGGCATGCGTTATTCGGCCCAGTCTCTGGGCCACGCGGCGAACGTGGCTCCTCGTCTGGGTATTGCCTACACACCCGGACACGACGGCAAGACGGTGCTTCGCGGCGGCCTGGGCCGTTTCTACGGCCATACCCCACTGCTCGCCGGCGATTTCACCATGTTCCCGTCTCGCCGGGTTAGCACGTTTGATGACCAGGGGAATCTTCTGGGATCTCCGGTTACCTACATGAATGCCTACGGGACCCTTAATCGCCAGGGGGCCTTGGCGGCCACGGCGGGCTTCCCGGGAAATGTACCCTACAACTGGTCGTGGAGCCTGGAGGCGGACCGGGAGCTAAACCCCCGCGTGATGCTGCGTTTGAGCTATATCTCCAGCCGCGCCTTCGATCAGTACATCGTCAATCCGGTTGCCGAGCTGGCCTCGGGCCCCGCCATGCTGCTGACTCCGCACGGAGCTTCCCACTACAACGAACTGGAATCCACCGTGCACATCCGCCTTACAGCAATTACCGAATTAAACGTTTCCTACGTATTCAGCAAAGCGCGCGGCGATCTGAATACTCTTTCCCAACTGTTTGTGCCTTTTGAGCAGCCGGTCATTCGTTCCGATGCCTATACCAACCTGGGGTCCGACGTTCCCAATCGCCTTGTGACCTGGGGACGATTTAAGACGCATCTGTGGGGAATCGAAGCCGGCCCCGTTATCGATTACCATTCCGGATTTCCGTATGCGCCCGTGGATGTCCAGCAGGATTACATTGGCACCCCCAATACCAGGCGGTTCCCGCAATTCTTCTCACTCGACATGAAGCTGACCAAGGAATTTCACCTTCCCCTGCCCTTGTTCAAGAACCATCTGATGCGCGGATCCCTGACCGTTTTCAATTTGTCGAACCATTCCAATCCCCGCGATGTTTTCAACAATACCTCCTCCCAGTTCTATGGCCATTTTGTTGGCAATCAACACCGCTTCTTTGATAGCTCGCTCGACATAATCTATTAACTTAAGTTCTCAGCCTTGGCGTCCTGTAGAGTTTGCCTCCACTTGGTTGTTAGAATAGTAATTCGCACTTCGCCGGGGCATCGCACAACTCGATCAATTGGGTTCAAGGCATGGATCCCCTGACCTCCGGAAAACCGGTACTGGTTTTTGACGGTGATTGCAGCTTCTGCCGCCTTTGGATTGACCGTTGGCGCCAACTCACCGACGACCGGATTCAATATGCGCCCTTCCAGGAGGTGGCGGACCAGTTCCCGGAAATTCCGCGTGAGACCTTTGCCCGTGCCGTGCAACTGATTCTTCCCGACGGCAAGGTTATCAGCGCCGCCCACGCGGTTTTTCAAACGCTCACGTTGGTTCCCGGCCTTGCCTGGATGCTTTGGCTCTATCAGCATCTTCCGGGATTCGCCTTCATAACGGAATTCTTCTACCGGTTCGTAGCGCGCCATCGGAATCCCCTTTATCGTCTCACGCGCATTTTCTGGGGAAAGCATTTTGAACGTCCATCGTTCTCGCTTGCCCCCTGGTTGTTTCTGCGCCTGCTGGGCGTGGCTTATTTCTTCGCGTTCCTTTCACTCGCCACCCAGGTTAGCGGCTTGATCGGGGAAAAAGGCATCCTGCCGGCTGCGCAATTTCTCGCCTTGGTGAGCTCGCGCGTGGGCCCGGAGCGCTACTGGCTGTTCCCCACGCTTGCTTGGCTGGGTTCAAGTGATGCGGCACTTCATGTGATCATCGTGGGCGGCGTGATTGGCTCGCTCCTGTTAATCTTCGACATCGCCCCGGCTTTGGTTTTGTCCCTTTTGTGGATTCTCTACCTTTCCTTGGTCACCGTGGGGCAGGATTTCTTGTCCTTTCAGTGGGACAACCTTCTGTTGGAGGCCGGCTTCCTGGCGCTTTTTATCGCTCCCTGGCATCTTTGGCCACGTGGAAAAATGGCGGATTCACCACCCAGGTTCGCACGATGGATGCTCTGGTTCCTGCTCTTTCGACTTATGTTCTCCTCGGGAGTGGTCAAGCTCACCAGCGGCGACCCCACATGGCGAAATCTGACGGCGCTGGACTACCACTACTTTACGCAGCCACTGCCCACCTCCATCGCCTGGTACGTCCACCTTGCCCCGCCCTGGTTTCATCATGGGTCAGTTGTATTCGTGCTCTTCATCGAACTCGCCATTCCTTTTCTGATTTTCGCGCCCCGTCTTTGGCGATTCGCCGGGGCAGGCATCTTAATCCTTTTGCAACTTCTCCTTGCCCTTACGGGGAATTATGCCTTTTTCAATCTGCTTGCCATCGCTTTGTGCGTCCTGCTGTTTGATGATGCCGCATTGTCGCGCTTCTTCCCCCGCGTCGTGGCGGATCGCGTGCGCGTCGCAACTACCCACTCCCGGCGCTTTTCCGTTCGCCGCTGGGTGACGGTTCCCATATTGTCGGTCATTTTCGCGGCCGGACTGGTTCAACTTGCGGATCTGTTTGCCGTCCAGTGGTTGCCGCCCCAGGCGTTCCAGCTCCTTGCTGAACTTGAACCTGTGCGCATCGTTAACGGGTACGGCCTGTTTGCCGTCATGACCACGTCCCGCCCGGAAATCATCATCGAGGGCAGCAACGATGGCAACACCTGGCGGGAGTATGAATTCAAATTCAAGCCCGGCGGCCTGCGGCGCGCTCCGCGCTGGGTGGAGCCCTTCCAGCCGCGTTTGGATTGGCAAATGTGGTTTGCGGCGCTGGGAGACTACCGGAGTTCGCCCTGGTTCAGCCGCCTCCTGCTTCGGTTGCTGGAAGGCTCGCCACCTGTGTTGGCTATGTTTGAGCGGAACCCCTTTCCGCAGTCGCCCCCCAGATATGTTCGCGCGTTGATTTATGGCTACACGTTTACGACGTGGTCAGAGCGCCGCGTACAGGGCGAATGGTGGCAGCGCCGCCTGCTGGGAGGTCACTTTCCCGCGGTGACCCTGAACCGCAGCGAGAACGGTGAGGCGCCTTGAAAGGGCTCAAGCCACGAGTTGCAAGCGACGGTGAGAGCCGGTAAACTGTGGGCAACGTTGACATTCAGCGGTAAGTTGGTGAGCCATGGAAAGCGAGCACCGTCGTTCACTGCGCATCATGTTCAGCATCCCGGTGAGCGTCCGGGGAGAAGATGACAACGGCACTCCGTTCGAAACGGCCGGCCGCACGATCACGCTAAACCGCCATGGTGCGCGCATCCAGATCTCACATGCGCTTGGGCCGGGCCAAACTATTCACGTCATCAATCAGGCCAACGAAGAGGAGGCGGAATTCCGCGTCATCGGCCCCATCTCTCCTCCACTCGATAAGGTGGGCGAATGGGGTGTGGAATGCGCCCATGTGGACAAGAACATTTGGGATATCCACTTCCCCCCTTCCGACGAGGATTCTGATGCCCATCTCCTGCTCTCCTGCCGGAATTGCCACGTGTTAGTGCTGCAATCGCTCTCGCTGGTGGAAGTGGAAGTGCTGGAGACGGCAGGGTTGTTGACGAAACCTTGCGTGCGCTGCGCGGAGTCCACTTCCTGGGGATACCCGCAGCAGGCATTCGAGCTGGAAATTCAGGCCTATCAGGCAGCGGTAACCGCGGCCACCACGGGCAGCCCCATTCCGACCGAGCGGCGGAAGTCGCTCCGCAGGCACGCGCAACTTCCTGTTCGGGTGCGGGATTATTACGGCGAGATGGAGATTGCTCACACCGAGAACTTCTCTCACGAAGGCTTCTGCTTTTCGAGCGCCCGGGAGTACCTGGTGGGCCAGGGTGTGGTGGTGATTTGTCCGTACGACGCGGCCAATGAAAAGCCCGAGGTTCGCGCCCGCATCGTTCGCGCCGAGCCGGATGGGGAGCGATACATCTACGGCGTACATTACGATCAGGCGCTGCATTAGGCCGGATTATTTAGGAATAATAAGATATGCGGCGCGACCCTTTGGAGTGCGGCGACTCGTCGCCGCTTTTGCTTGCCGCGACTCGTCGCGACAAAGGACAAACCGCTGACGAGTCAGCGCGTGAAAAAGCGGCGTCGAGCCGCCGCACTCCGAAATTGGGCCCGGTGCCGCATCCCCGATTGTCCACTTCCGGCCCTGGTCACAAGAATCAATAAGGGG
>Ga0181517_10003319_pt1 | contig 15419 bp, 14 predicted proteins | sample PEATcosm2014_Bin_31_FD_119748 | JGI IMG/M metagenome (GOLD analysis project Ga0181517, IMG submission 119748) | Peatland microbial communities from MTU Mesocosm Facility, Houghton, MI, USA - PEATcosm2014_Bin01_30_metaG | ecosystem: Environmental > Terrestrial > Soil > Wetlands > Peat | place... | reverse complement strand
TGTTCCTGCGCCATCTGGTGGGCGAGGTGCCGGAGTTCCGCTGGAACCTCGAGGCCGGCGCGCGCGGCGTGCAGCTTGCCGAGGCCGGCATGCAGTCCTGGCACGAACGGCGCTGGATCGATCTGGCGACACTTCAGTTCTGACCGCCCTGGCCGCGCCGGGCCAACACCCGGCCGGCCCGGCGGATCCAGTACCACGACTTCCGCCAAACCACGAGCGGACCCTCGTGGCGCAGCACGGTAAAGGCGTTGCGCGCCAGCGAAGTGGTCAAAGCGAGCCGTGGCTTCCAGCATAACATCCAACTCATTCGCGGCGGGAAGCCCAAACGCGCCGCGTCCTTTGCCGCCCGCGTCTGCGTCGTGGCGATGAAAGCCGAGAGCTGGTCCCAGAACCGCACGTAGGTCGACAGGTAGCGCGCGCGGGCCAGATGGACGGTGGCCTTGGCGCGCGCGATCTCCTCGGGGTCGGTGCCCCAGGCGAAACCGTCCCAGCCCATCTCCTTAACGGCGATGAGGTCGGTCAGCCAGGGATTGGGCAGAAACACAGTGGGGCACAGGCAGAGCGCCGCTTCGAGCGCGAGTGCCGTGTTCTCGTAGGTGTAGAAAACCTCGCAGCGGCGGAAGAGTTCCGCGATGGCGGCGGGGTCGGGCGAGTCGGGCTGTTCGCGGGTTATCTCGACGCTATGCGCGGTGATGGGCCCCGGCGTGCCGCCATGCTCCAGGCGGTATTTCATCGCACAGAAGCAACTGCCGCGGCGTTCGCGCGGCTCGGCAGACGGCGTGAAGATGGTGGCGTCGGACGCCGGTATGAACAACACCTGCTCCGGCGCTCCGCCCGCCGCGGCCAGGGTTTGCGAGTAGCCGAAGATGGTGTCCCCGTCAGGATATGTCTTCGCGCCGCCAAGCAGCCCCGGAAAATTCAGCAGATAACGCACGACGGTATGGGCACGGAACGGATTGCGGACAACCGTCTCGGGATAGACGACGATGGGCGAAACGCCCAGAGCCCTGTGCCGGTCAATGACCGCCGGGGTGAGTCGCGGCGTCAGCAGCCCGGAGCAGGTCGCGTCTGAATTCACCCAGGCCGGGTAAATGATAACGAACGCCTCCTGACCCGCCCGGTTGAGGCAGTGGCAGAGAAGGTGGAGCGCCTTGACACCAGCGGAGGTGCGGACGTAGCGCGGCGTCACGATGTAGTAAGGGCTTCGACCCTGCGCGAAGCGGCTCGGATCGGAAACCGGAGTCCGATCCTGGAGCCGCGTCGGGTCGAAGTCAGATGACTGTTCGCTGGACATATCAGGTTCTTCGGAAAAGAGGGGCTCGTTCACTGGCCGGTCAGCATCCGGGCGATTCGGCGAAAGGGCGCGCCCTGCAGCCAGATCCATTTGACCTGCCGCATATAGCCGGTAATCAGCCGTTTCCACGCATCTGCCTCGAACCCACCCGATTGCGCATCCCATTCGGCCAGACAGACCATGAGCGCCTCCGTCGCCGCCCGGTCACCAATCGCCGATATCCTGTTACTCTCCACGTCCATCGCGAGGAAGGCTGCGGCTTCGACTGGGGAAAGCAGCGCCCAGAAACCCGCCGCGCGCGCGATCCGTTCTCGTATGAGGCGCGCCTCCTGCGCCAGCAGCGGGCGCTGCGACGTGCCATCGCTGTCATCGTGGTGGCGATAGGAAATCAATGGCTCCTGCAGATTGGCGACACGGCCAGCCTGTGCCGCTTGCCAGTAGAACCACCAATCCGAACTCACGCGCAAAATGTCGTCCAGTCGTAACGAGTTCTCCCGCGCGGCTGCGCCATTGAGGATCAGGGACGGGATTGAAAACGACCACCAGAACGGTAGCTGACAGCGGATCTCCGCATGCTCGGCCGGACAGGTCTTGAAGCCGGAATAGTGGTTGATGTCGAGCGCCCCGGATTTCTGGTGCAGCCAGAAATGCGTGTTGCTCCCCGACACGATCAGCTCCGGGGACTGCCGCATGAAGGCAACCTGGCGGGCCGCCCGCTCGTGGACGCTCACATCGTCGGCGTGCGGTATAAGCAGGTATTCGTGGGGAAGGTTGTCGAGTGCGTCGTTGATGCAGTGCGAGGGGCTGGACGACGGCGTGCACAAGAGGGTGATTCGGCCGTCCTGTTTCTGCAGCGCGCGGCAGATATCCAACGTTGCATCGGTGGAGCCGCCATCCAGAACGAACAGGTCAAAGTCCGCATGCGACTGACGCAGGAGGCTGCCGATCGCCTCCACCAGATAAGTTTGCGCGTTCAGAGTGGGCATCAGGAAGGCAATCCGGCTCATACGGCGTTACCTGCCCTTCAGATAAGAGGCTGTATCGAGAATCTGCGTATCCAAATGGCGCAACGGCAGATCGAGCGCGGCGGCGAGGCCGCGCATGGCGGTGCCGTCGCCCACGTAGACATCGTCCGCCCGGCCGTCCGGCGTGGCGCGATGGATCGGCGCTTCGCGGTGGCCGAGCAGAATGGCGGCGCGGCGAGCAAGCGCCGCGATCTCGATGGTTGTTTCGCCTTGCGTATCGAAATGGATCGGCGCGGCACCTGGCGACAGCAGCAACGTGCCCAGGGCCAGCAGCAACAGGTCGCCGACATGAACGTAAGAACGCATGACCCGCCCGCGGGCGCGGATCTCGATCGGGCGGCCCTCGATCAGCGCGACGAGGAACGACGCAAGGGCATAGACGTCGGTCTTGTTGATGAACGGGCCCGCAAGGTTGAAGACGCGGGCGACTACCAACGGAGTCCCGGCACGACCGGCGAGGGCGGCGAAACGCTCCTCGTCGAGAAGCTTGGACATGCCATAGGGATTCGCATCGGGGCTATAGACCGCGCCGGATGAGGGCAGAAAGATGCCGCGCACGCCGCGGCGCTCGATCAGCGCCGCCACCGTGTCGCGGATTTCCCCGTTGATGGCGAGGAAATTCGCGACGCCAAGACCCTCAACGCGGTCTTTCGTGGCGCAGGCATAGTGCAGCAGCAGCGGCGGCGCGCCGGCATAATCGGCAAGCGCCGACAGCGCCTGGCATTCCACGGAGCGGCCGGAGCGCAGCGGCAGTTCCCGCGCGTGCGCGCCGTAGACGAACACGCGCGCGCGCAAGGCCGGACCGAGCGCCTGATCGAGAAGATCGAGCGTGGCCTGCCCGAGCCAACCGCCCCCGCCCGTCAGCACCACGGGCACCGGATCGGCGGCCAGTGCCGCGGCGATGCGGGCGAACAAGGTCACCGCCTCACGCGGGGCGGCGACAGAAGGCCGCGATCTCATCGATCATGTAGTCGATGTGGCCGTCGCCAAGGCCGGGGAAGACGCCGATCCAGAACGTCGAGGTCATGACAAGATCGGCCGCATCGAGGCTGCCCGCGACGCGATGCGGCCGGTCGAGCATGTAGGGCTGGTGCAGCAGGTTGCCGCCGAACAGCAGCCGTGTCGCGATCTTCCGATCCGCCAGATGGTGCACCAGCGCGTCGCGCGTGAACGGCGCGCCCGGCCTGACCGTGAGCGGAAATCCGAACCAGGACGGCTCGGCGTTCGGGGTCGGCTCCGGCAGGATCAGGAACGCTTCAAGGGGTGCGAGCCCCGCCTTGAGCCGGGCGAAATTATGCCGCCGAGCCGCGATGAAGCCCTCCAGCCGGTCGAGCTGCGCGAGCCCGACCGCGGCCTGCATGTCGGTGATCTTCAGGTTATAGCCAAGATTCGAGTAGGTGTACTTGTGGTCATAGCCGAACGGCAGGGTGCCGAGCTGGTGCTCGTAGCGCATCTTGCAGGTGTTGTCCTTGCCCGGATCGCACCAGCAATCGCGCCCCCAGTCCCGGATCGATTCCAGTATCCGCTTGAGCTTGCTGCGGTTGGTGAAGACGGCGCCGCCCTCGCCCATGGTGATGTGGTGCGCCGGATAAAAGCTCAGCGTGCCGATGTCGCCGTGGGTACCGACGAGTTTGCCGCGGTACGTCGCGCCGAGCGCGTCGCAGGTGTCTTCCACGACATACAGGTTATGGCGCCGCGCGAGCGCGAGCACGGTATCGAGGTCGAACGGATTGCCCAGCGTGTGGGCAATCATGATGGCGCGCGTCTTCGGCGTAATCGCCGCCTCGATCCGATCGGCGCGGATGTTGTAGGTCGGGATGTGCACATCGACGAAGACCGGCACGAGGTTGTTTTGCAGGATCGGGTTGACCGTCGTCGGGAAACCCGCGGCGCAGGTGATGACCTCGTCGCCCGCCTTCAGCGCGCGTGCGCCAAGCATCGGGCTGGTCAGCGCGCTCATCGCCAGCAGATTGGCCGATGAGCCGGAATTGCAGGTCAGCGCATGCTGCACGCCGAGAAAGCGGCGCAGCCGCAACTCGAAGGCGTCGTTGAAACGGCCGGTGGTGAGCCAGAAGTCGAGTGCGCTATCGACCAGCGACACCATGTCGGACGCGCCGTAAACCTTGCCCGAAACCGGTACCGGCGACTGGCCCGGCTCGAACGGCCGCGGCGCATGCGCGATCTCGGCGTATTCGGCCACGAGTTCCAGAATCCGCGCGCGCAGGGCATCGGTGTTGCGGGTGGCCGGGTCGGTCTTGTCGTTCATGCAGGTTCCATCGTCGGGCCCGGCCGGGTCGAGGTCGTGGCGACGTAATCGGCGATCTGGCCGAGCGTGAGCGCACGCATGTCGGCTCCTTCTCGCCAGGCGCGATACCAGCGCACGGTTTCGGCGAGCGCCCGGTCGATCGGCCAGCGCGGCCGCCAGCCGAGGTCCCGCCGCGCCTTCGTCGAATCGAGCGTGAGCAGCCCAGCCTCCTTGCCGCCAGCCGGGCTGCTCTCGACCACCGGACGAATGTCGCCGCCCCAAAGGGTGCAGACCCGGTCAGCCAGTTCGCCCACCGTCACGTCGCCGCCGGGGTCGGGGCCGAAGTTCCACGCCTCCCCCGCCCTGGGTTGCGCCGCCAGGGATTCGATCGCGACCAGGTAGCCCGCCAGCGGATCGAGCACATGCTGCCAGGGGCGGACCGCTCCGGGCGCGCGCAGGATCGGCGCGCGGCCGGCGAGCAGTGCTGCGATGAGATCCGTCATCAGCCGGTCGCGCGCCCAGTCGCCGCCGCCGATGACATTGCCGGCGCGCACGGAACCCAGCGCGCGGCCGGCGAAGAACGAGCCGGCATAAGCGGCGGTCACCAGCTCCGCGCAGCCCTTGCTGCTGCTGTACGGGTCGTGCCCACCCATCCTGTCGTGTTCGCGATAACCCCAGATGATGTCACGGTTCTCGTAGCACTTGTCGCTGGTCACGATCAGCGTCGTCAGCGCCGTCCCGCAGGCCCGCGCCGCCTCCAACAGGTGCACCGTGCCCATGACGTTGGTGGCGTAGGTCTCGACGGGCTGCTCATACGACCGCAACACCAGGGGTTGTGCCGCCATGTGGATGACGATGTCGGGCGCGCCCCGCCGCAGGCTCGCGCCGAGCGCGGCGGCGTCGCGGATGTCGCCGATTTCGTGCTGGACCGCGCCCTCAATGCGCGCGGCCTCGAACAGGTTGGGCTGCGTCGGCGACGCCAGCGCGAAGCCGTGCACCCGCGCGCCCATCGCCGAAAGCCACAGCGCCAGCCAGCCGCCTTTGAAACCGGTATGGCCGGTCAGGAAAACCCGCTTACCGTGCCAGAACTCCGGCGACGGCAGGCGGCCCGCTACCACAGCTTCCATGGCGCCCGACCCGTGCTCCAGAGATCCTCCAGCGTCTGGCGGTCGCGCAGCGTGTCCATCGGCTGCCAGAAACCGTGATGGCGGAAGGCCATGAGCTGGCCGGTGCGCGCCAGCGTCTCCATCGGCTCGCGCTCCCAATAGGTTTCGTCGCCGTCGATCAGGTCGATGACCTTGGGCGACAGCACGAAGAAGCCGCCGTTGACCAGGTTGCCATCGCCGGGCGGCTTTTCCTGGAAGGCGCGCACGCGATCGCCATCCGTCACCAGCGCGCCGAAGCGGGCCATAGGTTGCACCGCCGTAACGGTCGCGTGCCGCCCATGGGCACGGTGGAAGTCGATGGCGCCGGCGACGTCGATCGCGCCGACGCCGTCGCCGTAGGTCATGCAGAACAGATCGTTGTCGCCCAGGTAGGAGCGTACCCGCCGGATGCGCCCGCCGGTCTGCGTATCCAGTCCGGTGTCGACCAGGGTGATGTGCCAGTCCTCCGACATGGTGCGGTGCACCGTCATGCCGTGCCGGACATCGATCGTCACGTCGGAATTGATGAGGTGATAGTGGAAGAAGTACTCCTTTATCTTATAGCCCATGTATCCCAGGCATATAATGAAATCATTGATCCCGTAGTGGGAGTAGATCTTCATGATGTGCCAGAGAATCGGGTAACCGCCGATCTCGACCATCGGTTTCGGCCGGGAGCTGGTTTCCTCGGCCAGGCGCGAGCCGCGGCCGCCGGCGAGGATGACGGCCTTGATGCCCTCCATGCCCGCCATCAGTCCGCCCCGTCCGGTGGCGGTGGCAGGTAGCGACCGATCTCGGCCATCAGCGCGGGCTCCAGGGGCGGCGTCATGCGGTGCAGCGGCTCGGACGCCATGCCGCCGCTGGCCGTCACGCGGCTCGAAATTTTCGGGAAGTAGCTCTGTTCCGGGTCGATGCGGACGAGGAAGGCGGCGACCCCCGGCGCGTCGAACAGGGCACGGAAGGCGGCATCGTCGGCGAACCCCGGGCCGATCGGCATCGTGGCGACGCCATAGGCCGCGAAGATCGGCGCCCAGTTGGGCAAGCCGAGGCCGGTGCGGACATCGCAGCCGATATAGCTGCCCTTGAAGTAGTTTCTCTGGGTCATGCGGATGGAAGCGTAGCCGCCGTCATCGAAGATGAAGATCTTCAGGTTCAGGCGATTGAGCACCGCAGTGCCGATCTCCTGCAGGTTCTGCGAGAATCCGCCGTCACCCTCGATCAGGATCGTGCGGCGATCGGGGTATGCCAGCGCCGCGCCGATCGCACCGCTCAGCCCATAGCCCATGGCGGCGAGGCTCTTGTTGGTGACCATGAACTGCCCGTCGCGCAGCCGCAGCGCCTGTAGCGAAACCGTGAAGGCGCCGCCGCTGCTGCACGGGATCATGACGTCGTCGTCGCGGCAGAAGTCCGACAGCCCGAAGTAGAACGCATAGGGCGAGATATAGCCCTGACCGGTCTGGTTCACCGGCTCGACCAGCGGCACCGCCGCGCGGATGCGCCGGCAATAGGCCACCCAGTCGTCGTGCCGGCCGAGGTCGCGCGCCGCGAGACGCACCAGCAGGTCGTTCGCATCGGCCACCAGCGGCAGGTCGACGTTCGGGTGGCCCTTTTCGAGTTCGGCGGGGTCCAGCTCGACCTGGATGACCTGCGCGAGGGGGGCGAATTCCTGCCAGTTGAAGCCGGTCTGCTGCAGCCCGAGCCGGCTGCCAAGCACCAGCAGCACGTCGCTCTGCTGCATCACCAGATTGGCGGACCGCTGGCCCCAGGTGTTCGGCCGGCCGAAGAAAAGCGGATGCTCCTCCGGCACGCGGTCGGCGCCGTTCACGGTGGTCAGCAGCGGGATGCCGAGTTCGGCCAGCCGCCCGCGCAACCCCCGCGCCGTGGCGCGGCCGACGCCGCCGCCGATCAGGATCACCGGCCGCTCGGCCTGGCGGAGCTCCGCCGCAACGATCTCGACGGTTGCCTCCGGCGCGACCGCGACGGGGGGGAGCGCGAAGGGCGGGCCGGTGAGCGCCGCCGGATCGACCGGCCGGGCCTGCACGTCCAGCGGCATCTCGACGAAGACGGGACCGCGGCGGCCATACCGGGTCAGGCCGACCAGCCGCTCCCACTCGGCGCGCGGCGCCGGCGCGTCCATGCAGATCGAGGCCAGCGTGACCGGAGCGGCGATGGCGACGCCGTCGATCTCCTGGATGCCGCGCTGGCGCAGCGTGCCGCGCGCCAGATCGGTCGTCTTCACCTGGCCGCCGATGACCAGCAGTTCCCGGCTTTCCAGCCAGGCGCCGCCGATCGCGGTCATGATGTTGGTAAGCCCGGGGCCGGCGGTTACCAGGGCGAACGCCTTTGGCCCCTCCGAGATCTCGTTGAAATACTCCGCGGCGACCCCGGCACAGACCTCATGGACCGTCGGGCGCATGGCGAAGCGGTGCCGGAAGCTTTCCAGCGCGTGCATGATGTTGCCGCCTGCCACGAAGAAGCAGGTGGTGTAGCCGAGATCAACGAGCCAGTCGGCAAGCACATCGGAGTACTTCATCATGGCGGGAATACCAGCATGTTGCGGCGCGTGGCACAAAGATCAGCCTCGGTCGCCGCGGCGCCGGGACGACCAGCACGGTGCGCGACACATGGAAAGTGGCCCAGGTAATGTCACGCCCTCAGTTGAAACGCGCCTGATCGCGATGGCACGCCGCAAATTAGGCAGCCCCGGCATCCGGCGCAAGCGCCGCGTTGCCGTGGTTCGGGCCGGCATACCGACGGCCGGGTGCTACCCCGCCGCCGCCTGGCGAAGCGCCGCGGCCAGTTGAAGGCCGACCGTGACGTGGGAGAACTCGGCTTCGACCAGCGCACGCCCGACCGCTCCCATGCGCCGGCACAACGCCGGATCGCCGCGTAGCGTCAACAGGGCGGACCGCCACTGCTCCGGCGTGTCGGCGAGGAAGCCGTTGACGCCATCGCGCACCACCACCCGGTTCATGCCCACCGGAGAGGCCACCACGGGCAGTCCGCACGCCATGTACTGGATGAGCTTGTAGGCGCACTTGCCCTCGCTCCATTCGTCGTGCCGCAAGGGCATGATGCCGACGTCGAAGCCGCTGATCAGGCGGCCTTCGTCCGCCTCGCTCCAGGGCAGGTTACGGACCGCGACCCCGTCCAGCGCGAACGGCCCCGATCCCACCAGATCCAATCTGACCCCGGCCCCGGCGGTCAGTTCGGCGAGCACCCCGGCGAGCGGCGGCAGATACATCGCCGCGTTCGCCGGTGAGCCGATCCAGCCGATCGTGAAGCCGCCGTCCGGCGTTCCGGTGGCCAGCGGATACCGGCTCAGATCGACCGTCGTGGGCAGCTCGAGGATGCGGGGGGCCTGCATCCGCCTGGCCCATGCCCCCAGATAGGCATTCCCCACGATCGCCAACCGGCTGGCGCGCACGATGGCGGGCAATTTGCCGGCCAGGGCGGCACGAACCAGCGGGTTGGGGTGCTCCTGGTAGCGCAGGTGCCAGGCGTCGTCGAAGTCCACCACATAGGGCCGGCCGCCGAGCAGCCACCGCTCGATCGGCCAGGGCAGCCACGGCACGGCTTCCTTCTCCAACCAGATCAGATCGGTGTGCGCGCGGTCCAGCATGGTCCGGAAGCGGCGGGTGTAATAACCAAGGAGCGACGAAACGGCCGCCCGGCGGCCGGCGTAGAGCCGGATCAAATACTCATCATCAAAGAATGAATGGACATCCACTAATACGTTCTGTTGCCGCAGCACCGGCAGCATGTCCAAGAAGCGAAGACGACTAGCGGACCCGAGTCTAGAATACCGGCACAGTGCTAGAACCGAGATAGACGCCATCTTCCTGACCCGAAAGGCTCCCCATGCGTCTGTTTAGCAGCCGTACCAGAGTCTGCATATGCTCATCCCCCGCGGGGTTGGTCAACCCGCGGCGGGGATGGCAAGTGCGGGTGGCGACCGGTCGCTGATCGGGCACTTTTCGGTGCTGGAGGATCCGCATCAGCCTGGCAAGATCTTGTATCCACTGCCCGAGGTCATGCTGCTGGTGTTGTGCGCGACCCTGTCGCGGTGTGGAAATTGATTTTTCCAGACCCGGCAAGGCTACCGACAACGCCCACATCGAAGCCTTCGCCGTGCCGTATCTCCCCAACCTCATCCGCTGCCGCGGCCAGCCAACCTAACCCATGACCCCCCAAGGTTTTGCCCCGCTTACGATTTTGCGCTGCAAGGCTTTGATATCTCTATCTTGATTTCGTTCGGGGTGGGGTGACGCCCAGGTCTAACCGACCTTTAGTATCCGCTCAATCCGTCTGGAGTAACGGGTAAGAGGGAAGCAAATCATGAAATAAATGAGCGCCACGGCGCCATACACAGTGAATGGCTCGAAAGTCGCATTGTTGATGACATTCGATGTCTTCAGCAATTCGCTGAAGCCAATAATTGAGGTCAATGCTGTGGCTTTAACCAGTTGGACAAGGAAGCCGACTGTCGGTGCCACCGCAATGCGCGCTGCCTGCGGCAGAATGACAAGGCGTAGCTGGTACGGCCTGTGCAAGCCGAGCGCGGCCGCGGCATCCCACTGACTGAGAGGGATCGCCTCGACACAGCCGCGCCAGATTTCCCCGAGATAGGCGCTCGCCCACAACGTCAGGCCGAGTCCCGCCGCCATCCAGGGCTGCACGTCGATGCCGATCAGCGGCAGGCCGAAAAATACCAGGAACAGTTGCAGCAGCAACGGCGTGCCCTGGAACAGCTCGATGTAGAACACGGCACCGAGGCGCAATGGCTTGCTGGGGCTGATCCGCACTGTCAGCAGCAGCAGCCCGATGGAGCCGCCGCACAGGAAGCCCGCGAGCGACAGGCCGATGGTCCAGCGTGCTGCCAACAGCAGGTTGCGCAGGATGTCCCAAAAGGTGAACTCCATCAGCTGATGCCCGGCCCCAGCATGACGCGGCCGGCAAGTCCCAGCACCCGTCGCAGCAGGATCGACAAACCCAGGTAGATCGCTGTCACCAGCGCGTAGGTCTGGAACGAGAGGAACGTATGCGCCTGGATAAGGTCGGCCTCGTAGGTCAGGTCGCGCACCGCGATCTGCGATACCACCGCGGAATCCAGCATCGTGATGACCATCTGGCTCACCAGTGCCGGGAACACCGCACGCAAGGCCTGCGGCAGCACGATGCAAACGAAGATGATCAGGGTACGCAAGCCGAGTGCCCGCCCGGCTTCGCGCTGGCCGGGCGCCACGGCGTCGAGTCCGGCGCGAACGATCTCGGTTCCGTATGCCGAGACGTTGATCGTCATCGCCAGGATCGCCGCCACCGTTGCGTTCAAATGCAGGCCCAGACTGGGCAGGCCGAAGAACACGAAAAACAGTTGCACGATGAACGGCGTGTTGCGGATCAGCTCGACATAGCCCGACACCGCGGCACGACACCAGGCGAGTCGGCTGCGTCGCGCGGCGGCGCCGGCCACGCTCAGCAGGCCGCCGAACACGATGGTGACGGCGATCAGCCCGACCGTCATCACCACCCCGCTCGCCAGTGCCGCGGCACTGTCGACGATCCAGCCGACCTCGAGTCCGGCCACCCCGACGCTCCTAGAGCCTGTTCGGTGCAGGCAGCAGCACCGAACAGGCCGCGGGGTTTTGTTCGCGAGCGTGAGTCATACGTCCGGCCAGGCCGCGCGCAACAATCATGCCTTACAGGTCCTTCGCGTCGAGTGGCTTCTGCAGCCATTGGATCGAGATCTTGTTGAGGCTGCCATCGGCCTTCATTTTGGCGATCGCATCGTCGAGCGCCTGCTTCAGCGCCGGCTCGCCCTTGTTCAGCGCGATATGGTCGGGCGAACTCATCAGCTGGAATTTCTGCTCCGGCTCGATCGACGGGTGGCGGGCGAGCACCGACGCACCGACGTCGTTGCCCACCGCGATCAGCTGCACCTGGCCGGCGAGGAACGCGGCGATCACGCCGTTATAGTTGTCGAACCGCTTGATGTCGGCGGTCTTGGGCGCGGCCTCGGTCAGCGAGGTGTCTTCCAGCGTGCCGCGATTGACGGCGATGGTCTTGCCGGCCAGCGCCGCCGCATCGGGAACCGGCAACGCGCGCGGTCCCATCACCGCGATGTAGTAGGGTGCGTACGCGGCGGTGAAGTCGATGACCTTCTCGCGCTCGGCGCTCTTGCCGACGCTGAGCAGGATGTCGACCTTGTGTTCGTTCAGATAGGGAATGCGGTTCTGCCCGGTGATGCCGACGAGAGTGAGCTTGACGCCCAGCGTGGTGGCCAGGGCGTTCGCCACGTCGATGTCGTAGCCGTGCAGGCTCATGTCCGATCCCGCCGACGCGAACGGCGGGAAATCCTCGAAGATGCCGACCTTCAGCACGCCGGCCTTGTGGATGTCGCCGAGCGCGTCGGCCCAGGCGGCGGTCCATCCCATTGCCGCGATGGCGCAGCCCAGCAGAACCGCGGCGAAGCGGTGGTGCGGGCGATTGCGTGACGTCATGAGAACTCTCCTCTGTGGATGGGGGGTCGGCAGTTGTGGCATTACGCCGGATCGGCCGGCAGGAGAACGCAAACTTCGGGGGCGGAACGGACGACGACCGCCTCACCTGGCGCACCACCGCCCTGCCCGGCCGCGGCGCAGAAGACGCGCAACAAACGGAGATCGATATCACCGATACTCGGGCCAAGAACGGGCGCTATTGACAACCCTGGACCTTTCAACGTGCAAACTCAGTTTAGATAGGGTTCCAGCCATGCAAGCAACGGGCCATGCGCGGGTCAGTTCCGTCACGCCGCGATAGGCACCGGCAACCGGCGCCGGAGCGACCCCCTGGCTGCAGTCCTGTCCCCGGCGAGTCAGATCGACGAGAGAAGCTGATGGACCGCATCGCGCAGCTTCTGCCCCGGTGCGATGCCAATTGATCGGGCGGTTGCATTGACGCGGGACAGCACGCCGTCCCGGTAGATCGCGCGCGCGTCGCCGATCGGTGCGCTCATGGCGGAGACGGCGCCTGCGGCAATCGCTCGCTGATCAAGATGGTCCAACCTGCTGACGCCGGCATCGTCCAACCCGATTCCTGCGTCGCTGAAGAAGATCGCCCGCACGTCCGGCCCGACCGCGTTATCCGGCCGTCCACGGAACAGGGCGGCGTGGGAGCCGGTGATAACGATCTGCCCGGCGTCCCCAGGCTGCAACATGACGATGGAATCCGCGCAGATCACACCCGGGCCACCGTTCCTCTCCTTGATGACGAAGCGCCCGGCCTGCTCGACGTTTTCGAGTGCGCCGACGGGCAGGATCGCGGCGCGCATCAACGCGGCGCAGTCCCGGACGGTCTGCCCTGGGGCACACCCGAGGCGCCTTGCTGTCTGGTTGACGTGGCTGACGATGCCGTGCTCGAGGATGTGCTCGCCATCGCCGATGTGGCAGGTCGCGGCGTCCGCCGTGGCCGCCGCCAGATGGATCCCGTCCAGATAGGGCAGCCCGCGGATGCCGGCGTCGTTCTTGCCGACCCCCGCGTCGCTCATGACCAGGCCCCGCACCAGGAAGCGCGACGCGTTGTAGGCATTGAAATAGCCACCGTAGGACCCCGCCACGACCACGCGACCGCGATGGTCCTCGCCAATGTTGGAGCAGGATGCGACGGTCAGAATGTCGTCTTCGGCTTGCTTCATCGGTGTTGCTCCGGATTGGGTGTCGTTCGGTGCGCCAGCGGGACCCCGGCATGGATGGAGAATAAGACTTTGAATCCGCCAGATAAACGGCGGTCCTTGTGGGGTGCCGATCGGCGCCTCACCGCCAAGCTTAGCAGCATCGACCGCAGCTTGACGATGAAGGGTCTCTCGGATTCCCGGGGAATCCGCGGACAGCCTCTTTTCGCCTGCGTTATTTTGTATATGATGTTTTGGCGCCAATTTTGGAGCGGATCGCCGCAAGCGTCGGCCTGCCGCTCATTCATAGGAGATCGAGACCAGAGATGAGCGGTGTCTGTAAGGCCAAGAAAAACATCAGATACGAAATAGACCGCATCAGGCCGGCATTATGCGACCTGAGCCATAAGATTCACGCCAATCCGGAGCTCGGCTTCGCGGAACATAAAGCCGTACAGTGGCAGACGGAATTATTGAAGGAGCATGGATTCTCGATAGAGACACCTTACTCTGGTCTGGAAACTTCCTACAAGGCGACCTTCATCAAAGGAACAGGCGACCCGACCATTGCCTTCCTGGCCGAGTATGACGCCCTGAAGGGGTTGGGCCACGCCTGCGGGCACAATTTGATCGCCGCCATGGCGATCGGAGGAGCCATCGGCCTGGCGAAATGCACGGCGCCAGTCGACGGGAGAATCGTCGTCCTTGGCTGCCCGGCAGAGGAAACTGGCCATGGAAAAGTGATCCTTCTGGACAATGGCGGTTTCGACGGCATCGATTTCGCCATGATGATCCATCCGGGCAACCGCAACCTGATCGGTCGCGGCGGATTGGCGAGCACCAGACTGGACATCGAGTTTTTCGGCAAGGCAGCCCACTCCAAGGAGCCGGCGGAAGGAATCAACGCCCTGACGGCGCTGATCAACACCTTTACCGGCATCGACACGCTGCGCCAACTGTGGAGCGATGATGCCCGGATCAACGGAATCATCACGGCGGGGGGCATGGCCTCGAACGTCATCCCCGAATACGCGGCAGCCAGTTTCACGGTGCGCGCCAGGACGGGCAAGTATCTTCACAAGATGATCGCCGATATCGGCCGGGTGGCCGCCGCCGCTGCGCTGGTCACCGGGGCAAAATCGAAGGTGGCGACCGGCCTCGTTTCAACCGAACGCTATCCGAACCGGGCGATGGGCGAGACGTTCAAGGCAAACATGGCACTGCTGAACGAGACGATGACCTATCCTCCGGCCGGGTTGCAGGTCGGTTCCTCCGATTTCGGCAATGTGTCGATGGTCATCCCGGCGATCCACGAGTACCTGGCCATCGCCGGCACCGAGGTGAAGAACCACACCCCGGAGATGGCCGTGGCTGCGTGCTCTCCACGCAGCGATGAGATGCTGGTCAAAGGCGCCCAAGGTTTGGCGATGACCGGTCACGACATCCTGGCCAGCGCCGAGCTTAGGCAGCGTATCGCCGACGAGTTCCAGCAGATCATGGCGGCGCACCGATAGGAGACAATCATGAGTGACCATGCACGCAGCGACGCCGGAGAAAAGTACCGATCCCTGGAGGACGATTCCAAGTTGCGGGTGGCCGGCTATGTCACCTTGGCCGGAGCGTTCGTCATTCTATCCGGTATGTTGAGCAGCATCCCCGGTTGGCCGAATGCCTTCGACTTCATTTCGATGAGCGGCAATTTCGGCACGATCAAAGGCGCCGGGGCGAGTACGTTCCTGGGTTCGGGAGGCAACGGCGCCAGGCAGGGTTTCATGTTCGCCCTGACGCTGATCCCCGGTGTCATGCTGGCCTTGGGGATCATGAGCATCGTCGAGCAGACCGGTGGGCTGAAAGTGGCAAAGCGGTATCTGGCGCCGCTGATGCGCCCCCTCTTCGGAATGCCAGGATGCGTTTCACTGGCGATGATCGCCAGCATGCAGAGTACCGATGCCGGAGCCGTTCTGACCAAGCTGTTCTATGAGCACAAAGAGATGAATGATCGGGAGCGGCTTATCTTTACGCAGTATGAGATTTCAGGCTCTGCGGCCATCAATAATTA
>Ga0181517_10003317_pt1 | contig 15426 bp, 13 predicted proteins | sample PEATcosm2014_Bin_31_FD_119748 | JGI IMG/M metagenome (GOLD analysis project Ga0181517, IMG submission 119748) | Peatland microbial communities from MTU Mesocosm Facility, Houghton, MI, USA - PEATcosm2014_Bin01_30_metaG | ecosystem: Environmental > Terrestrial > Soil > Wetlands > Peat | place... | reverse complement strand
CAGGCGCTGACGGCCAAGCTGGCCAGCCTGCAGAACTCCTCCTCGCCCGGCTACCACCACTGGCTTACCGCGGCCGAATTCGCCGACTCCTATGCCAACTCCGAGTCTGATGTCGCAGCGATGACCGCGTGGCTGCGCGGCGCTGGATTCGAGATTGCGCCGCTGCCGGCGGGCCGAGGCTGGATCGAGTTTTCCGGCACCGTCTCCCAGGTCGAAGCCGCTTTCCGCACCCCGATTTACCTGGTCAGCACCGGCGGTTCAACCCGGGCGGTGGTTGCCGGTTCGATCCGCATCCCGGCGGCATTCAGCCCCATGGTGGCGGGACTTGTCTCGCTCGACGGCTCGCTCGCCTCGATGGCGCTTGCGCCGCCTGCACCAATGACGATGAACGCAGCGGATCTGGCCGCGCAATCCTCCGTGGCTGCTGCGCCCGCGCTAACTCCGCAACTGGCTGCACGGCTATTGCACCTGGACAGCCTTCACGCCGCCGGCACAGTGGGAACCGGCCAGACCATCGCCATCGCCACGCGCAGCAATGTGCGCAGTGAAGACGTTGCAGCCTTCCGAGCCGCTTTCGGCCTCCCGGCCAAACCCCTGGCAATTCGTCCGAATGGCCCCGACCCCGGCCAGACCGCCGATCAACCCGGCGCGACCCTGCTTGCCTCCTGGGCCGGAGCAGCCGCGCCCGCCGCCAACATCCTGCTGGTTCCCGCGGCCACCACAGCCGCGACCGACGGGCTCGATCTTTCGCTCGCTGCACTCGTAGACCAGGCTCTGGCCGGCACGGTCGCTGTCGGCTACTCCAATTGCGAAGCCGCTCTCAGTCCTGCGCACCAGGCTTTCTATGCAGCGCTTTACCGGCAAGCCGCGGCCCAGGGCATTTCCATCGTTGCCGCTGCGGGTGACAGCGGTGCTGCCGCCTGCCACGTCGCCGGAAGCTCTGCTGCCGTTACGAGCGGTTACGCCGTCAATGCCCTCGCGGCTACCGCCCGGAACACCGCGGTGGGCGTGGCCGCATTCGCCGATCGTGGAGCGACCTCATTCTCCGCGTGGGCTCCTGTGAATCCCGCCGATCCGGCCTTTGCCGGCGGGGGCGGCGCGAGCATGGCGCAGGCCCGTCCCGCCTGGCAGCCAGTGCCGTCTTCTGGAACTGCCTCCGGTCAGCCAGCCGCTCTCTTCAGCGGGCATCGCTTGCTGCCCGACTTGGCCATGCCAACGGCGATGGATGCCGGTCTGAATCCCGGACTGGCTTTCTGCCTGGGGGGCGCAAGCGCGACCGGCGGTTGCACTCTGTTCCGCAGCGGCGGCAGCGGCGCGGCCGCCGCACTGGTGGCAGGCATTGCGGCCCTGATCGACCAGAAGAACGGCGCGCAGGGGAATCTCTCTCCCAGCCTGTATCGGCTGGCCAACGCCCCCGGCGTTTTCGCGGATGTGGCGCAGGGCGACGCCTTCCTGCGCTGCGCAGCCGGAACCGTCGGCTGCACCGATGAAGGGCAGATCGGATACGCGGCCGCTCCCGGTTACGACCTTGCCACCGGCCTCGGCGTGGTGAACGCGCAGGCGCTCGTTACCAACTGGGCCAGGCCGCAAGTGACAGGCAGCGACGCGGCGACTGTGCAGGTGACCACCCCCGCGCAGACCGTCAACCCGTCCGCGGCCTTGACTCTATCGGCCACCGTCCAGGGTTCCAGCGCAGTCGGCAATCCCACCGGAACGGTCGTCTTCATCGACACCTCCAACAACAACGCGCAGCTCGCCACGGTCAGCCCTCTCGTGGCCAGCGGAACCAGCGCCGCCACCGCCGCCGCTCCGGTGACCAGCGTTCTGACTTTGGGTACGCACAACATTGCCGCGCAGTACAGCGGCGACGCGAACTACAGCAGTGAGACGTCATCGAGCCTAACCATTGCCGTGGCCAAGGGCGTCACCACGATAACCGTGGCGGCCAATCCTGCGACCTTGACCGCCGGGTCTTCTATCGCCCTTACGGCAACCATTGCGCCCAATCCGGCCATTCCCGGCACCGCAACGCCCACCGGAACAGTGAACTTCTACGATGGAACCACCCTGCTGGGGACGGCCAACGTCGCCAGCAGCGCTGCCTCGCTGACCGGTGTGCTTCTCTCCGGCAGCGTCAACCACTCCATCACGGCGGCCTACTCCGGAGACGCTAACTGGCTTACCAGCAATTCCGCCGCTCTCCTGCTTCAGTCCCCGCTGCTTGGCGATACGATTACGCTGACCGCCAGCCCCACGAATCCGGCGCCGGGCCAGTCGGTGGTGCTGACGGCCACCGTGACTCCTCTTGTTTTGCCTGCCGCCACCGCCGAGCAGTATCCCACCGGAACTGTCACCTTTTACGACGGGACCACCGCCATCGGCGCCGGTGCGCTGACCCCTTCCGCGTCCGCAACCGCGCTGGACTCGGCGGTGGCAACGCTGAGCATCTCCACTCTTCCCGGCGGCGCCGACCAGATCTCGGCCGCCTTTTCCGGCGACCTTACTTACCTGCCGGAAACCTCCAACATCCTTCCCTTGACGATCCAGAACTTCACCATCGCGCCGGCGGTTTCCAATGTAGGCGCGAACCTCACCATCGCGCAGGGAGGCGCGGGATCGGCAGCCTACGTGATTACCGGGACGGGCGGCTTCAACGGCCTGGTGCAGGTGGTTTGCAGTGTGCCCGCACAGGACGACATGACCTGCACGGCCACTCCGCAGGACGTTGCTCCCCCGGCCATGGTCACCTTTGTGGTGCAAACCTTCAGCACCGGAACCACCCCACCCACTGCGGCTCTGCGCCGTCCGTGGCTCCCTGGGGGCCGCGCTCGCTCGGTGGCCCGCGCGGTCAGCGGAACCGCCCTGGCCCTGCTGGGATTCCTGCTGCTGCCCTTTGGAAGGCGCGCCCGCGTCTTGATTCGTGCAGAAGCGGCCCAGAAGGCGCGCCGCTTCCTCGTCCTGCTCCTGACGCTGTGCGGTTTTGCGGGCCTGGGCCTTGGATGCACCAGTTCCAATACGGTGATCGGCTCCGGAACGCCGCTGCAAGTGGCCACAGCCACCATCACCGCCTCCGCAAACATCAACAACACCGTGGTGAGCCAAAGCGTTTACCTCACCGTCAACGTAATCGCCGCCGGAACCACCGCGCCGTAACCGGGGGCGATCAGCGTTTCCGCGGCCACTTATTGACTCTTCGCCGGGCGCGCCCCCGTGGCGAAAGATGATAGCCTTGCTCTTCATCCGGAAGGAGAAGGCTCGCCATGTCCTCAGCGCATCCCTTTCATTTCAACCTGGTAGCAGCGGCCCACGCGGCCATGCTCGAACACGGCTTTCAGCCCGACTTTCCCGCCTCCGCGGCCGGCGAAGTGGCCGCCATCGAAGCTGAACCTGCACCGCCTCCGAACGGCGTGCTGAAAGACCTTCGCTCGCTGCTTTGGTCTTCCGTCGACAACGACACCTCCCGCGATCTGGACCAGATTGAGTGGGCCGAGCAACTCGCGGACGGCCGCATCCGGGTGCTGATTGGCGTGGCCGACGTGGATTGCCGCGTCACTCTGGGAACCGTGCTCGACACCCACGCCCGCAGCGAGACGACTTCGGTTTATACCGGCGTCAAAGTCTTCCCCATGTTTCCCGTCGAGCTTTCCGAGGGCATCACCTCGCTCAACGAAGACGAGGACCGCGCCGCGCTGGTGATCGAATACACGGTGGACGCAGCCGGGAACGTGGCCGACGGCAAGGCCTGCCGGGCGCTGGTGCGCAACCGCGCGCAACTCGCCTATAACGCCGTGGGAGCCTGGCTGGAAGGCCGCGCCGATGCCCCCGCCAAGGTTACCGCCGAACTCGCCGCCCAGCTCAAACTGCAGGACACCGCGGCTCTGCGCATGGTGGGCGGGCGCTTCCAGCATGGCGCGCTCGATCTGGAGACCATTGAAACCCGTCCCGTGATGCTCGCCGACCAGGCGGTGGAGATCGCCCGCCAGCACAAGAACCGGGCTACATCCTTGATTGAGGAGTTCATGGTGGCCGCCAACGGGGTCATCGCCAAAATCTTCGACGATGCCCGCATTCCCTCCATTCGCCGCGTGGTGCGCACCCCCAAGCGCTGGGAGCGGATTGTCGAGCTGGCCGAAGCGCTGGGTACAACCCTGCCCGCCGAGCCGGATTCCAAGGCGCTGAACGACTTTCTATTGGCCCAGAAGCGCAAGGACGCGGATCGCTTTCCCGACTTGTCGCTGGCCGTGGTCAAGCTGATGGGGCCGGGCGAGTACGTGCTGGTGCGTCCGGGCGAGGAGCCGCCGGGGCATTTTGGTCTGGCCGTGCAGGATTACACCCATTCCACCGCGCCCAACCGCCGCTTTCCCGACGTGGTGACGCAGCGGATTCTGAAGGCGTGGCTGGCCAAAGCCACACAGCCCTACTCCGCCGACGACCTGGGTGCGATTGCCCAGCACTGCACGCTGATGGAAGACGCCAGCCGCAAGGTCGAGCGCGAGATGCAGAAGCGCATCGCTGCCGTTGTGCTGCACCCGCACATCGGCCAGAGCTATCCCGCTATCGTCACCGGCGTGAATCACTACGGCACCTTCGTCCGCACCCTCGACCCGCATGTGGAAGGCATGTTGGTGCAAGGCGGCAAGGGCCTCGACGTGGGCGACAAGCTGACGGTCAAGCTGATTTCGACCGACCCGCAACGAGGGTTTATTGATTTTGCGGCGTGAGGGGAGCCAGCCACTCGCTGTTTAATAACAAACCGCCGAAAGGTCCAAGATCAAATGCGCAGATCTGTTTTGATATTCATGATTTCAATATTGCTTCCGATTGGAATGCCGGGGCAAAGCTTGACCGCAGAAGATCAAAAGCTTCTTGAATCTGCGCGGTCGAGGTATTACAACCTTGAGGAACGGGGCTTCCTGTCCGCGAGTTGTTCCGTGGATTTCGATTTTTCGACGATCCCATCCATTCCCGTGGAAGATAGAGATGCGACCTACCGGCTGGTCAAAGAAACACGATTCACGCTTAATCTTGATCGGAAGAATCCAACTGTATCTTTCAGCTATCCGATGGGGGCAAGCGACAGCGCCCGCAGACATGCTGATCCTCTGGCAGGTTTGCTCAGGTCGCTGGTATTTGGCCTGTTTCAGACTTGGCCATCCAAAGGCTTGCACGGACCGGTCCCAGCATTCAGTTCACAGATTGAAAGTGTCGAGAGGGTCGAGGGTGGATACAAATTTGTGCTGAAAGTTCCGGGGGGCCCTGTCCAGATCGAGATGGACAAGAACTACCTTGTCAGAAGAATTACTTCTATCGGCGGAAAGGTTGAGGAACTTCCAATCTTTGACTCGACCCCAGATGGGTTGATTTTCGCTGGAAATGTCGCGACCGACGACAGTGAAGTAGGCGGTCGGGTCCAAGTCCGTTACGAATTCGCAAACTCGATGGTGGATGGTTTCAGGCTGCCAAGTTCCGTCCGATTGCGGGTAAATCAGAACATAGACGTTCGGTACTCTCTGACTGACTGCTCGGTGCAAAAGGGAACGGTGATTCGCGCTACCGCGCCGGAGGGCGTGGCCCCGTAGGACGGTGATCGAAGCACGACCTGCGCCATGAGCACTTTCCCTGCCATTTTCAACTTCTGGAGCAGGAATCAATGATCTTCGACAGTATGGAAACGCGGTCAGGGATTAATGTTTACATTGTGCGCACATTGATGTATGTTGATTGTGCGCACGTTTGGAGGCAATGGCATGAGTACCGCGGTCCCGGAATCGAACAATCTGCGCGTCGAGAACATCAATCTCCGTGTCAGCCGCAACCAGAAAGCGCTGATTGACCGCGCTGCCCAGGTGCAGGGCCGCAGCCGCTCCGATTTCATGCTGGATGCAGCCTGCCGGGAGGCGGAATCCGTGCTGCTCGATCAGCGCTACTTTTACATGGACGATGAGGCATTCCAGCGCTTTACGGAGATGCTGGATGCGCCGCCGGCAGATAACCCTGGGTTGACTCGCCTGCTTACGACCAAGGCCCCATGGGAGAAGTAGATCTTCTTTCCGCGCCTGAAAAACTGAACGCAGGCCATGACCTTTCCCAGTTCCAGTGCGGCGAGGCGGAACTCGACGACTGGCTCAAGCGCCGTGCGCTAAACAACGAGGCGAGCGGAGCGTCCCGAACCTACGTGGTTTGTATCGGGCTTAGGGTGGTGGGCTACTATGCGCTGGCCAACGGTGCAGCATTGCACATGGATGCTCCCGGCAGTGTGAAGCGGAATATGCCCAACCCGGTCCCGGTGATGGTGATTGGGCGGCTGGCGATTGATCTCAACTTTCAGGGCCGCGGAATCGGAACCGCTCTCTTGAAAGATGCGGTTTTGAGAACGGCCCAGGCCGCCGAAATTGCAGGAATCCGGGCCATTCTCGTACATGCCATGAGCCCAGCGGCCAAGCGCTTCTACGAAAAACTTGGATTTGTCGCGTCGCCCACAAATTCAATGACACTGATGATTACCGTTCGGGCCGCGGTTCATACGCTCACCCGGAAACCCTGACGCTGGAAGCGCACTATTTTTGGCCACTGCACCAGCCCGATCAGATGCCCTTCCGGGTCTTCGAAGCCGGCAATGATTTCGCCAACGCCGCCGGTCCGCACCGGCGAGTCCCCCTCCATCCTCGGCGAGCTCCGCCAGTCGAAGATGCTCCCGTAAAAGGCCTCAAGCGCCTTCTTATCCTTGCCAATCATCTCGAATTGCACCACCTGTCTTCCGGTCATCGCTGCCTTCCCGTCCAGCGTTTTGAAGACGATCTACAGCGGCGAACAGGCAAAAATCCAGTGAATATTCGGCCACGCAAAATCTCATTTCCGAATTTTCTTGACAGTTATTACAGATTGCGATAGTGTCATCGCAGATTGCAATGGAAGTTGAAAGGGATTTCGACTACCATCGCTGGCGAGAGTTTCTTGCCGTTCCGGGTTGGCTGCAAAAGCAAAGGCTGCGGGATGGCGCGGCGAGGGCGGGGCACCCAGCTAAAAGCTAGGAGCTGAAAGCTGCTTTTATGAAACTTGGCGAGAAAATCCGTTATCTGCGCGAGGTCGAAGGCAGTTTGCGCGGCCTCGACCGCGACCTGAACCAGCAGGAGATGGTGCGCGCCATCGAGGCCGAAACCGGCCAGAAGCTGAGCCAGAGCTACATCTCGCAAATCGAAAGCGGCGCCCGCCCGCACCTGACCAACACCACGCGCCAGATCCTGGCCACGTTTTTCAAGGTGCATCCGGGCTACCTTGTGGACGATCCGGAGGGCTATTCGCCCGAGCTGCAGAGCGAGCTGCGCCACCTGGAAGACAAGCTCGACCTGTGGCTGGTGGCCGGGGCCGAGCGCTTTCGCCGCGATCCCGAGTTGAAGCAGGCGCTCATTACCCTGGCCCAGCACGAGCGCTCGCGCGAGTGCCTGCTGCTGCTGGAGGCAATTCTCGAAACGCCGGGGCTGGCCCCGCGCCTTGCCGAGGTGCTGAGACCGAAGATCCAGGGAGCAGGGGGCAGGGAACAGGGATCGGGCGAAAAACTCCGCAACAGCGGCAGGGCGAGAAAGAACGAGGCGCACAAATGAACTGGGAGACCTTCTATTTTGTTTGTTTTCTCTGCGGGCTGTTTCTGAGCGCGTTTTCGTTGCTGGGCGGTCTCGGTCACTTTGGCGGACACATGCCGCACGTCAGCCATCTGCCCGCCGCCGGGCATTTCCCGGGCGCTCCCGCGCATTTCGCTCACGTGCCTCAGGGAGCCAGCCAGGCGCAGGCCAGCCAGGGCGGCAGCATTCCCTGGTGGAACACGTTTTCGCTGATGATCTTTCTCTGCTGGTTCGGCGCGGCGGGCTACCTGCTCACCCGCTACGGCAGCTTTCTGGCCGCGGTGGTGGTGCTTCTGGCCGCCCTCTGCGGAGTCGCCGGGGGAGCCATCGTTTTCTTCTTCCTGACCCGAGTTCTGCTGCCGCACGAGCATGAACTCACCGCCGACGAAACCGAAGTTGTCGGCGTGGTGGGTCAGGTTTCTTCCCCAATCCGGGCCGGGGGAATAGGCGAAATCGTGTACGAACAGCTTGGCGCACGCCAGTCCGTTCCGGCGCGCTCCGAGGCTGGCGATGCCATTGCCAGGGACGAGGAAGTCTTCGTGGTCCGCTACGAAAAAGGTATCGCCTACGTGCGGCGTTGGGAAGAAGTGTTGGAAGAGCAGGGAGTAGGGAATAGGGAGTAGGGAGTAAAAGGCAGCGACCATGGGCTGGCGGGCTGGCGTTGTTTGCTGATCGCTGGGGCCCGATGAGGATTTGCAATGACTACGACGTGTGTGCTGATGACGGATATGGCCATTCTGGTGGTGATCTTTGCGCTGGGGTTTCTGGCGAAGAGTTTCCCCAAGGGTGGCCGTGGGGCCAGCTCGCATTCCGGCCCGCACTCGGGTGGACATTCGGGCTCCAGGCAGGACTCGAGTACGGACGCGAATATCGGATGAGATCTGAACAGCGAATGGGGAATGATTTGATCCCTGTTCCCTTTTCCCTGTTCCCTGATCTTTGATCCCTGTAGTTCAACCATCAACCGATACCCTCCCGGGCGAAGGGGCCGGGATCGCAATGAATGAAATCGTTCTGATTGTCGGACTGGGAATACTCGCACTGATCTTTATCATGGGCATTCTGGCCAGGATGTATCGCAAGGCCGGTCCCAACGAGGCGTTGATCGTGTACGGCTTCCGCGGCCCGCGGGTAGTCAAGGGCCACGGCACGGTGATCTTTCCCATGGTGGAGAACTGTCGTGAGCTCTCCCTCGAACTGATGAGTTTCGACGTTGCGCCGCAGCAGGATCTCTATACCAAGCAGGGCGTCGCGGTGACGGTCGAGGCCGTCGCCCAGATCAAGGTGCGCAGCGATCAACCCTCCATCCTTACCGCCGCTGAGCAGTTTCTCTCCAAGGCTCCGCCGCAGCGCGAAGGCCTCATTCGCCTGGTGATGGAAGGCCACCTGCGCGGCATCATCGGTCAGTTGACGGTAGAGCAGATCGTCAAGGAGCCGGAGATGGTGGGCGAACGCATGAGGGCCACCTGCGCCGAAGACATGAACAAGATGGGCCTCGAAGTCATTTCGTTCACCATCAAGGAAGTGCGCGACAAGAACGAGTACATCAGCAACATGGGCCGTCCCGATGTGGCCCGCATCAAGCGCGACGCCGAGATGGCCACCGCCGATGCGGAACGCGATACGGCCATCAAGCGCGCCACCGCAATGCGCGAGTCCGCGGTTGCCAAGGCGCAGGCCGACCAGGAGCGCGTAATTGCCGAGACAGCTTCTGCCACGCGTCAGGCCGAGGCGCAGCGCGATCTGGAGATCAAGAAGCAGGAGTACAACGAGCAGAGCAATCGCCAGAAGGCCACGGCCGACAAGGCCTACGAACTGCAAACCAACATCATGCAGCAGCAGGTGACCGCCGAGCAGGTGAAGGTGCAGCAGGTGGAGAAGGAAGGCCAGATCAAGGTGCAGGAAGCGGAAATCTCGCGCCACGAAAAGGAACTCATCGCCACTGTGTTGAAGGGTGCGGAGATCGAGCGCCAGCGCATCGAGAACATGGCTGCCGCCGAGAAGAATCGCCTGACCGCCGAAGCCGAGGGCCATGCCGCCGCGATTCGTACCCAGGGCGAAGCGGAAGCCAGCATCATCTTCCAGAAAGGCGAAGCCGAAGCCAAGGCCATGAACGTGAAGGCCGAAGCATACAAGCAGTGGAACCAGGCCGCCGTCCTTGACAAGCTGCTCACCAACATGGCCGATGTCGTGCGCGCCATGAGCGAGCCGCTCAGCAAGGTCGACTCTATCACCATCGTTTCCACCGGCAACGAAGATGCTGCCGGCGCACACAAGATCACCGGCGACATGACCAGGATTGCCGCGCAGGTGCCGGCGCTTTTTGAAGCGCTGAGCGGCGTCGACATCAAGCAGCTCATGAGCAACATCACGGCCATCAAACAGAAGCCGGTAAACGGAGAAGCGCCGAAAAGCTAGTCATCAGCTTCCGGCTCCTGGCTTGTTCAGCGGGAGCCGGAGGCTGGCGGATGGACTTGGAAAGAAAAACCAGAATTCGAGGAACGAATGAAGAGAGTGATGTGTATTGCGGTTTTTCTGGGCATGGCGCTGGCGCCGTGCGTGATGGTGTCGCAGGCTCCAGCGGCGGCTCCGGCTATGGTGACGACTCCTGCCGATCAGCAGCCGACCAGGGAGCAGTTGACCCGGCTCTTCGAGGTCATGCGGGTTCGCCAGCAGATGGACTCGATGCTGAAGATGATCCCGTCCATGGCGAAGCAACAGATGCAGGCGCAAGTCAAAGAGCTTTCTGCGCAGAATCCGGGCATGAAGATGACGCCGGAGCAGCAAGCGGCGATGGACAAGACAATGGACAAGTTCATGGTGAAGGCCATGAACATCATCTCCTTCGACGAGATGCTCGACGACATGGTGGGTTTGTATCAGCGCCACCTTACCCGGACGGATGTGGAGGCGATGACAGCATTTTACGAATCGCCCGCCGGACAGCACCTGCTGGATGCGCAGCCTGCCATCATCCAGGAGTACATGCCGATGATCATGAAGCAGGTTACCCAGCGCAGCAAGGCGCTCACCGACGATCTGGCCAAGGAGATCAAGGAGCAGATCGCCGCAGAGGGCAAGGCAGCTGGCACGGAAGCGCCTGAGAAGAAGTAACAAGGAGCCCAGGTCCGGGTTACGGGACCTGGGGCGCCACAGTGAAAGCACGGAAGAGATTGAAATGGAGCTAGAGGCTAGAAACTAGCAGCTAGCGGCCAGGAATCAGGAGGACGTCATGGCACTTTTAGAGAGAGTCAGCACATTGCTCCGCGCCAATCTCAACGACCTGGTGGAGAAGGCCGAAGATCCCGAGCGGTTGTTGAAACAGATCGTGCTCGACATGGAAAACCAGCTGATGCAGGTCAAGACCCAGGTCGCTCTGGCCATCGCCGACCAGCATCTCTTGGAGAAGAAGAAGGCCGAGCATGAGCAGCAGGCCGCCGAATGGCGTCGCAAGGCCGAACTGGCGGTGCAGAAGGGCCACGACGATCTGGCGCGCGGCGCGCTGGAGCGGGCCATCAGCCACGACCAGTTGGTGGCGGGTTTTGCCACCCAGGCCGAGGATCAGAAGCATGAGGCCGACAATCTGCGCCAGGCGCTGCACAAGCTGGGCCAGAAGCTCAACGAAACCCGCGCCCACTGCGAGATGCTGGTGGCCGAGCACCGCCGCGCCAAGGTCGTTGGACGCGCCACGCAGGCCCGGCAGGTGATCGGCAATGACCAGGAGAACGCCATCGGGCGGCTGCAGAGCCGGGTACACGTCAAGGCGGCAGAAAGCTCGGCGGCCAGCGAAGTAATGTGTCCGGAATCCCTGGAAGACAAGTTCCAGGCGCTGGAAAGTGAAGACAAGATCGAGGTGCTGCTGGCCGAGATCAAAAGCCGCCAGGGCGGGCAGTGATCCGCAGCTGTCGGGGCTTACGGCGGCGCATTCCCGCACGATTGATCCGGCAATGAAATACTGTGCGGGTGCCCCATCCTTTCCCGCGTATTTTGCAGGAAAGGGTGGGAAACGATGGCACGCATTTCTTGCCGGTGCTCTTTCATGACCTCCTTGCGGTGTCTCCACGGCTCTGCGAGGAGGGCCAAAAGCCAGCCAGCTGTGAACTCTTCATGAAACGCCGCCGCGATCCGGGGTTTTTGTCGTCTTTCGTGCGCCCTCGCCCGTCTAACCAGACAGGAACAACCTGCACGCGACAAAACCCGGCCTCAGCAGGATTCCTGGAAACAGGCTCCCAGCTGGGGTGATTTACCCTGAAGGTAGCCGAATGGCCCGATTCACCTCTTTGGAGGGATTGGCCTCCAAGGCGCCAACCCCAAACCAGGTGAATGGATGCGCTTAAGTTTTTGTTTGATCCCTGCAACGCTGGCCACGGGCCTTGCCCTGCTGGCATTGCCCCCGCAAATCACTGCTCAGCAAACGGTTCCGGCCGCGACGCCCGTAGTGTCCCCGATAGCGATTGACCCGCCCGATGCTCCGCAACCGCAGTTCGCCGTAGCCTCGCTGGAGCCTTTGGCACAGCAGGCAGCGTCCGCAGCTTCCGGCTCGTCCAGTTCGCAGGACGCCCAGCAGCCCGTAAAAGAGAAGACCCAGCAGCAAAAGGCCGAGGAGCAGATCAAGGAGCAGGAGACCCAGCGCCTGGTGGGTGTTGTGCCCATGTTCAACATCTCCTATCGCTCCGATGCGGTCTCCATGACTGCGAAGCAAAAGATCGGCCTTTCCTTCCACTCCGTTACTGACCCGGTTGCCTTCGGAGTTGCGGCGTTGGCGGGTGGATACCACGAGATTAACGACGGCGGTACCGGCTTCGAGTGGGGAGCAAGAGGGTATGGCGAACGCGCGGGGGCAGCCTATCTGGATGCATTCACCGGCAATATCCTCGGCAATGGCGTAATGCCCTCGATCTTCCACCAGGACCCGCGCTACTTCCGGCTGGGATATGGGACAACGACCCACCGTGTTCTCTATGCTCTGAAGACCAACGTAATGTGCAAGCACGACAACACAGGCCGCTGGGAGCCGAACATCTCCAACATTGGGGGAAACATCCTCGGCGGAGCCATCTCCAATCTTTACTACCCGTCGACTAACTCCGGAATCAGCGAAACCTTCAGCAATGGACTGCTGGTGACCGCCGAGGGCGGGTTTGGATCGTTGTTCGATGAGTTCTGGCCCGATCTCTCCCGCAGGTTCCTGCACAAGGATCCGACCAACGGCCGCGATGCCGTGGCGCGCGCCGCCGATATCGCAGCCAAGCAGGCCAAAAAGCAAGCAAAGGCCGCCGCGAAGCAAGATGCCAGGCAGGCTGGAAACTGAGCATTCGTCTGTCGAAATGAAAAGGGCTTACCCGCACTGGGGAAGCCCTTTTTACTGCCTCAAATTTCGCCCGGCGATTTACAGCGCGCCGTTCGCGCCTTCGAACCAGGCCACCCCGGCGCCGACCAGGGGCGCATTGTCGAGCAGCGTCGAAATCCGCAGATGCATGTTTGTGTCCTCCACTTCCTTTTGCGCAAAAGGCAAGAAGAGATGCGAGGAGCGCGCGATGCCGCCGCCGATCACCACTACCTGCGGATCAAAGACCCCCAGCACGTCGCGGAAGGCGACGCCGAGCCGGTGTCCGAACTCTTCGAATACGGTCTTGGCGTCCGGATCTGTCTGCGCATCGGCGGCGATGGCGGCTACTTCGCGTACTTTGCCGGTGCGGCTCTTGTACATCGCCTGCAGGGCGCGCGTGGAAAGTGTATCTTCCAGAATGCCGCCTGCGTAGGGGTAATCCCAGATTTCGCCGCCCGGCGGCACGCCCGCTCCGGTGGTCACTACCTTGCCCTCCACGGCAAATCCGGAGCCGATGCCGGTTCCCAGCGTGATGCAGACCACCCGCTCAAAACCGTGCCCAGCGCCCGCGCCCACTTCGCCCAGCAGATATGCGGCGGCGTCGTTGAGAAAGCGCACCGCGCCGGGGGCCCATCCGAAGCGCGTGGCCAGCGCCTGGCGCAGGTCCACCCCAAACAGATAGGGCAGCTTGTGCGTCATTTGGCTGATGCCGGCCGCGTAATCGAAGGGGCCGGGAAAGGCCACTTCGGCTCCCAGGATGCCCTCAATCCCCGCGCATGCCTCGCGCCCGATGAGGTGCAGCAGTGTGATGAATGCCTCGCTGGTCTGCTCGCCGGGGTGCGCCGCGCCGATGATCGGCCCCAGCTTGTAGTCGCTGCGCATGCACACTGCGGCAGAGACGTGGCTGCCTCCGACGTCGTAGACGAGAACGGCTTTTTCTGATGCCCGCGGCACTTGAAACCTCTTCAATGATATCGTTCTCATTTGTAGCATATCCTCATGCCTTCACGGAATCCGAAGGCCGCAAATTCGCTGATCCGAGACAGCTAAGCCGCTGCCTTCCCCTGCTTTGTGCGTTGCTGTCGACGAACCAGACCGTCACCCGCCTGCAATCAGGCCGGCAAGGCTCTCCTGGTGCGATAGACGGTCCGTACAGCAGCAATACCGCAAGGGCGGGGCGCTCTCGCTCCAGTTGCAGGGACAGCCTGTTGCAATAAGTGCGGTGCGCCCCCGCGGGGAAGTCCATTTCAGTGCGCGTAACATAGAGCGAAGGCTCGCTGCAACCCTGCGTTATTTTCGATTCCGCTCTATACAGAAGCCGCATGGTCCAGTGGCTTTTCCCTCAAGAAAGAGCCGCCTTGCACGATCTGAAAAGCCCAACATGCGAATCGGAAATGCTCTAAGTCAAGCCTCGCGTAGCTGCGAAATCGGGAAGTATCTCACTTAATGGGAAACAAGTAATTAGAATGATTCAACTCTCTTAAGAGAAGAAGGAAGCACAACGTAATTTGCTCTGAATTTCCTTCTGATGTGGGCTATTTTTTGACAGCAAGTACCTCCACAACGCAAGGAGCATAAAGATTCGCGGAGTATTTACCGGGCATTTATCATTCGCGCTATCATGGCGGCCCGGCCGTAAAATGTAAGCACTTACATTTTAACACGTAAGTGATTGTTTATCTAGTAAGTGCTAGTAGTTTATGGGCGATATGCGAAGCTGTTTTGTGGCATTGATAAGGTATACATTGCTATGCCGTCAGTAACTTTATTACTATTCGCCTCTTGAAATCGTCGCTGCATTCGCTTACATTATCTGCAAGGGGACAGCGACGGGAAAGTCGAGTTGCCTTCATCCGCCGCCTTCTTCGATGACCGTAACCAGCCGCATGCAAACAGTAAATAAAACAGTCACCTGATTCTCTTTGAGAGCGTATTCTCCTTCTGTCTTCAAGTCTGCAAGCTGTAGCACTCCCGGTCGTACCCTTCACCGCAAGAACTCGGCAGGTGAATGGATGTGCAAGCGAGATTGGCTCTTCCGGGTCCACACTGTTCGCAAGTTCACTCTCTATCGCGCTTTCGAATTCGGAAGCAATTTGCTCTCAGCGAGAGAAGTGTTTGTTTTTTCTCGTTGCCCAGGTCTGCCTCAGGTGCTTGTATGACGGTATCGCCAAAGAGCACGGTGCGGATGGAGAAAGTGGTTCAGGCCGCCTCTGGGCTCTTCGCGCGGCAGGGCTACTGCGGAACCAGTACCCGCGAAATCGCGCATAGTGCCGGAGTGAGTGAAAACACGCTTTTTCGCAATTTTGAAAACAAGGAAGATCTTTTTTGGGCTGCGATCCGTTTTCAGGCTGAAGGACTGACCATGCGGAGGGATCTGGTCCAGGGAATCTCCAGAAACGATGCCCTGGAAGTCGTCCTGCCGAAGATTGTCGATCTGATTGCCGATACGGCTGCGTTTCGTCCTGAGTTGCCTCGCCT
>Ga0181517_10003313_pt1 | contig 15429 bp, 9 predicted proteins | sample PEATcosm2014_Bin_31_FD_119748 | JGI IMG/M metagenome (GOLD analysis project Ga0181517, IMG submission 119748) | Peatland microbial communities from MTU Mesocosm Facility, Houghton, MI, USA - PEATcosm2014_Bin01_30_metaG | ecosystem: Environmental > Terrestrial > Soil > Wetlands > Peat | place... | reverse complement strand
TATCTGTGCTGCGGGCTCAATGGAACCGGTCATGACGGGTCAGTTTCCTCTCCAGTGCATTGTACGGAGCGGAGTTCACAGGTGAACAGGCGGCCCGCATTTGATTACGTTTTATCGTGTGACTTAAGGGAACTCTGAAGAAGTCCTGTTGTCGATATCCGCATTCCCTCAGGGGGTAAACAGGTTGCGGAAAAAATCCGAGTTTCTTGCAGATTACGCGAAAAGCATACCTCAGGGCCTAAAGGCCGCGCTCACTGTACTGGGTTTGTGTCCGGGATAAATCCCGGACCTACCGCCCGAATGAGTTTTTCCGCAGCATGTAAAGCCCGATTGATACTGCGGGCTTTATCGGCACCCTCAAGCCACCCCAGCGACGAAGACCTGTCGCTGGGGTGGCTTCAGTCGTGCCCTTTCAAAACACGGCATATTCCGCGGTTTCTTAAGCCGTTTGCGCTTCGGCCAGCACCTTGGTGATTGCCGCTCGAACGCCGTGTGCGCGCAGCTCGTCCAGGTTGCTTTGCACCATGCCAACCAGTTGCGGATAGGTGGTGGCGAGTTCGCCGAAGATGGGCCGCACCTCTAACGCAAGCCGCGCATCGCCGCAGCCTGCATCGACAAACTCCTTCAGCAACCCAACCTGTGCATCGGCCATTTGCATTGCGCGGCCATTCTCGTCGAGCCCGCGCTGATAGTGCATCCAGCCCGCAACCACCAGCGGCAATACGCGCGGCGCGCGTCCGGCCTTCAGCAGGTCGCCCAGCGTGGGGACGATGAATTTGGAAATCTTGGCGCAGCCCTCGCAGCAGATGCGCGCCACCTGGTCGCGGATGGCGGTGTTGGTGAAGCGCTTCACGACGGTAGCCGTGTATTCGTCCAGATCGATGCCCGGCAGGGGCGGAACCGCTGGCTTGACTTCGGCCATGAAGGCGATCAGCAAGCGGCGCAGCAGCGGATCGGCGGCGGCCTCGGAGATGAAACTGTGCCCCAGCAGGTCGCCCAAATAGCCCAGCGTGGAGTGGCCGCCATTGAGCAGCCGCATCTTCATCTTTTCGTAAGGCGCCACGTCAGTGGTCATCTGTGCGCCCACATACTCAAAGGCCGGGCGGCCGGAAACAAACGTGTCTTCAAGCACCCACTGGCGGAACGACTCAGCCACCACAGGAACCCGATCGTGTACGCCGAACCGCTCTTCGATCGTGGCGCGATTTTCATCCGTGGTCCGCGGCGTGATGCGGTCCACCATGCTGTTCGGGAAAGTGATGTTGGTCTCAATCCACTTGGCGAGCGCGCCGCTGCGTGCCTCCGCAAAGGCCAGCAGCGCCTTGCGCGCGATGGCGCCATTTCCATGCACGTTGTCGCAGGAGAGCAGCGTGAACGGCGCGCGGCCAAGTTTCATGCGCCTCTCCGCGGCTTCGGTCACGTAGCCCAGCCAGCTCTTCGGCGCGCCGGGATGCTCCAGGTCGTGACGTAGATCTTGGTGCTCCAGCAGTACGCGGCCGGTTGCATCCTCAATAAAATAGCCGCCCTCGGTTACGGTGAGCGAAACAATCGCGCACTCGTCAGCGACCATCCGCTGCAACACCGTCTCGGTGGCCTCCGGAGCATACACGTGTCCGGCCAGCGAGCCGATGACGCGCAAAGTCTCCTGGCCGGTTTCCAGAGCCATCAGGCTGTAGAGGTAATCCTGCTCCGCGAGACCTGCGTGAATTTCCCCATCCCACGGCAGCAGCCCCACGCCGAATTCGCCCCAGCGCACTGCTTCTCCGCGGGTCAGCAGATCGTCAAGGTACACCGCCAGGTGCGAGCGGTTGAACGCGCCCACCCCAATGTGAACCAACCCCGGAAACGTGCGGCTGCGGTCATAGGTGGGGCGGATAATTTGAGCGCCGAGTTGTGCAAGCGTGGAGTTGCGAAGAGCCACAGCGTTTTGCACTGAGTGGTTTTGCATGGTTGCCTTCCGTGTGAATACGCCGGGTCTTCACACCGGCTCGTCAAACAGCCAAGTCTCAACCAGTCCCGCGGGGCATGTCAAGTTATCGAGAAAGAAGAAAGCCCCCGGCGGGTTGGCCGGGGGCTGAATGAGGGCTGAGGCTTCCCAGGTCCCAAAATCGGGACCTGGGGCACCCACTCTTTTCGTTGAGGTCTGCTTCAGTTGCTGAAGAGCAGAATCCCGGCGGCTTTTTCTTCGCTGCCCGTTTCGTCCGCGCTTACCGGGCGATAGAACAACTGGTTGGCGTCGAGGTAGACCTCAAGGAAGGCCGGCCGCGCGGTGATGTTGCCGGCGATCAGCGCTTCGCTCAATGGGTCTTCCACGTAGCGCTGCAAGGCTCTGCGTAGCGGCCGCGCGCCGTAACTGCGGTCGGTGAGAGTCTTGTCGAGAATCCACTTCTTGGCGTCCTCGGTGACGGAAATGGTGATGGACTTCTGGGCCAGGTTGGCGTTCAAGCTCTGTACCAGCAGTTCCACGATCTGGATCAGATCCGCATCCGACAGCGACTGGAAGAGGATGACTTCGTCGAGGCGGTTGAGGAACTCGGGATTGAAGGTCTTCTTGACCTCCTGCTTGACGAGTTCTTCCACCTTGTCCGAGACAATGTCTTCGCGCTCGCTTTGGAAGCCGAGGCCCTGCTTCTTCATCAGGTGCCGCGCGCCGATGTTCGAGGTCATGATGAGGATGGTGTTTTTGAAGTCGACCGTGTTGCCAAGGCCGTCAGTCAACTGGCCGTCCTCAAACACCTGCAACAGGATGTTGAACACATCCGGATGCGCCTTCTCGATTTCGTCGAGCAACACAACCGAATAAGGCGAGCGCTTGACGCGTTCGGTCAACTGGCCGCCCTCTTCGTAGCCCACGTACCCGGGAGGCGAACCGATCAGCTTGGAGACCGAATGCTTCTCCATGAACTCCGACATGTCGAAGCGGATGAGCGCCTTGTCTGACCCGAAGAGAAATTGAGCCAGGGTGCGCGCCATCTCGGTTTTGCCGACGCCCGTGGGTCCGAGGAAGAGGAAGCTTCCAATCGGCCGGTTGGGCGACTTGAGGCCTGCACGCGAACGGCGAATGGCGCGGGCAAGAGCACTGATGGCCTTCTCCTGCGAGATGACGCGCTTGTGCAGTTCTTCTTCCACGCGAAGCAGCTTCTGGGTCTCTTCTTCCTTGATGCTGGTGACCGGCACGCCTGTCCAGCGCGAGACCACATCCTCGATGTCCTCGCGGCCGACAATTCCAGCCGCCGAATCGTCAAGGTGGTACTTGTCGCGCAGGGAGCGCAGGTTTTCGCGCTCCTTGCGTTCTTCGTCGCTATAGAAGCGCGCCTTCTCGAACTCGTGGTTGGCAATCGCCGAGTCCATGCGATGCACGATGAACTTGATGCGCTTCTGGACTTCGGTGATCTCCTCGGGCAGCGAGGTCTGGCGCAGCTTGACTCTGGCGCCGGCTTCGTCAATCAGATCGATCGCCTTGTCGGGCAGGAAGCGGTCAGGGATGTAGCGGTTGGAGTGCGACACCGCGAACTCGATGGCGGCATCGGTATAGCTGACCGCATGGAACTTCTCGTAGCGCTCCTTGATGCCGTGGATGATCTTGATGGCGTCGACCTCATTGGGCGGCGGCACCTTGACGGCCTGGAAGCGGCGCTCGAGCGAGCGGTCCTTCTCAATCGACTTGCGGAATTCGGCAGGGGTGGTGGCGCCGATGCACTGAATCTCCCCGCGGCTGAGCGCCGGCTTGAGGATGTTGGCCGCATCGAGCGACCCCTCAGCCGAACCCGCGCCCACCAGGGTGTGCAACTCGTCGATGAAGACGATGGAGTTTTGATTCTCCATCAGTTCTTTCATGATGGTCTTGAGCCGCTCCTCGAACTGACCGCGATACTTGGTGCCCGCGACGATGAGCGACAGGTCGAGGCCAAGCACGCGCTTGTCGGCCAGGAAGCTGGGCACTTCGCCGTCGGCGATGCGCTGCGCAAGCCCCTCGACAATGGCCGTTTTGCCCACACCGGGCTCGCCGATCAGAACCGGATTGTTCTTGGTGCGGCGGCAGAGAATTTGGATCACCCGCTCGAGTTCGCCGTCGCGGCCAACCAGAGGATCGAGCTGCCCGTCCATGGCCGCCTGGGTCAGGTCGCGGCTGAACTCGGCCAGCAGGCTCGACTCGCGCTGGCGCGCCTGCGCCGGAGCCTTCTCTTGGGTCACGCGGGCCAACTCATCGCGAATTTGCGCGAGCTTGAGGCCGCGCTCCTGCAGAATCTCGGACGCGAAGCATTTTTCTTCGCGCAGCAGGCCGAGAAGCAGGTGCTCGGTGCCGATGTGCTTGTGTCCGAGCCGTTCGGCTTCCTCTGCCGCGTAGGCCAACACCCGCTTGCATTCATTCGAAAGCGGCAGGTCTACCGAGGTTGAGACCTTTTCCCGGATGGTGGTGTGCGCTTCAATCTGCTTGCGGATCGACTCCACCGAGGCGTGCGAGCGCAGGAAGCGGTTGGTTAACGCCTTGTCCTCGCGCAACAGGCCAAGCAACAGGTGCTCGGTCTCGATGTAAGGCGAGCCGAACTGGCTGGCCTCATACCGCGCGAAGAAGATAACGCGCCGTGCCTTCTCCGTATAGCGTTCGAACATGATGATCTCCCTTATCGAGCAGGCTATCGGCTGGAGTGGCCGTCCGGTTCTGCCGGCTTCAGCCCTACCTGCGCGTGCCCCATTTTTATACCGCTGCCGAAGCCTCTGGGAAATCGACCTCCCGCCCCGAACAGCCTTTTGGATGGTTATGAGCCTTCGTCCGCCCTTACTAGCCCAGGCTTTCATGGTGCATCTGGACTACCACCCTGCCTAGCAACTTGATGGGCATTGAATCACTCCCACGCGGTTGCTACCTTGTTAAGACTCAAATTCCACCCGAAAGGGTGCATTATCCCTCTTGGATGCACGATTAGCAATCACCCTTTTGCACCTAATGCCAAAGGAGTTAACCTTCCACTTTCAAGCCGCAAAGCGCGGGTACAGCGCGCGGCCAGATCCAGATTATGGGTTACCAGAATCGAGGTCAGGCCGTGTGTGACATGCAGCCTCTCTACCAGATCGAATACCCGCCCGGCGGTGATTTCGTCCAGGTCGCCGGTGGGTTCGTCGGCCAGCAGGACCCTGGGGCTATTGACCAGCGCGCGGGCCAGCGCCACCCTCTGCTGCTCGCCCCCGGAGAGTTCGCCAGGCCGGTGGCTGCCGCGGTCTTCCAGTCCCACTTCGTGGAGCCAGTTGGCCGCAATGGCCAGCGCTTCCCGTTTCCACCCCAGCGACGAAGACCTGTCGCCGGAGACCCCGGATTTCGCTCTGTCGCGGGCCAGCAGCGGCATGGCCACATTTTCAAGTGCCGTAAACTCCGGCAGCAAGTAATGGAATTGCCAGACGTAGCCGATTTCCCGATTGCGGAAGGCGGCGGCCTGGCGGGGGGTGAGGGTGGCCACGTCGGTCGAGGCGCAGATCACGGTTCCGGCGGTGGGCGCATCCAGCGCGCCCAGGATGTGCAAAAGCGTGCTTTTACCGGCCCCGGACTGGCCCACGATGGCGATCATGGCGCCGGTTTCGATCTCCAGGTCGAGGCCGCGAAAAAGAGTGAGGGCGCCGCGGGCTGTGTTGTAGGTCTTTTCAAGCCCGGTAACCCGGATGATGGGATCGTCTGTGTTTTGCGGTTCGCGTTCGGGCCGCAGTGCGGAATCCCGCATGGGGCGGGACGCCTGGCTGGCGGCCGTGGGGGAGAATTGGGTCATCCGTTCACTCTATTTTACCGTGCCGGGGCATTTTTCTGTCCGGCGGGGGTTCCGGTGGTAATGGCGGCGGGGTTTATGCGGGCGATACGGCCATTCGGTCCAACCACATAGGGCATTGAGAGCGCGTTCCAGTCGCCGTCGTCCAGCGGCTGCCAGGTCTTGCCGTCGTCGCGGCTGACGTCAGAGCCGTTGGGGCCGGCGGCGATCCAGACTTTCAGGGCATCGCTCCACTGCACTGAGGAGCGGTAGCCGTGGGGCGGGGTGGTTGCCAGGGTCCAGTGTTCGCCGCCATCGGCGCTCCACGCGGCGGTGCCGTTGCTTTGGTCCGGCTTCTTGAAGTCGCCGCCTACGGCCATGAAGCGCGAGTTCTCCCCGAAGCCGCAATCGCGGCAGATGCCGGTGGTTACGGGATAGCGATAGGCGATGGAGAACACGCCGGAGTTTTCCGTCCCGGAAGCCAGGGCAATGGGACTTGTTTTCCACGGGGGTTCCTTGCGGCCAAAGTGGTCAAGCACGCCGTGCAACTCCTCTCGCGGATAGATGGGACGGCTGAAAAAGACCGAGCCGTCTTTGCCGCCGGCGGCGAAGCTGCGCGCGAAGAGACCGTTGCCCTTGGCGATGGAACTGTTGCTTGCGGCAAATGCGGCCAGCGCTTTCTTTTCAATCGTGAGCCCGCCGTGGGAGTCGCGCTTCCATTTTCCGCCGCCGTTGGAGGTCAGGAAGACTGCGAATTTTCCCGCTACCGGATCGCCGAGCAACATGCCGTGGTTGCCGTTGAGCCAGAAGCTGTCAAAGAATCCTCCTGGGGCGTCGGGATTGACAAAAAGGAGCTCCCAGGTTTTGCAGCCGTCGTAGGTTTTGTAGAGGCGGCTTTTGTCGCCGGGACCCGACGCCATGACGATGGCGGTGTTCGCGCTCCAGGCCTCCACGCCGCGAAAGTCGAGAGTTGCGCCATCGGCTGCCTGGTCGGGAATTGCGCATTTTTGCCAATGCGCGCCGGCGTCGGTGGTTTTGAGCACCGTACCGCCGGTGCCCGAGGCCCAGGCGATGGAACGGTTCACCGCGTGAATTCCGCGCAGCGATGCCGTGGAGCCTGAGTCCTGCAATTGCCAGGAAGGGTTCGCCTGCCCGGCACAAAAGACTGTGGAAAGCGCGGGGATGGCGATGGCGAAGAAACCTAAGCGAATAAGCCGCATGGGGGCAGTATAGATGCCCACCCCACGCAATCGCGAGAAACCGCTTTCGGTGTCCTATGTCACTTTCTGTGCAACGGGGCGGCGGGTATAAACAAACCTGACCCGTGATTAATTTCCGTCTTCTTTCATCCCTGGCTCTGGTAGCAGCCTTGGCGCTCGGTGCGTGTGCTGCGCCGGCGCAGGAGTCGTCCTATGAGCGATTCAGGGCGCATAACGCAAGGATGAAGGAGGTCCAGCCCACATGGATGGGGCCGCTGATCCAATCGGACGCGCGCATCGGGCAAGGCATCAAATTCTCGGTGTCGAAGTCCGACTTTCCCCCCGTGCATCCCATCGTCTACGGAAACAACAAGGGCTTAAGCATGGTCGTGGATCGGCGCTTCCAGGTCGAATTCGATCCGCCGTCCTACTTCCGCAACCACTCCAGCACCCACCAGGACGGCTTTGGCAATGCCGCGACGCAGGTGAAGTGGCGCCTGGCCTCAGGCAACGCCGAGCACGGCAACTTCGCGTTGACGGCGTTGCTGTTCCACGGCTTTGCGCCGCGCGGGTATCAGAACCAGATACTCAGTTCCTACTACGTCCCTGCGATTTCGGCAGGCAAGGGGTTCGGCCGTTTCGTTCTGCTGACCAATGTGGGCGGCTTTCTGCCCACGGCAAAGATCGCGGCGCAGGGGCGAACCGTGGAATGGAACATGACGGCGCAGGCTCGGGCAACCGCGCATATCACTTTCGACATCGAGAACAACGCGGCGTTCGTTCACGCCAGCCCGGATGACGGCAAGACGCAGAACTTCATCACCCCGGTGGCCTTCTACACGGTTCGGCGCAAGGACTGGAAGCCGGAACATGCCGCCGTGGTATTCGATTGCGGCGAGCAGATTGCCACCTCGAGCTACCATGCCTACAACCACAACCTGATTACCGAGATGCGGATCATGTTTTAGGATCGGCAGATTTCTTGCGGTTCCAACCGGGCTTGGTCCATCAAGAGCTACAATCCTGTGCATCCCCCGAATTGAGCATCGCTGGAGGACAGCCATGAAGATCGTGCGCAGGTTTGCGATTACGCTGTTGGGGTTTCTGGGAATCGGTGCGGTGGCCGGTGCGATCCCGCTGATCGTTGACCCGTCGGGCAAATTGATGAGGATGCCCATGAGTCTCCTCGACCACTCTCCGTTTCACTCGTTTCTGATTCCGGGAATGATTCTCTTGTTGTCAAACGGCCTGCTGAGCCTGGCGATCATGGCGATGGCGATACGCCGAAGCTCGCACTATGGCTGGTGGGTGGCGTTTCAGGGGTGCGTGCTGACCGGATGGATTACCGTCGAGGTGATCATGATGCGGGCCGCGGTTTGGCCGCACTACCTTTATTGGGGGATAGGGCTGGCGCTGATTGCGCTGGGGCTGATGCTGACGCGGGAAAATCGCACCGGTTGAAGCGGGTGGGTCAAGCGAAAATCCGCTTGGGATGTAAGTCTTGAATCCGCTTGGCTAAAGCGTTTGTCATCCATGGCGGCGGAATATCAAGGCACGGCCCTCAGGGGTTAAAACCCCTGCTTTTTAAGGCGTGATTCGGCACGACTGAACAGGCTGCGGAAAAAGGCCGGCTTTCTCGCAGAATACGCGAAAAGCATACCTCAGGGCCTAAAGGCCGCGCTCATTGTGCTGGGTTTGTGTCCGGGATAAATCCCGGACCTACCGCCCGAATGAGTTTTTCCGCAGCCTGTGAAGTCGTGCCCTGACACTTCCTGCCTTCCAGAAAGTGTTTTCCGCGGTCTGCGAGGCCGTGCCCTGACACAAAGCGGGTTCTTATTGATCCGGCCCTATTTAGTTGCTACAAATTCGGCTGCGACGAAGAAACAACAGCAGGTCCTTCGACTGCGTTTGGCGCGAAAAACGCGCCAAACTTCGCTCAGGATGACAGCCTTATTGCGATGCAATTCTTTGGGGCCGGATCAATAAAATCACGCTCTAGTAAATAGTCTTGTTCGGCGAAGCCAACCATGTCGCGAAGCTGGCCCATGCTTCATCCGCAAGCAACTGCGTTGCAGGCAGGGAGCGGGCGGGCGCGTCCTTGCGGAACTCCGCGTACAGAAACGCATCGTCGAATCCGGCACGCGCCGCATCGGCAGCGCTCGAGCCGTAATATATTCGCTCAATGCGCGCCCAGTAGGCCGCGGCAAGGCACATGGGGCAGGGCTCGCAACTGGTGTAGAGCTGGCAGCCGGCCAGCGTGAACGTGCCCAGCGCCCTAGCTGCCGCGCGGATGGCGTTGACTTCGCCGTGCGCGGTGGGATCGTTGGTTGCGGTGACGGTGTTTGCGGCTTCGGCCACGATGGCTCCGTCCCGCACAATGAGCGCGGCAAACGGGCCGCCCGCACCGCTGAGAACATTTTTGGTGGCCAGCGCAATGGCGCGGCGCAGAAACTCCGGATTGGGTTCGGCGTACATTGGGGCCAGTGTATCGCAGCTGTCTACAAATCCAATTGCCTTGACCTCATAGCTGGGCACGCGCAAGACTAGAGCAACCTGAAAAACAACCAGGCAGGATAAGCAGACTGCGAGAGGCGGCTCAGTGAGCGACCGGGCGGGCACAACCGACGAAGCATCGGCAACACAAAGCGCGGGCGACGCCAAGGAAAACTACGGACTGCGCGCCGGAGTGCTGGGACCCATTGAGACGCTGGCGCAGTCGGTGAGCGCCATGGCGCCCTCCACGTCGGCCTCGCTGACCATTCCGCTGGTGTTTGCGCTGGCCGGCAACGCCACATGGTTTGTCTATTTGCTGGCCACTGGGGCCACGCTGATGGTGGGCTTCTGCGTGAGCCGGTTTGCCAGGCTCTCGGCTTCGCCGGGTTCGTTGTACTCCTACACGGCAGAGACGCTGCCGCCCTTTTTTGGCGTGCTGGCCGCGTGGAGCTTGCTGCTGGCTTACCTGGGCACCGGCGCATCGGTAGCCGGCGGGGCTCTCTACTATGCCAACCTGCTCAGCTTGCAGTTTTTCCATTGGGCGCCGCCGGCGCTGCCTACGCTGGCTGTAGTTTGCGCTGTGGCGGGGTGGATCGCTTACCGCGACGTGAAACTCTCGGCGGAATTGATGCTGTGGATCGAAGTCGTCTCCGTTGGCCTGGTGGTGATTGTGCTGGCGCTGATGCTGTTTCGTTACGGACTGCACTTCGACATGGATCAGTTCCGGCTCAAAGGCGTGCATGTGTCCGCGCTGGGGCCGGCGCTGGTGCTGGCCATGTTCAGCTTTGCAGGATTTGAGAGCGCCACCACGCTGGGCGGCGAGGCGCGCGAACCGCTGCGCACCATTCCCCGCGCGGTGCTGCAATGCGCCATGCTGGCCGGGGTTTTCTTCATGCTGTGCTCTTACTCTGAGGTGCTGGGGTTCCGCGGTGAATCGTCTCAGTTGAGCGAGTCGACCAGCCCACTGCACTTGTTGGCGACCAAGGCCGGCATTTCGCCGCTGGGCGTAGGCATCGATTTCGGCGCGGCGGTGAGCATGTTTGCCTGCGTTCTGGCCTGCACCACGGCGGCGGCCCGGGTGCTGATGCGGATGGCGCGGGGACATCTGCTGCCCGCAGCCCTGGAGCGCACCAGCCGGCGGCATGGCACGCCGGGAGCGGCGATCGCGGTCTCCGCGGGATTCATGCTTGCGGCCACCGCGGCGCTGGGATTGCGCGGCGTTGCCGGCGCAGATATGTACGACTGGATGGGGTCTCTGGCGGTCTTCGGCTTTGTGACTGCTTATGCGCTGGTGGCGATTGCTTTGCCGTTTGCGCGGCGCGCGGCGGGCCGGCACTCAAACACGGTTGCGGTTGTGAGCGCACTCACCGTGATGGTGATGATTCTGATCGTCGTGTTCGACATTCGCTCTGCCGCCGATGTTTACCATGGGCGGATCCCTTCCATCTACCTGGGGTATATTGCGGCGGGACTGGGGTGGTATGCCATTCGACGGAAGCGGGCGGAAGTGATCGCGGGATAACTGGATACGGCGATATCCCAGGTCCCAAAATCGGGACCTGGGGCACCCATCTTCCCCGCCCGTGCCAGACTGCAAGACGGCGGCCACATTCTCAAGCCCTTATCACATGGTTAAGTCCTGCTTTTGCACATCCAGCGTACACTTGGCAACCAAATTCTGGAAATTTCGGGTTGAATTTCACGGCACATTCGTTATCCTGTAACTACCTCGTAGCAAAAGAACTGGACCAGACAAACAAACGAGCTCCACTCGCAATCGGTTCTGTTTTCTCTCTTTTTGAACGGCAAACACTGCCAGAGATTCCTATCGATCCCAGGGTTTTTTGAACAACTCAAAAAACACATGGGGAAATCCCTATTTCCGAGGCGCTGACTCTTGACCTATCGCATACGTACGCTTTCCTTTGCAATATCCCGGCTGCTGGCGGTTGTGGCGGTCCTTGCGCTGTGCGGTTTACCCGCTTTGGCACAGCAGACACTTGGCGGCATCACCGGAGTGGTCGTGGACGCGTCGGGCGGCGTGATTCCCAATGTGGTTGTGATGCTGGCGGGCGAGCAGACATCGTTGGCGCGCGCCTCCAAAACCAACGACTCAGGCATCTATCTGTTCGTCAACCTGCCCATCGGCACCTACACGCTGACCTACACGGCTGATGGTTACGACGTGCAGAAGACGCAGCACATCACGGTGCAGGCCGATCGCACGGCCACGGTAAACGCGACGCTGCAAATTGGCAAAACCAGCACCACGGTCGAGGTGGAAGCGTCGCCGCTGATGAACGCGGAGGACACGACCAACGGCTACATCCTGGATAAAACGCAGATTGATGCGGTGCCCTTGTCAACGGGCAGCTTTACGGGAGTGGCAATTCTTTCCGCCGGCGTCAGCGCGGAGCTGCCGGGCGGCACGGGATCGAATTCAGGTCTCGGCAACGCACCGATCTGGGCCAACGGTCAACGCGACTCAAGCAACAGCTTCTCGCTGAACGGCGTGGATGCCAGCAACCTCTTCAACGGGAAGAGCACGAGCGAGGTGTCTTCCGACCGAGTCATCAACAGCACCGGTTCTCCGGGCGGCGGTGGTGGCGGCGTCATTCAATCAGTCGCTTCGGTCTATCTGACCATCGGCAACGCCATCCCCACGCCCGCGCCTGAAACCATTGCCGAAGTCCGGGTCAACGCTTCAATGTACGACGCCTCCCAGGGATCCACCTCCGGCGCGCACATCGATCTCAGCACCGCGTCCGGCACCAACGAGTATCATGGGGCCGTTTACGTGCATCACGGCACCAATTGGATCAATGCGGCTCCGTTTTTCTTCAAGCAGGACAACGAAGTCCCGCTGGACAAGAAGAACCCCGCGCTTCACCGCTCTTCTCTCGGCGCCACCGCCGGCGGCCCCATCCTCAAGAACAAGCTTTATGGCTTCTTTTCTTACCAGCATTTATCGGTTTCCGACGAGGAGATTGGCGACGGATTCCTGAACGTCCCCATTGGTTTGGGCGCCTGCGCGGTCCGCAGCGCCGACTGCTTTGCGGGCATCGACAACGCGCAGTTTGCCGGCGAGAACAACGTCGCGGCAGCCTCGCCGAGTGACCGAGTGCCCTACTCCTCTTCGGTTCCATTTTCGGCCGCACAGATCAGCCCGACGGTGGTCCAACTCTTCAATTTGCCGGCCGCGCCCGGCGAACCGGGCAAATATTTGATCCCTGACGATACCACTTCAGCAACCCTCGGCCCCGCGCAAGGCTACAACGCTTTCCTGCCGGGAACCGGGCGTTTCAAGGCCGATATGGCGGTTGCCGATCTGGACTGGAACGCCAGCAGCAAGGAAACCCTGGCTTTCAAGTACTATTACCAGCACGATCCAACGCTTGCGCCCTACTCCTACTCCAGCGTGCCTGGATTTACAGAGCACCTGGACTCGGGTGCGCAGGTGGCTTCGATTACCAACACCTACATCGTGAAGCCCAACCTCAGCACGACCCAGACGCTTGGCATTATCCGGGAAAAGGATTGGGCCGATAACGAGCAGCCCTGGGGCCCCGGTAGTATTCCCGGCGTAAACCCCATCAACGAGTTCGGCTCCAACTACTTCTCTGGAATTTCAATTGTCAACGTGCTAGGAAACGCTGGTTATGCGGCAGCGGTTCCCAGCGACGTGTTTAACGGCGTCCTCAATATCGGCCCCAATGCCGAGGGCCAGGCATCGAACACCGGCATGTTCCAGAACCGCATTGCTCCCTCGGGGAATGCGATCTGGACGCTGGGCAAGCATACCGTCAGCTTCGGCGCCAGCTATACCAACACCCAACTGAACACCATCGACAAGCGCACCGGCACAGGCACCATCACCGCCGACGACTTCAGCGCTTTCTCGCAGGGCTTTGTCAGCCCCGGCAACTCGGCCACGGTTTTCTACGTTTCGTCGTTCATGCGCGGCGACGCCAGCCGCTACTACCGCGCCAACCAACTAGGTTCCTATGTGCAAGACAAGTTCCAGATGACGCCAACCCTCTCGCTGACTGCCGGCGTGCGCTACGACTGGGATGGAGGCTTTACCGAGAAGTACGGCCGCATCTTCAACTTCGATCCCTCACGCTATAACTACGAGGTCGCAACCGATACCATCGTGGACTCGGGGTTGATTATTGCCGGCAATAACGCCAATGGCACCAAGGGTGTGAGCAACACAACCCTCACCGGACGCCAGTGGGGCGTAGCTCCCCGCATAGGCGCTGCCTGGCAGCCCGAGCTCTTCCATAGCAAAGTGGTGGTCCGTGCCGGTGGCGGCATGTACTACGACCGAGGCGAGCTATTCACCTATTTCTCGCCCGGCTATGCCATCGGCACGGTAACCGGCGGTCCCTTCGGCGTCAATCAGCAACTGCCTTTCGTCAACAACCAGACCTGCCCCAAAGGCACCGGGCAATCCCTCTACAATGGGTACCTTCCAACCTGCGGCGGCGGAGGCATCCAGGCAGGCCTTAACGACGGCTCCTACAATTCCACGCCGGTGACCGCTCCCACTGACGATGTGGCGGGCAATATCAACAATCCCTATGGAAGCCAGCCCATCGCTGCGCCCTCCAGCCCCAAGGCCTCGGACCTCGACAACTATCTGCCCAATGCTGCAAGCATTGAGAATTACAACTATGCGCCGGCGAATACCCCGGGATTCATCAACAACGGCGAGCCCATCTCGCTGGGCGTATACGACCGCGCGAACAAGCTGCCTTACACATTCAACTACACGCTCGACGTTCAATGGCAGCCGCGAAACGACCTGGCCATCGAAGTCGGCTACGTGGGCAACCTGGGCCGTCACCAGGTGATTCCGGTGCCGTTCAATCAATCGAATATCGCTTCGCCCTCGAGCCCGACGCTCGCCGGCGGCCCGTTCCAGCAGAACTACAGCTACGGATACACTGTTGGCGGAGCGACGCTGCCCGATGGCAGCTTTTACATGGCCAACGATGAGGGCGGAAACGTCGATCTTCGCGTTCCTTACATCGGCTACGCGGCCGAGTCCATCTCTTACAAGGCCGCGGGCGTCGATGCCTATAACGCGCTGCAGGCGCACATTGAGAAGCGCATGAGCCACGGCTTCCAGATCGGCGCCTCTTATACGTGGTCCCATGCCCTCGACGAGCAGAGCGGACTGGGCCTCTTCTACAACGGCAACAATCCGCTGAACCTGCGCAGCGGCTACGGTTCTTCCGATTTCGACCGCACCCACGTTGTCAACTTCAACTACCTCTTCCAGCTTCCCAACCTGGTTAGAAAACACACGGTCCAGGGACTGCTGATCAACGGATGGTCGCTGATTGGCGTTACGGTGTTGCAGAGCGGCCAGCCCTACAGCGTCATCGATTACTCGGGAGCAATCGGAAGCATCTACTACTCCACTTACGACGGCATCACGAACCCGATTGTGCCCCTTGCCAGTGGCTGTACGCCAAAGAGCGCCAAGACCGGCTCAACCGGAGCTTTCTATGTGATCGATGGAAAGACCGCACTCAATCCGGCCTGTTTCACCCTTCCTGTGCTCCCGGCGGGGGGACTCGGCGGCGCAATCCCCGATTCCGATCCTTTCGAGACCGGGTTTACCAACGGCCAGCGCAATATCTTCCGGCAGGCATTTCAAAAGCGCTCTGACGCCTCGCTGGTCAAGGTCACCCAGATCAAGGAACGTTACAGCCTCAAGTTCACCTTGGACGTCTACAACCTGACCAACACCTCCAGCTTCGATATTCCTGGCGACGATGTCAATCAGAACTACAACTACAACTCCTTCCCGGGAGCAGTGGCAGCGGGCTCTAATGTCCTGCCCACGGGTTGCGGCACACCTGGCGCGGCCAATGGCGCAGGAGGCTTGTATTCCTGTCCCGCGGGCCTTGGCATTGTTTCCCACACCATCGGCAGCCCGCGGCAGGTTCAAATGTCGCTGCGGTTTGACTTTTAAGGACAGGGATTAGGGG
>Ga0181517_10003311_pt1 | contig 15430 bp, 15 predicted proteins | sample PEATcosm2014_Bin_31_FD_119748 | JGI IMG/M metagenome (GOLD analysis project Ga0181517, IMG submission 119748) | Peatland microbial communities from MTU Mesocosm Facility, Houghton, MI, USA - PEATcosm2014_Bin01_30_metaG | ecosystem: Environmental > Terrestrial > Soil > Wetlands > Peat | place... | reverse complement strand
CCTGAGGCGGCTGGGTTCAACCGCCGGATGCGGAAAACCGCACGTCCGGTGGTGTGGGAGGGTGACGGGGCGCAATCCCCGTCACTCCACCCGATCCCGAAGGCTTGACCCCACATCGGCAGCCTGCCTTGCACAATGAGGTTGTACCATTAGGAGCGTGCCCCAACCCGCCGCCAATCCATTGTTCTCGATCAAGTTCCCCATACCGTTCGACCGCGTACGGACGCCGGATATAGAGCCCGCCATCGCCAGGCTGCTGGAGGATGGGCGCTCGCGCCTGGCCGCCATCGCTTCGGCCCCGTCCCCACGCACCTTCGCCAACACCATGCTGGCGCTCGACGCGCTGGACGAGCCTCTCGATTATGCCATGGGCCTGGTGCGCCACCTGGAATCGGTGGCCACTACGCCAGAGCTGCGCAGCGCTTTCAACGCCGTGCTGCCGCCGGCCAGCGCATTCTTCTCCGGCATTCCGCTCGACGAGGGCTTGTGGAAGAGCATCAAAGCCTATGCCGCAACTCCCGAAGCCGCGCTGCTTGAGGGCGCGCGCCGCCGCTTTCTTCAAAAAACGGTGGAGACCTTCCGCCGGCACGGGGCGGACCTCGACCCTTCCGGCAAGAAGCGTCTGGAAGAACTGGACGTGGAGCTGACGCGGATCACCACCCGGTTCGCCGAAAATGTCCTCGATTCCACCAACGCCTTCGAGTTGCTGATTGAGGACCAGGCGGACCTGGCCGGCTTGCCGCCCGCGGCCGTGGCCGCCGCCCGCGAGACCGCGGCCCGCAAAGGGCGTGAGGGCTGGCGCTTCACCCTTCAGGCGCCCGACTACTTCGCGGTGATGACGTATCTGGACAATGCCGCCATTCGCCGGCGGGTTTACGAAGCTTACTCCGTACGCGCCACCGAAGGCGCCTGGGACAATCGCCCGCTGATCCGCCGCATTCTGGAACTGCGCGCCGAAAGAGCCCGCCTGCTGGGATTCCGGGACTTCGCGGACCTTGTGCTGGAGGACCGCATGGCGCACAACGGCGCGCGAGCCCTGGCGTTTCTGAAAGATCTGAAAGCCAAGACCGAAGCGCGCTTCGATGCGGAGAACCGGGAATTGCTGGAGTTCCGCCGCTCGCTCGAAGGCCCCGGCACGCCCGCTCTGGCGCCGTGGGACGTCTCCTACTACGCCGAGAAACAGCGCGCCGCGCTTTACGAGTTCGACGACGAGGCCCTGCGGCCCTACTTTCCCCTGGAGAGCGTGATAGCCGGCCTGTTTGGGCTGGCCAACCGGCTCTATGGCGTGCAGGTGGCGGAAGAGCGCGGCGCCCCCGTGTGGGATGCCGCGGTCCGCTACTACACCATCCGCGACCAGACCGGCGGTTTGCTCGGCGGCTTCTACACCGATTGGTATCCGCGCGAGAACAAGCGCGGCGGCGCGTGGATGGGCGCCCTGATCACCGGCGGCCCCTCCGATAGCGGCTCTCGCCCGCACCTCGGCTGCATCTGCGGGAACCTCACGCCTCCATTGGAGGACCAGCCGGCTCTTCTAACCCACCGCGAGGTGGAAACCATCTTCCACGAGTTCGGCCACCTCCTGCACCATCTGTTCAGCCGGGTGGAGATCCGCACCCTGGCGGGGTCCAACGTGGCGTGGGATTTCGTCGAGCTTCCTTCCCAGATCATGGAGAACTGGTGCTGGGAGCGCGGCGCGCTGGATATGTTCGCCCGTCATTGGGAGACCGGCGAGCCCATCCCCGAAGACCTGTTCCGAAAGATGAAGCGCGCGCGCACCTTCCGCGCGGCCAATGCGCAGATGCGCCAGTTGGGGTTCGGCTTCGTGGACCTGCTGCTGCATACCGCCTATTCCGCCTCGCGCGATGGTGACCCGGTGGAGTATACGCGCCGCATCATTGAGGAGTTCAGTCCCGCCCCGCTGCCGCCGAATCACGCCATGATCGCCGGCTTCACCCACCTGTTTGCCGACCCGGTGGGCTACGGCGCCGCCTACTACTCCTATAAGTGGGCCGAAGTGCTCGACGCCGACGCGTTCACCAGGTTCCGGGATAACGGCATTTTCAGCCTGGAGATAGGCGCCGAATTCCGCGACAAGATCCTGGCCAGAGGGGATAGCGAGGACCCCGCCGAGTTGTACCGCCAGTTTATGGGCCGGGACCCCGATCCGCGGGCGTTACTGGAGCGGTGCGGGCTGGGGTAGGGCCCTGAGCCTATGACGGCGAGAGGTCAGGTTGAAGGCGGATGGCCCGGCCGACCGCCCGGAGGTTCTCGATCGATGGAGTCGCCAACCTGGATTGGAGCCGCTGTTTGCCGACGGTGGCGAACTGTTCGGCCATGGTTTTGCGGGGCTCGCCATTCAGGTCGATCAAGGCTTCACACGTGTATAAATCGGAGAATCGAGTTCGCAAATCGACGATTCTCCGCGTCTCGGCGTCTCCGCGGTCGATCTGGCGCATCGCAATTCCGCGCTACGGACGGATTCGTGTGCATCCAGCCGGGTTGCATTGGCGCGCTGTTGTATAATGGAGGGGCATTTGGATTCTGTTTTCCGTTTCGCGGCAAAGAGGGGGTAGCGTGATTCCATCCGCTCCCCCTTTTTTTGTTAGAGGCGGCCAGGCCAGGTGCATTTCTCGATTATTAAAGAAGGATTAGAAGCACATGAAAGAAAAAGGTACAGTGAAGTGGTTCAACGCAGCCAAGGGCTACGGTTTTATCCAGCGGGAAAACGGAGAGGACGTCTTCGTGCATTTCTCGGCGATTCAAACGCAGGGCTACCGCACGCTGGATGAAGGCTCCAGAGTGGAGTTTGAAGTCACGAAAGGGCCCAAAGGTCTGCAGGCGACCAACGTCACGGCGGCCTGAAGAAGTCGGCGGGCCGGCCGTGCGCCCCAACGCCCGGCCGGCCCGCTTCCCGGAACGGGAGGTTTATGAGCAAAGAGGACAGCATAGAAGTAACCGGTACGGTATTGGAAAAGTTCCCCAGCGGGCTGTTCAGCGTGCAAATCGAGCATGAGCGCATCGTCCTGGCCCACCTGGCCGGCAGATTGCGCCGCAATCGAATCCGCGTCCTGGCGGGCGATAAGGTCACTCTGGAACTGTCGCCTTACGACCTGACGAAAGGCAGAATCACTTTCCGGCACAGGTAGTCGAGCCCACGCCTGGCCGTCCCTCACCCTGCTCTCCACAACACCCAGGCGGGTGTACTGAATCTAACGCGCGCATCGGGCGCCCTCGTGTTACAAACACCAATAGACCGGCGTTCACGGGGAAAGGGAATTTCTTTTTTAGGTCCCGTGCGCGACCCGTAAACTGCTGTTTCCATTCCACGTAAGGGCAATTCATGAGAGAGCTGAACCATCCCCAGGAGCGACGCCGAAGCCGGGTGAAGCAACCCGCCGCCGCTATAATCAAATCGGAGAGTGGGGTGGAGAAACCAAGGAACGCTCAGGGCCGGTCGCGAAAGCCGGCGACCGATCCGGTGGAAGATCTCACGGCGCTGCTGTCCCAGAGGGTTGTCGGGCAGCCGGCGGCCACGCGGGTCATAGTTCCCTACATTCAGATGTATCAGGCCGGACTGGCGCCGGAAGGCCGGCCGGTTGGGGTCTTTCTGCTGCTTGGCCCTACCGGCACGGGCAAGACCAAGACGGTGGAAGCGCTGGCCGACGTGCTTCACGGGAGTGAGAAAAACGTCCTCAAGGTGGATTGCGGCGAGTTCCAGATGGAGCACGAGGTCGCCAAGCTGATCGGGGCTCCGCCGGGCTATCTGGGCCATCGCGAAACTCAGCCCATGCTCACCCAGCAGAAGCTGAACTCGGTGACCAGCGAGAAATGCAGCCTTTCGCTGGTGCTTTTCGACGAAATCGAAAAAGCCGCGCCATCCATGACGCGCCTCCTGCTGGGAGTGTTGGATAAGGGCCTGCTCCGCCTGGGCGACAACTCCACCGTCAACTTCGAAAAGAGCATGGTGTTCCTGACCAGCAATCTGGGCTCGCGCGAAATGCTGCGCGAGATCAACCCGGAGTTCGGTTTTCAGTCGGTGAAGACCGCCCAGCGGCCGGACCTCACGGGCAAGCTGCAGGCCATCGGTCTGGCTTCGGTGCGGAAGCGCTTCTCGCCCGAGTTCGTCAACCGCATCGATTGCATCATCACCTACCAGCCGCTCTCCACGGAATCGCTCTCGGCGATTCTGGACCAGCAGATCACGGACCTCCAGAACCACGTCAACACGCGCCTGGGGGCCCGTTCGTTCGTGCTCGAGGTCCCGGCGGAAGCGCGCCAGTTCCTGCTGCGGAAAGGCACCAGCTCGGAATACGGCGCGCGCGAGCTGAACCGCACCATACATCGTCATCTCACCCAGCCGCTGGCCACCCTGGTGGCCACCAACCAGGTGAACCCCGGCTGCGCGGTGCGCGTGGAACTGGCCGAGGATGGGGAGAAGCTGAACCTCCGCTCCGTGCAGCCGGATGTAGCCGAAGCGCCCGCCGCCCCGACCGTTCTGCTGGTAGACGACAACCGCGACCTGCTGCATTTTCTCGAGCGCCTGATGGCCGATGCCGGGTGGACCCTGCTGACCGCCGAATCGGCCACCGAAGCCAAACGCCTGGTGGCGGAAAACAGGCCCAACGCGGCCCTGCTCGACTACATGCTGCCCGACGGCAACGGCGTCGAACTGGGGGTGGAGATCCTGCAAGCCGTGCCCGACGCGCTGGTGATCGTCATGACCGGGACCATCCTCCCGCCGGAAGAAGAAGCGCTCTGCGAAGAGCACAACTTCCCGGTCCTTCGGAAGCCCTTTCTGGCCTCCGACGTGATGAACCAGATCCGCAGCCGGCTGATACCGGTAAGCGGCGTGGTACGGGCGTAGATCTCCGGATTCCTCCCGTTTCCTTTACAATGTCACCGATGCCGCGCGTGCTTTTGATTCACTGGAACGCCGCCGAAGCCGCCGGGCGGGCGGATCGCCTTCGGCGCGAGGGCTTCGAAGTGGAAGCTTTCTCCGGACCGGGCGGCGACGCTTTCCGCGCGCTGGCCGACAATCCCCCGGCCGCCATTTTGATCGATCTGGCCAGGCTGCCTTCGCACGGAAACGCGGTGGGCATCGCCTTCCGCCAGCGCAAGGCCACCCGCTCCGTGCCCCTGGTCTTCATCGAGGGCCATCCCGAAAAGACGGCCCGCACGCGCGCCCTGCTTCCCGATGCGGTCTTCACCACCTGGCCAAAGGCCGGCGCGGCGCTGCGGCGCGCCCTGCGCGAACACCCCAGGCAGCCGGTGGTGCCGGACACCTTCGCCGGGTACTCCGGAACGCCGCTGGCGAAGAAGCTGCGCATCCGCGAGAACTCCGTGGTGGCTCTGCACCGTGCGCCGGAGGGCTTTGAGGCGAAGCTCGAGCCGCTGCCGGAAGGGGTACGGTTCGTCCGAAGGGCGAGAGACGCCGATGTGATCCTCGCTTTTGTCACATCCTCGGCCGCCCTCGGCCGCGCCTTGCCGCCGCTGGCCGCTGAAATGCACGATGGATGCACCCTCTGGCTCCTCTGGCCCAAGAAAACTTCGCTGCTCGCCGGGGACCTCAGCCAGCCGCGGGTCCGGGAAATGGGATTGGCCACGGGGCTCGTAGACTACAAAGTCTGCGCTGTGGACGAAACATGGACCGGCCTGGCGTTCGCCGTACGAAGCGCAAGACGCGGATGAGCGCTTGGAATCCGTGCAGCACGGATTCCGTGCTACACTGGGGCTATGGAGAGAGCCCGACAAAACGTGACCCTGGTTGTGGAGGAGGATCTGCTCCTGGCGGCCAGGAAAGTCGCCCTCGATCGACGGACCAGCGTGAATCAACTGGTGCGCGAGTACCTAGTAGCGCTGGTGGAGGAGCCCAGCCGGAGGCGGCTGGCCCAGGCGAGGCTGAGGAAGGCGTTCGAGACGGGTCTGGTTGAAGTCGGTGACCGGAACTGGAGCCGCGTCGATCTCTATGACCGGTGAGAGGGCGCCGGGGTTCGTCGACACCAACGTCCTGCTGTATGCATTCGACAAGAGCAGCTCGCCGAAGAAGCAGGTTGCGCAGCGGCTGATTGAAGAGCTGATGGAAGAGGGCCGTCTGCGCGTAAGCACGCAGGTATTGCAGGAGCTTTTCGTAACGCTGACCCGGAAGGTGAGCCGGCCTTGCTCGATCGAGGAAGCGCTGACGGTATTGGAGGATCTGGCGGCCTGGCCCCTGATGGTGGTGGATTACGCGGCAATTCGAGCGACCGCTGGGTTGGCCAGCCAGGCGAAGATCTCCTTTTGGGACGCGCTGATTGTTGTGTCGGCGGCGCGGGCAGGCGCGGAGGCGCTGTATACCGAAGACCTGAACGATGGGCAGGAAATCCTCGGCGTCCGAATCCGCAATCCGTTCGCGGCGTGATGGGGCGGAGGCGTCGCCATGTCAGCGGGCGATAACTTCCTTAAAGCGCTTTTCATCCTGCCGGCGCAGCTTGTCGACCCATTTAGCGGCGCCCTGTTTCAGCTCGGGATGGTCCTTGTCCTTCCAGGCGCCGACAGCGGATTGCAGGGCCTTGATCTGTCGCAGGCGCATCAGCATGAAGTTTACCATCTGTGGGATCTCTGTGCCGCCGCCAACAAAAAAGCCGCGCTCCAGGTTTCCCCGGAGCGCGGCTTCTCTTACACCTCAGCGAGCCGTTGTTAGTAATCCATCTCGGGACCGTGGCCGCCGCCGGGCATGGGAGCCGGCTTCTTTTCCGGAATATCCGCAACCATGGCTTCCGTGGTCAGCATGAGGGAAGCGATCGAAGCGGCGTTCTGGAGCGCCGTGCGGGTCACCTTGGTGGGGTCGATGACGCCCGACTTCACCAGGTCTTCGTAGACGTCCGTCTGGGCGTTGAACCCGAAGTTGGGGTTCTCGCTGGCGCGCACCTTCTCGATTACGATGGCGCCTTCAGTGCCGGAGTTGACTACAATCTGGCGGAGGGGCTCTTCGCAGGCGCGGCGCACGATGTTCACGCCGATCTGCTCGTCGCCGTCCCGCTTCAGGTCTTTGAGGGCCTTGGCCGCGCGCAGCAGGGCCACGCCGCCGCCCGGAACGATGCCTTCCTCAACCGCGGCGCGCGTGGCGTGCAGGGCATCTTCCACGCGGGCTTTCTTTTCCTTCATTTCGGTTTCGGTGGCCGCGCCGACCTTGATCACCGCCACGCCGCCGGCCAGCTTCGCCAGGCGCTCCTGGAGCTTCTCGCGGTCGTAATCGGAAGTGGTCTCTTCGATCTGCGCACGGAGCTGTTTGATGCGGCCTTCGATGGCCTTCTGGGAACCGGCGCCGTCGATGATCGTGGTGTTGTCCTTATCCACGGTGACGCGCTTGGCCTTGCCCAAATCGTCCAGCCTGACGCCTTCCAGCTTGATGCCGGTCTCTTCCATGATGGCCTTGCCGCCGGTGAGAATGCCGATATCCTCCAGCATGGCCTTACGGCGATCGCCGAATCCGGGGGCCTTCACGGCGCAGGCGTTGAGCGTGCCGCGCAGCTTATTGACCACCAGGGTGGCCAGGGCCTCGCCTTCCACTTCCTCGGCGATGATCAGCAGCGGACGGCCGGCGCGCGCGATCTGCTCGAGCAGCGGCAGCAGGTCCTTCATGTTGCTGATTTTCTTCTCGTGGATCAGAATGTACGGCTCTTCGATTACGGCTTCCATCCGCTCCGCGTCGGTCACGAAGTAGGGCGAAAGATAGCCGCGGTCGAACTGCATGCCGTCCACGGTGGTCAATTCGGTGACCATGGTCTTGGACTCTTCCACCGTGATGACGCCGTCCTTGCCCACCTTCTTCATCGCTTCCGCGATGATGTTGCCGATGGTGGCGTCGCTGTTGGCGGAAATGGTCCCGACCTGGGCGATCATGTCGCCGGTCACATCGCTCGAAAGCTTCTTCACTTCCGCGACGGCCACTTCAACGGCCTCTTCAATGCCCCGCTTGAGGGCCATGGGGTTGGCTCCGGCGGCTACCGCCTTCACGCCTTCCCGGAAAATCGACTGGGCCAGAATGGTGGCGGTGGTTGTGCCGTCGCCGGCCACGTCGCTGGTCTTGGAAGCGACCTCGCGAACCAACTGCGCTCCCATGTTCTCGAGCGGATCCTTCAGCTCGATTTCCTTGGCCACGGTAACGCCATCCTTGGTGATGTTCGGGCCGCCGAATTTTTTCTCCAGCACCACGTTGCGGCCTCGCGGGCCGAGCGTAACCTTCACCGCGTCGGCGAGCTGGTTGACGCCGCGCAATATCGCCTGACGGGCATTTTCGGAATAAACAATCTGTTTTGCCATCTCTGTATCGACTCCTTCGTTTACTTGCTGGCAGCCTCGCCGGCGCCTTCGAGAATACCGAGGATTTCGTCCTCACGCATGATCAGGTATTCTTCTCCAATGGACTTGGGGGCTTCACTGCCCGAGTACTTGCCGAACAGGACATGGTCGCCAACCTTCACTTCGAGCGGGACAATGACGCCCTTTTCCCGCTTGCCCTTACCCACGGCAACGACCTCGCCTTCCTGGGGCTTTTCCTTCGCTGAATCCGGAATGTACAAGCCGCCTTGCATTTGCTCGGCCGGCTCAATCCGTTTGACCACGATGCGGTCATAAAGCGGACGAATGTTCATGGAACACAACCTCCACACATGAGAATTGAATAGTCGGTTTACCGAATGAAGCCCGTGTCGGGTGACTGCTGGGCTCCGCACACCATTATTAGCACACTCTGCCATCGAGTGACAAGATTCTCTTGCAAATAAATGATGATAAAGGACTTCTATCTGTTGACAATCATGCGCTAATGGCACTTCAGCGTTGCCACAGGATCTGTGCGGCTTCTAGGGGAACGGCGACGCCGGCATGGTACGGTATCGCGCGCGCCGTGTAGTCGGTGGCCGGGCGGGTGGCGGGGATTTGCCCTGTGTACGCGTAGGCGCCGGCCTCGCTCAATTGGCGGACGCGATCCATCTCCTGGCGCACGGGACCCTGGCCGCCGGCGCCGTCGGCGTAAAGCTCTACTCGCACCGCATTCGGGTCGGCCGCATTGAGATAGAGCTGGACCTCGAATACGTGTTGCCCGCCGCCGGTCTCGACCTTCATTTCACCGAAGCGAATGGCGGGCCACTCCTTCTCCAGGGTCTCCCGCCAATCGGCCGCTTGCCGGCCCGCCGCGCCCTTATCGGCGGCGCGCTCGCGGTAGGCCGACGCTGCCGGGAGATAGTGTTGCCCGGTATATTCGCGCACGGCGCGGTCGGCGGAAAACCGTGGGGTCAAGCTGGCCATGCTTTTTCGCATCCGCGCCACCCAGGCCGTGGGGATGCCCTGTTCGTCGCGCGCATAGAACTCGGGAATCACTTCCCGTTCGAGCAGGCCGTAGAGGGCGTCGGCTTCGGCGTCGTCCCAGGCCGGGTCGTCGTGATGTTCCTGGCCGTCCCCCAAGGCCCACCCGACTTCAGGCGTGTAGGCCTCCGCCCACCAGCCGTCCAACTCCGAAAGGTTTAGGCCCCCGTTGACCAGCGTCTTCATGCCGCTCGTTCCGCAGGCTTCCCAGGGCCGCCGCGGGGTGTTGATCCAGAGGTCGACTCCTTGCACCAGATGCTCGCTCAAGAGCATGTCGTAATCGCCGAGAAAGATGGCATGCGGGCGCGTCTCGGGCCGCCGGATGAACTGAACCCATTCGCGAATCAGGTCTCTGCCAGCCTGGTCCGCGGGATGCGCCTTGCCGGCGATGATGAGTTGCACGGGGCGCCGCGGATCGCTCAAGAGGCGAAGCAGGCGCGGCGGGTCGTGCAACAGCAGATTCGGTCTCTTGTAGGTGGCGAAGCGGCGTGCAAAACCCAGCGTCAGGGCGTTGGGATCGAAGAGATGCCTCGTAACTTCCACCTCTTCGGGCGGCGAGCCCGCCGCGGTCAGGTCCAGTGATAGCCGTTCGCGAGCGTATTCCACCAGACACTTGCTCGCGGCGGTCCGAAACTGCCAGAGCCTGGCGTCGGAAACCTGGCCAATGTCCTGCGCCAGGGTTTCCGTGGTCCCCAGCCAGCGGTCCTTTCCACAGCTTTCCGTCCAAAGATCGTCGGCGGCGCCCGAGTCCCATGTGGGCACGTGGACTCCGTTTGTCACGTGCCCGATGGGGACTTCCTGCTCCGGCCAGCGCGGAAACAGAGGCAGAAAAAGGCGCCGGCTCACTTCCCCGTGCAAGCGGCTCACCCCATTCACCGCCCCGCTCCCGCGGATGGCCAGGTACGCCATGTTGAAGGGCTCCGACGAATCGGCCGGGTTCTCTCTTCCGAGGGCCAGCAAATCGTGAAACGCGATGCCGAGCTTCTTCTCGGCGTATTTCGCGAGGTACTGTTCGATGAGGGCGGGCGCGAAACGGTCGAAGCCGGCGGCCACCGCCGTGTGGGTGGTGAAGAGGTTGCCCGCGCGAGTCGCGGCGAGAGCGGCTTCGAAGGACTGTCCGGTCTCCTCCATGAAGTCGCGGGCGCGCTCCAGAACGGCGAAGGCCGCGTGCCCTTCATTCAGGTGACAGACCTCCGGTTGTATCCCCAGAGCGCGGAGCAGCCGCCAACCGCCGATCCCGAGAAGCATCTCCTGCTTGAGGCGCAGCTCCGGCCCGCCGCCATATAGCTCGCTCGTAATCCCGCGATGAACGGGGAAATTCGCCGCGTCATTGCTGTCCAGCAGGTAAAGCCTCACCCGGCCGACCTGGGCCTGCCAGGCCCGCAGCCAGACCGAGTATCCGGGCAGGGCAATCTCCAACCGCAGCCACTCCCCGTTGGGCTGGCGCAGCGGCATGATGGGCAACTGACCGGGATCGTTGTATGGGAAAAGGGCCTCCTGTTCGCCGTTCTTATCGATCGCCTGGCGAAAATAGCCCTGCTGATAGAGCAGTCCCACGCCGACCACGGGAACGCCCAGATCGCTCGCGGCCTTGAGCTGATCGCCGGCCACATTGCCAAGGCCGCCCGAGTAAATGGGCAAAGCCTCGCTCAACATGAACTCCATGCTGAAATAGGCAACGCAGCTCAGTGGACTTTGCGGATAACTCCGCTGAAACCATGCGGGCGCTTCCACCGCTTTCCGGCCGGCTTCGACGAGGCCATCTACGTTTTTCCGGAAGACCGGATCGGCCAACACGCGCTCGATCCGGTCGCGCGAGACCGTCTGCAGGACCACCCAGGGGTTATGCGTGATCTCCCACAGACCGGGATCGAGCTGCCGCCACACTTCGTCGGTGGAATGATTCCACGACCAATGCATGTCCAGGGCGAGTTCCGCCAGGGAATCGAACCCCTCGATTTCGGTGGGCAGCAGGTGGTATATGGGGTGGCTGGCACGGATGTCTTTGCTCATGATCGGAAACCCGCTCCCAGTGTACAAGAGCGGTGCAGGGGCGGGGAACGCGCGGCCCCGACGGGCCGGAACAGAACTTCCGATTGGCAGCGCAGGCTGCGAATCACAAGAGGCCGAGGCGCGGGAACAGATTTAGGGTAGAATCGTCGCAATGGAAACCTACAACCGACGTACCCTTCTGTGCGCGACCGCCGCGGGCGGTCTGTTTCCGGCGCGCGCGCGGCAGGTTTTACCGGAAGCCAGGATGCGGCTGGGCATTATCCTCGGCGTTTCCAGCCAACCCGGCGCCGCCATCAAACGGGTGCGTGATCTCGGATTTCCTACTTGTCAGGTCACAGTGCAGGACGCCGGCGACGATGCCGCCGCCAATCTCCGCCGCGCCCTTGACCAGTACGACGTACAAGCCACGTCGGCCGTCTGCACGGGACCCGGCCCCGAGGTCTACGATTTCTATCAGGGGCCTCTTACCATCGGTCTGGCGCCGCGCCAGTACCGCCAGCAGCGCATCGCCCGCATGAAACAGATCTCCGACTTCGCCGCGAAAGCCGGGATCCCCGCCGTGCAGGGCCACTGCGGGTTCATTCCCGAGAATCCGAACGATGCGGGGTACCAGGAAATCGTCGACGCCATCCGCCTGGTGGCGGCGTACTGCCGCCAAAACAACCAGAAGTTCCGCTGCGAAACGGGCCAGGAGACGCCCATCACGCTTCTTCGGGCGATTCGCGACGTAGGGCTCGACAATGTCGGCGTGAACTTCGATGCGGGCAATCTCATCCTTTACGGAAAGGCCAATCCAGTCGATGCCGTCGAAGTATTGGCCCCATACATTCAGGGCGTGCACGCCAAGGACGGCCTATACCCGACGGATCCGAAGCAACTCGGGAGAGAGGTTCCCATCGGCGAAGGCATGGTGAACTTCCCGGCGCTGATCGACAAGCTGAAGAAGATCGGCTATCGTAATCCACTTACCATCGAACGTGAGATCAGCGGCGAGAAACAGACCGCCGACATCCTGGCCGCCAAGGCCTATCTGGAAAAACTGGTGGGGTGAGCCATGAACGGGGAGAATTCCGAACGTCGCGCGTTTTTGAAAGCAGCCGGGGCGGTGGGCGCCTTCACCGTTCTCGAATCGCGCCTGGTGCGGGGAAGTGAAGCCAACTCGGCGGTGCGAGTCGGTCTGCTGGGTTGCGGCCGTCGCGGCGCCGTGCATGCCAACAACGTCATACAGAACACCGGCGCGCGGCTGACCGCGCTGGCGGACCTGTTCCCGGACCAGCTCGACAAGGCCAGGCAACGGTTCGACAACGCCGCCCGATCCAAAGGCTATTCCGGAGTGTCGCAGACGTATACCGGGCCCCACGCCTGCCAGCAGATCGCCGAATCGAAAGACGTGGATGCCGTGGTGATCGCCACACCCGCTTATTTCCATCCCGAACATCTGCGGGCGTTAGTGGAAGCTCGCAAACACGTCTATCTCGAGAAGCCCGTGGCCGTGGATGTCGCCGGCGCCAAACGCGTGCTCGAGATTTCGCGGCGGGTTGAAGGCCGCGTCAGTCTTGACGTGGGGTTCCAGATCCGCTCGGCGCCGCCCTTTATCGAATTGGTTCGCCGCATCCAGGCGGGGGCCTTGGGCGAGATCGCGGCCGGCGAAGCCTATTACTACTGCCCGGCGCCCGAAGAGCGCCGGTGGGCGGGCGCATCCGGGGACGTGTTGCGCCTGCGCAATTGGATTCAGGATCGCGTACTCTCGGGCGACATTATCGTCGAACAGAACATCCACGCTCTGGACATCTGCAACTGGGTTCTCAAGAACCATCCGCTGAGCGCTATCGGCCGCGGTGGAAAGGGCGGCCGCGGCGCGCCCGGCGACGACTGCTATTCGCACTTCGAGGTGATCTTCCAGTACCCCGGAAGCGTGCACGTCAGCTTCACTTCGACGCAGTTCGGAAAGGGGCCGTTCGAGGTGAGTGAGCGGTTCTTCGGTACGCGAGGCGCTTCGCAATCTCCCTACAGCGGCATGTTGGGCATCGTCGGCGACGAGCCATGGACATGGGCCGGAAGCGAGCGGCCGCGCGACGCATCCTTCTCGGCCGGCGGTTCCTTCTCCGACAATCTGGCCGAAGCGGATACGGAGAAGCAGAAGTCGTTTATCACCAGTATCAGCAGCGGACAGTTCCACAACCAGGCGCCTCAGGGCGTCGAATCCGCCTTAACCGCAATGCTCGGCCGCCGCGCCGCCTACAGCGGCCGCGAAGCGAGCTGGGAAGAGTTGCTCCGTTCCAACGAACACTGGGATTCGAAGATCGACATCGAGAAGCTGGTCTAGCTCGTTGGTTTCCGCTACGGACAGGCCCGGCGTGGTTCGAGCCGCGGGTCGATGGCGACCGCCATCTCGCTCAACTCGCCGACGTAGACGACGCGCAAATGGTTGGCCGCCAGCGTCTCCTTTTCGAATGGGAAGTCGAGCACGTAGACCTGCCGGCCCGGGGGAAGTTCGGGCGACGCGGTAAACTCCGGAAGGTCGCCGCGGCCGTAGAACTCGCGGTAGAAATTGAGGGTGGCCACGGACTTCCAGTTGGTGGCGAAGCTGTCGGCGCCATAGACGCGATGGTAGTAGTCGAGCATCCAATAGATCCGGTCCGAGTCCGCATTCCAGCGCCATTCGCGGAAGTAAGTCAGGCGCAGGCAGGAGAGGTAATAACCGGCGGTAAGCAGGCAGACGCCCAGCAGGCAGCGCTGCGCGAGCCGGGTCCAGGCGGCGGTTGCCGGCGTGGCCGCCACGGCCCCCACAAACAGCGTGCACAGCGGCACAAGGTATAGGGCGTGGCGCTCGAGCGGCAGCTTGATGGCGAAGGCGCGGAATGCCAGGTAATCGAGAACCAGCAAGCCGGCTATCAGGGCGAAGAGGCCGGCGCAGTGCGCCATCGCCGTGCGGGCCGGCTCGCTGCGCCACGGCCGGTACACGGCGAATCCGAGCAGGCACAGCGCGCAGGCCACGCCGAGCGCCGGGAAGAGGAACGGCCGGAGGGCGTCGACGAAGGGATAGATCAGCGGATTGAGGAGCTGCGTATTCGGCCGGTACAGCGACGCTTCCCCGATGCTGGCGAAAGTCTCGCCCAGGCTGGCCGCGCCGCGATACGTCATCTGGCTTGCGCCCCAATTGAGGGCGGTGTAGGAGGAAAGAAGAAGGGTGACGAAAAGGCCCGGCAACACCCCCGCCGCCAAACGGCCGAAACGGTCGCCCGGCCTCCGGCAGCGCCACAGCAGGATAGCCAACAGCATCGTTCCGTCCGCAATGGCGAATGCGAAGTTGGAGGCGAACGCGAGAGCCAGGCACACCGACGAGACGGCGCAGGCCCGCCGCGGAGGGAGCGCGGTGAACTGCACGGCCAGGGCGCACAGCAGGAAGCCGAGCGCCAGGCCGTAGCCGCGCGCGGCCACCAGGTAGTCCATCACCAGCGGGTTGCAGGTCATCGAGACCAGCAGGGCCCATTGCAGCGCGCGAGAGGAGGAAACCACGCGGCACAGGCGGTACGCGCTGCCGATGTAAACCACGGCGCCAATCATGGCCGGCGCCCGCACGGTGAGGTAATGGAGGCCGAAGACCGAGGTGAACAGCCGCATCAGCGCCGAGTTGAGCACATGATTGTTGGAGGACGGTTCCCAATGCGTGGGTCCGAAACGGGACACCCAGAACAGGTACGTGTCCGCTTCATCGATACTTATGGATTGGACCGCGGCGCGTGCGATCACCCAAAGAACGGCGAACGCGGCGGTCCCCAACAGCAGTGCGGAATGGCGCCGGAACAACGTGTCTGTCATCGAGTTGACCTGTCATTATAAGACCCGCAAGGGGGCCGATTCAATCGCGCCGCCGGCGCTTTTGCGCTTTCCTCTCCGGTTTCCCGCCACTTGCCGGCCCCGATGCGCGGTGCAGTGGACCGCGGCGCGCGAATTGCGGAACCCGTCACAAGTTGTTAGGATCAAGAGCGTGAGCCACCCTAGCTCAGTTGGTAGAGCGGCTGATTCGTAATCAGCAGGTCTCCGGTTCAAGCCCGGAGGGTGGCTCCAT